>PDWJ01002720.1_pt1 | contig 18091 bp, 15 predicted proteins | sample 1430881 | NCBI WGS metagenome assembly PDWJ01 (sample SAMN01162460, study PRJNA174530) | Oral metagenome, whole genome shotgun sequencing project. | biome: Marine environment; feature: Marine mammal; material: Swab sample of the gingival sulcus; isolation source: swab sample of gingival sulcus...
AGCAGGGTGAAAATTTCCAGCCGCCCCAGCAGCATGGTAAAGCACAGTATCCACTTTGCCGCCGGGGGAATATCCGCATAGTGCGCGCCCACCGCGCCGAGGCCGGGGCCGAGGTTGTTCAAGCAGGCGGCCACGGCGGAAAAGGCGCTGACCGCATCCATGCCCGTCATCAGCAGGGCGAGAATGGTGAAAATAAACACCGCGTTATAGGCGGCAAAAAAGCCCCAAACCGCCTCGATCACCTTCTCCGACAATACCCCGCCGCCCATTTTAATCACCAGATGGGCATTGGGGTGAATCAGGCGCTTGAGCTCGCGCAGACCCTGCTTGAGCAACAACAGGCAACGCACCACCTTCATACCGCCGCCGGTGGAGCCGGCACTGCCGCCAACAAAGCTGCTGAGAAGCAGAAACAGGGTAATACTCACCGGCCACAGGTAGAAGGCATCGGTGGCAAAGCCGGTGGTGGTCGCCAGGGAGACCGCGTGGAAGAAGCCCTTGCGCAGCGCCTGTTCAGCCTGCGTCTCCGTGCCGGTCATCAGCAGGCCGAACACACAAACCAGCGCAGTCACCAACAGCACGAAGAAATAGGTGCGGCACTCCTCATCGCGCGCGTAGGGCTTGAAGCTGGCATTGCGCACGGCGGAAAAGTGCAGGGCAAAATTGACCCCGCCAAGTGCCATAAACAGGATACAGACCGCCTCAATCGCCGCACTGTCAAAGTAGCCAATACTGGCATCGTGCGGCGAGAAGCCGCCAATCGCCACGGTGGAGAAGCTGTGCGAGATGGCATCAAATACACTCATGCCCGCCAGCCAGTAGGCGGTGGCGCAGGCCACGGTCAGGCTGAAATAGATATACCACAGCGCCTTGGCGGTCTCATTGATGCGCGGGGTGAGCTTGCTGTCCTTCACCGGCCCCGGCGTTTCGGCGCGGTACAGCTGCATGCCGCCCACGCCAAGCAGGGGCAAAATCGCCACGGCAAGAACAATAATCCCCATCCCGCCCAGCCATTGCAGCATTTGCCGATAAAACAAAATCGACTTGGGCAGCGCGTCCAGCCCGACCATGACCGTGGCTCCGGTGGTGGTCAGCCCGGAGACGGATTCAAACAGCGCATCGGTAAGGCTTAAATTAACCGCCTCGGCCAGATACAGGGGCAGCGCGCCGAACCAGCCCAGTACCGTCCAGAACAGCACCACAACCAGAAAGCCATCGCGCAGGCGCAGCTCCTGGCGCACGCGGCGCACCGGATACCAGAGCAGCGCCCCGGTGACAAAGGTAATCCACAGGGCGTGAAAAAACGCCATGCCCGCGCCATCGCGATACAGCAATGAGACCAGCAAGGGCGGCAAGTGCGTGCTGCTGAACAGCACCAGCAACAAGCCCAATATGCGCTGAATAACCCGAAATTGCATGGCGCTCCCGACTCTCCGTTCTTCCTAGATAAACCCGACGCTGACCTGGAACAACTGCTCCACCAGCGGCAGCTTGCGCTTGTCGGCGAGGAACATAATCACGTGATCCTCGGCCTGCACGACAATCTCGTCATCCAGCATCAGCACTTCCTCGGCGCGCACCACCGCGCCAATCGTCGTGCCCTCGGGCAGGTTCAATTCGCCGAGCTTGCGCCCGACCACCTTGGAGGTGCGCTCGTCACCGTGCGCCACCGCCTCAATCGCCTCTGCCGCGCCACGGCGCAGGGCGTGTACCGCCACCACATCACCGCGGCGCACATGGGCGAGCAGGGTGCCAATCGTCACCTGGCGCGGCGAAATGGCAATATCAATCGCCTTGGATTCGACCAAATCCACATAGGCCGCGCGGTTGATAATCGACATCACCTTGTCGCAGCCCATGCGCTTGGCCAGCATCGCGGAGAGAATATTCGCCTCGTCATTGTTGGTCAGGGAGCAGAACACATCCATGCTGTCGATATTCTCCTCCTGCAACAGGCTCTCATCGGCGACATCGCCCTGCAGAATCAAAGTCTTGTTGAGCTTTTCCGAGAGCAGTTTCACCCGCTGGCGGTCGCGCTCAATAATCTTGACCTGATATTTATGCTCCAGCTTCTTGGCCAGCAGGCCGCCGATATTGCCACCCCCGGCAATCATCACCCGGCGCACCGGCGTATCCAGCTCGCGCAGCTCCTGCATCACCTTGCGCACATTACTCCGCGCAGTGAGGAAGAACACCTCATCCCCGGCCTCAATCACCGTGCCGCCAGAGGGGAAAATCGCGCGTCCCTCGCGGTAAATCGCCACCACCTTGGCCAGAATGCCCGGCATATGCTCTTGCAGGGTGCGCAGCTGATGCCCGACCAGCGGACTGCCCGCGCCGGCCTTGACCGCCACCAGCTGCACCCGCCCGCCGGCAAAATCCAGCACCTGCAAGGCACCCTGACACTCAATCAGGCGCTCAATATATTGCGTGACCAGCTGCTCGGGGCTAATCAGCCAGTCCACCGGCATAGCCTCCTGGGCGAACAGCACTTCCTCGTGCATCAGGTATTGCTGCGAGCGAATGCGGGCGATTTTGGTCGGCACATGGAACAGCGTATAGGCAACCTGACAGGCCACCATATTGGTGTCATCGCTGTTGGTCACGGCAATCAGCATATCCGCATCCTCCGCCCCGGCGCGGCGCAATATCTCGGGATGCGAGGCGTGGCCGACAATGGTCTTGATATCCAGCCTGTCCTGCAAATCGCGCAACAGACGATTGTCGATGTCGATCATGGTGACATCGTTGGACTCCAGCGCCAGGATATTGGCAATCGACGAGCCGACCTGACCCGCGCCGAGAATAATAATTTTCATACCGCTATTGTAAACCCATGGCGACAAAGCTCAATGCGAACGGGTGCTGGCGCTTTGGCGGCTCTGAACATGCCTGTTTTAGCCTATCCGCATTGGATAAAATCAATGACTTATACAATGCGGATAGGTTATGGGGGCAGTTGTTCAGCGCTTGTTTAATCAAGCCCGTTTTTGCAGCAGGGCGTAAAAGAAGCCGTCGCTGTTCCAGGTATTGCCGGGCAATAGCTGATAGCCATAGCCGGTGTCGATTGCAGCGGGGAGGGACAGGGTTTGCAGTTGGGCATCGCCGTGTTGCTGCAAGAAGCGGGCAATCTGCTGCTGGTTTTCCTGCTTGAATACTGAGCAGGTGGCGTAGAGCAGATAGCCGCCGGGCTTGAGGCTTGGCCAGACGGCTTGCAGGCACTCGGCCTGCAGCTCGGCCAGCCGGTCGATATCCTCCGGCTCGCGCAGCAGTTTGATATCGGGGTGGCGGCGAATGACCCCGGTGGCGGAGCAGGGCGCATCGAGCAGAATGCGATCAAAGGCCACACCATCCCACCACTGCTCGATATGACGCAAATCTGCCTCAATCACCTGGGCGCTGCCGCCAATGCGTTGCAAATTTTCATCTATTTTGCCTATGCGTGTCGCCTCCAGCTCCACGGCGGTGAGCTGGCAGTCGGGCGCCAGCTCGAGAATATGCCCGGTCTTTCCGCCCGGCGCAGCGCAGGCATCGAGCACGCGCTCGCCACAGCTGGCGGCGAGCAGGGGGGCGGCGAGCTGCGCGGCAACATCCTGCACCGAGACCTCGCCGGCGCGGAAGCCGGGCAGTTGCTCGACATCCACGGGCGGGTCGATGTTCAGCGCGGCGAGCTCGCCCGCATCCACATCGCAGTGCGCAATACCCGCCTCGTGCAGACTATCCGCATAGCGCGCGCGGTCGGTTTTAGCGCGGTTGATGCGCAGGCTCATCGGCGGGCGCTGCAAGCTGGCCGCAGCCATGTCGCGCCAGTGTTGCGGCCAGTCGTGCTTGAGCTGCTTGAGTATCCAGGCGGGCTGGCTGTACAGGGCGACTTCCTTTTTTTCCAGCCGGGCTTGCAGCTCGCTGCGCTGGCGAATCGCATTGCGCAGCACGCCGTTGACCAGCCCCTTGGCCCAACCCTTGTCGCGCCACTTTACCAGCTCGATGGCGGAATTGACCGCAGCGTAATCGGGCACGCGCAGCTGAAAAATCTGGTACAGCGCCATTTCGACAATCAGCGCCAAATCCTGGTCGTGCGGCTTGAAGCGCTTGCGCAGCAGCTGTGCGGCGAGCCAGTTAAGGCGCGAGTGATAGCGCAGCACGCCAAAGCTCAATTCCTGACACAGCGCCTTGTCGCGCTGCTCGCCCAGGCGCTGCTGCGCCTCGGGCAGTGCGGTGCTCAAGGAATGGCCGTGCTCCAGCACTTGCAGCAAACACCATAGAGCCTGGCGGCGCGGCTGACTCACGAGCCGAGCTGCTCGCCGGTTAAATCGTGGGCATTGGCAAAATCAGCCGCCGCCAGCGGCTTGCCACCGGGCAGTTGCAGGCGGGTAATCCGCAGCACGCCATCCGCTGTGGCAATATCCAGCCCCTCTCGGCTGCAGCGCAGCACTGTGCCGGGGCTGGCAGCGCCCACCTCGGCCTCGGCGCCCGCGGGCAGGCTGGCCATCCACAGGCGCAGCGGCTGGCCGCCCCGCCGGGTGTAGCACACCGGCCAGGGGCTCATGGCGCGAATTTTGCGCGCCAGCTGCAATGCGGATAGGCTGAAATCGACCTCGCCCTCGGCCTTGCTCAGCTTTTTCGCGTAGCTCGCCTGCGTCTCATCTTGCGCCTCGCCCGCCAGCGTGCCCTCAAGCAGTGCCGGCAAGTGCTGCATCAACAGCGACGCGCCCAGCGTGGCGAGGCGATCGTGCAGGGTTTGCCCGCTGTCCGTATCGCTAATCGGGGTTTCCGCCTTGGCCAGCATTGCCCCGGTATCCAGGCCGACATCCATCTGCATCAGGGTGATGCCGCTCACCGCATCGCCCGCCTCAATGGCGCGCTGAATCGGCGCCGCGCCGCGCCAGCGGGGCAGCAGCGAGGCGTGCAGATTGACGCAGCCGCAGCGCGGTATGCCCAGCACCGCAGCGGGCAGCAGCAGGCCATAGGCCGCCACTACCAGCAAATCCGGCTTGAGCGCCGCCAGCGCCTCGCGCTCGGCAGCCAATTTAAAATCAGTGGGTTGGTAAACAGGGACGCCCGCTTGCAGCGCGCACTGCTTGACCGGGCCGGGCTGCAATTTGCGCCCGCGTCCCGCCGGGCGGTCGGGCTGGGTGTAGACCGCAACCACCTCGTAATCGGCACCCTGCCCGGCGAGCAGTGCTTGCAGGGCGGGCACGGCAAAGTCTGGCGTGCCTGCGTAGATAATGCGTTGTGTCATAACGGATAGATACTCAGCTCAGAGCGCCCTGCTTTTTCAGCTTGGCGAGCTTTTTTTGAATGCGGTTGCGCTTGAGCGGCGAGAGGTAATCGACAAACAGCTTGCCGTCGAGATGGTCGATTTCATGCTGGATGCACACCGCCTGCAAGCCATCGCAGTCCAGCTTAAACGGCTGCCCCTGGCGATCCAGCGCCTCGACGACAATATGCTCGGCGCGCTGCACTTCCTCGTAAAAACCCGGCACGGACAGGCAGCCCTCCTGCGACACTTCCACGCCATCGGCCTGCACCACCCGAGGGTTAATCAGTGCCAGCGGCGCCGACTTGTCCTCGGAGATATCCATAACCAGCACTCGCTGCTGCACATTGACCTGCGCCGCCGCCAGGCCAATGCCCGGCGCATCGTACATGGTGTCAAACATATCGTCCACCAGCTGGCGGATGTCGTCGCTGACGTCGACCACGGGCTGGCACTTGATGCGCAAGCGGGGGTCGGGAAAATGCAGAATGTCGAGTATTGCCACTTGTTAAACCCGGTTATTTCAAGTAATTTTACAAAATTATTCAGTAAGACTATGATTGTACTGGATTTAATTCTGCTAAATCCAGCGTCATAAAGGCGCTTTGCCCACACACTCGCGAGATTAAAAAATATGTCAACACGCGGTTCAAACGACAAAAAAACGGCTAAATTCAACGGCTTAAGCGCCCTGAAAACAGCGACCTTGCTGCCTATTGTAGCAGCTTTGCTCAGTGCTTGTGCGGGCGCGGGCGGCAAGCAGACCGCCGACAACACCCTCAGCTTTGCAGAGACGCCGCCGCCAGCAGAGGCACAGGCCGATGATTTTCAGGTTGTCGTCAATCCGCCGCGCAGCCAGCCAAGCGAAGCGCCGCCGGTGGCGACCACCATCACCCTGCGCGATGGCGCACCGGAACGCTACACCGTGCGCAAGGGCGATACGCTGTGGGACATCGCCAAGACCTTTCTGAATGAGCCTTGGCTGTGGCCCGAGGTGTGGTACTTCAACCCGCAGATTGTCAATCCGCACCTGATTTACCCCGGCGACACTCTGGTAATGAGCTATATTGGCAACCGCCCGCAGATTCGCCTGCAGCGCAATGGTGATGGCGCTCCAGCTCGCGTCCTGAGCGAGCCGAGCCGCACGGTCAAGCTGTCGCCACAGATTCGCCAGGAATCGATTGATGCCGCCATTCCCACCGTGTCCATCAGCGCCATCAGCTCCTTCCTCGAATCCTCGCGGATTGTCACCGCGGAGGAATTGAGTGAGCTGCCACATATTGTCGGCACGTTGGACAACCATATGATTGCCGGGCCGGGCAACACTATCTATGCCGTCAATGTGCCCGACAACAAACTGCGCTTTGACATTATCCGCAAGGGACGCGCGTTCAAGCACCACACCACGGGCGAGATACTCGGCTACGAGGCGCTGGAGCTGGGCAAGGCCAAACTGACCACCGGCGCCAGTGCCGACGGCGTCAGCAGCCTGATGATCACCCAGGGCAGGCGCGCGGTTCTGAAGTACGACCTGCTCGGCAAAAGCCAGGCGGCGCAAATGAACGCCCACTTCAGCCCGTCCGCACCCGCCGTGGAGGTGGATGCAGAAATTATCGCCCTGCACAATGCCATCGCCAATGTTGCGCAGAACCAGGTAATCATTATTGATAGCGGCTCCCGCGATGGCCTGGTAGTTGGCAATGTGCTGGCTATCGACCAGGCCGGCGCAAGCGTGCGGCAAAAAGTACCCGGCAGCGAGCGCAGCAGCCAGGTTCGCCTGCCCGATATCCGCGCCGGACTGGCGCTGGTATTTCAGGTTTACGACCGCCTCAGCTATGCGCTGATCGTGGACTCCGAGCGCGCCATCCGGGTGGGCGACAAGGCGCGCAGCCCGAAGATTTCCCAAGACCTGTAGCGGGAACCCCGAATCATGGATGATTTGCCCCTGTGGCTGCGCCTCTGGCACATTCCGGGGCTGGGGCCGGGCAAGGTCGGGCTGCTGCTGGAGCACTTCGACTCCGTGCAGGCGATTTTTGCCGCCTCTGCTGCGCAGCTGTGCAGTGCTGGCATCAGCAGCGCCCTGGCGCGGCGCATTCTCGACGATCAGGCCGACCGCGCCGCGCTTGAGCGCGCCCTCAGCTGGCAGCAAGCGCCGGACAACCACATTCTCAGCCTCGCCGACCCGCGCTATCCCCCGCGCCTGCGGCAGACGCCGCGCCCGCCCGCCGTGCTTTACGTCAAGGGCGAGCCTGCCATTTTGCACGAGCCGCAAATGGCGCTGGTCGGCAGCCGCAACCCCTCGCAGGGCGGCAGTGACAACGCCTTTCAATTCGCCAAACACTTGAGCGCATCCGGTGTGCTGGTCTGCAGCGGTTTGGCGCTGGGCATAGACGGCGAGAGCCACCGCGGCGCCCTGGCCGCCGCTGCGCCGACCATCGCCGTCACCGCCACCGGGCTGGACAGAGTCTACCCCGCCCGGCACAAGCCCCTCGCCGAGGAGATACTCCAGCACGGCGGCGCGCTGGTCTCCGAGTACCCGCTGGGCAGCAGCCCGCGAGCCGAGCACTTTCCCCAGCGCAATCGGATTATCGCCGGCCTGAGCCTGGGCACGCTGGTGGTCGAGGCCGCCCTGCGCAGTGGCTCGCTGATTACCGCCCGCCTGGCCCGGGAGATGGGGCGCGAGGTATTCGCGATTCCCGGCTCGATTCACAACCCGATGAGCAAGGGTTGCCACGCCCTGATTAAACAGGGTGCCAAGCTGGTCGAATCTGCCGATGATATTCTCGAAGAGATCGCCGCGCCGCTCAAGGAGGCGCTGGCAGACTATCCGCATAGCCGCCCGACAAGCAGCGCAGCCACACCGGACAGCCCCACGCCAGAGCCAGCCAATCCGCCCGCCGACGCCCCGAGCAACGACCAGCAAACCCTGCTCACCGCCATGGGCTTTGAGGTGGTCAGCATTGACGAGCTCAGCCAGCGCACCCCGTTCAGCGCCGGCGAGATTGCCTCCATGCTGCTGATTCTGGAACTGGAGGGCATCGTCAACAGCGAGGCCGGTGGCCGCTACCAGCGCTGCCAGTAGCGCCGACCCGCCCAGCCCCGGGCAGTCTTTGCTTGCAATTACCGACGCGACACCTTATATAGACTTTCCACTTAAGCCTGTCCGTGCAGTTTCAAGCGGGCAGAATTTCGAATTAAGACAGCGAGCATGCCATGAGCAAAAATCTGGTGATTGTAGAGTCACCCGCCAAGTGCAAAACCATTAAAAAATACCTCGGCAAGGACTTTGAGGTGATGGCCTCTTACGGCCACCTGCGCGATCTGGTGCCCAAGGAGGGCGCGGTAGACCCGGACAACCACTTCGCCATGCGCTACGAGCCGATTGAGCGCAATATAAAGCATATCAGCGACATCAAAAAGGCGGCCAAAAAAGCCGACACCCTGTACCTCGCGACTGACCCCGACCGCGAAGGGGAGGCCATCTCGTGGCACTTGCGCGAGCTGCTCGATGAATCCGGCCTGTTAAAAAACAAGGACGTGAAGCGGGTGGTGTTTAACGAAATCACCAAGACCGCCGTCAACTACGCGGTCAACCACCCGCGCGAACTGTCGGACGACCTGATTAACGCCCAGCAGGCGCGTCGTGCGCTGGATTATCTGGTCGGCTTTAACCTCTCGCCCCTGCTGTGGCGCAAGATACGCCGCGGCCTGTCAGCCGGGCGCGTGCAGAGCCCGGCGCTGCGCCTGATTGTCGAGCGCGAGCAGGAAATTCAGCGCTTCAAGCCCAAGGAATACTGGACGCTGGAGGCCGACCTCACCAAGGACAAAAACGACTTTAAGGCCAAGCTCAGTGTTTTGGCGGGGGAAAAGGTCAAGCAGTTTACCGTCACCGAAACGGGCGCCGCCCACGCCGCCCGCGATGAACTGCTCAAGGCCGCCGACGGCCAGCTGAAGGTCGCCAAGGTCGAGCGCAAGCAGCGCCGCCGCAACCCCGCGCCGCCGTTTATCACCTCGACCATGCAGCAGGAGGCCATCCGCAAGCTCGGCTTCTCCGCCTCGCGCGCCATGTCCGTGGCGCAGCAGCTGTATGAGGGCGTGGACATCGGCGAGGGCGCTGTCGGCCTGATTACCTATATGCGTACCGATTCCGTCAACCTCGCCGCCGAGGCGCTGGAAGAGATTCGCGGCATGATTGCCCAGCGCTACGGCCAGGACTTTCTGCCCAAGGACGTGCGCATCTACAAAACCAAATCGAAAAACGCCCAGGAAGCTCACGAGGCGATTCGCCCCACCTCCGTGCTGCGCCACCCCGACGAGATCAAGAGCAAACTCAGCCGGGATCAATACAAGCTGTACCGCCTGATCTGGAACCGCACCGTGGCCTGCCAGATGATTCACGCCACCTTGAACACCGTGGCCGCCGACTTGGAACCTGCGGCGAAAGCGGGCGGCCACCAGTTCCGCGCCACCGGGCAGAGCATTCACCACGCCGGGTTTATGTCCGTCTATCAGGAAGGCCAGGACGACAAAAAGGGCGACGATGATGAAAAAATGCTGCCGACCCTGGAAGAGGGACAACTGATTGAGCTGCGCGACATCCGCGCCGACCAGCACTTTACCGAGCCGCCACCGCGCTTCACCGAAGCCAGCCTGGTAAAGAGCCTGGAAGAGTTCGGCATTGGCCGCCCCTCAACCTACGCCAGCATTATCTCCACCTTGCAAAACCGCGAGTATGTCACCCTGGAGAAAAAGCGCTTCCAGCCCACCGATGTCGGCGAAGTGGTCAACCGTTTCCTGACCCAGCACTTTACCCAGTATGTCGATTACGACTTTACCGCCAAGCTCGAAGACGACCTCGACTCCGTGGCCGCTGGCGAGATTGACTGGATTCCGGTGATGGAGCGCTTCTGGTCGCCGTTTATCGAGCGCGTGCAGACCACCGAGGAGGGCGTATCCCGTCAGGATGTCACCTCCGAGGACATGGAGGAGAAATGCCCCAAGTGCGGCCAGCACCTGCAAACCAAACTGGGGCGCAGCGGCAAATTTATCGGCTGCTCCGGCTACCCCGACTGCGACTACACCCGCAATGTCGATGAAGACGACAGCGAGCCGGAAATTATCGAAGGCCGCAGCTGCCCCGAGTGCGAGAAGCCCCTGATTGTCAAACGCAGCCGCTACGGCAAATTTATCGGCTGCACCGGCTACCCCGAGTGCAGACACACCGAACCGCTGGAAAAGCCCGAAGACACCGGCGTCGAGTGCCCGCAGTGCCATCAGGGGCACTTGCTCAAGCGCAAATCGCGGCGCGGCAAAATCTTCTACTCCTGCCAGCGCTATCCGGATTGCGAGTACGCCATCTGGAACATGCCCATCGCCCAGCCCTGTCCCAAGTGCTGCTGGCCGATTACCAGCATCAAAACCACCAAGCGCAAAGGCACCGAGCGAGTATGCCCACAGCAGGACTGCCGCTTTAGCGAGCCTGCGGAGGAATATGCACCCAAGGAGAAGGAAGAGGATTGATTGACGGCCAAAGCCGATAACTGGGGTGAGGGAAACAAAGCCACATGCCCAAACCCATTGTCAGCAACAACAGAAAGCAATCTGGGATTAGCCTTATTCTGCCCAGATAAAATACGGAGTGGCATTAACCGCCCTCACCCTAACCCTCTCCCAAAGGGAGAGGGAACTGTATAGTGTAATGCCTGAATAGAGCACGCAATAAAGCAGAACGCTACTCTAGCTCCCTCTCCCTTTGGGAGAGGGGTGGGGTGAGGGAAACAAAGCCACATGCCCAAACGTATTATCCGCAACGCCAGACAACTCAGAACCAGGCAAACCGATGCCGAAAAGCGGCTCTGGCAGCATATCCGCAATAGCCAGCTCGGCTATAAGTTTCGGCGCCAGCATCCTGTGTTTCCCTATATAGTGGATTTTTATTGCCCACGGCTTAAGCTGGCCGTAGAGCTGGACGGTGGTCAGCATGCCGAGCAAACGAGCTATGACCAACGCCGCACACAGCACTTGCGGAAACAGGGCATTGAGGTGGTGCGGTTTTGGAATAATGAATTTTTGCAGAATACAGCGGGGGCATTGACTGCCCTCACCCTAACCCTCTCCCAGAGGGAGAGGGAACTGTACGGGGCAACACCTAACAGCCGCATAGCGACAGCCGTTAAGCAGATACAAGGCGGCGGCGTTATTGCCTATCCCACTGAGGCCGTCTACGGCCTGGGTTGTGACCCCGGCAATCAGCACGCGGTGGAGCAGATTCTCGCCATGAAAAATCGCCCGCTTGAGAAGGGGCTGATTGTGGTCGCCGGGGAGCTTGAACAGCTGCAAGCATGGCTTGATGCGGATAGGCTAAAACGGGACTTCCCGCAGGTGCTCGACAGCTGGCCGGGGCCGTACACCTGGTTGCTGCCGTGCAAGCCGGGCACACCGCGCTGGTTGACCGGGCAGTACGACAGTCTCGCCGTGCGGATTAGCGCCCACCCCACCATTCAGCAGCTCTGCGCGGCGCTGGGCACGGGGATTGTCTCCACCAGCGCCAACCCCGGTGGCAAAGAACCCGCGCGCACGGCGGCAGAGGCCAGGGCGTACTTTCCCAAGCTGCTGGTGCTTGATGGAGAGGTCAATCCCGAGGCATCACCGTCATTGATTCGCGATGCGGTGACGCAGCAAGTTATCCGGGCTTAAGCAGCCTATTAGCATATCCGCATTACAGGATATAGCGGCTCAGGTCTTCGTCTTGGACCAGCTCGCCTATGCGCTCATTGACGTAATTGGAATTTATGCTCAGGGCTTCCCCGCCTTGCTCGGGGGCGTTAAAGGAGATCAGTTCCAGCAGGCGCTCCATTACGGTGTGCAGGCGGCGGGCGCCGATGTTTTCGGTGCGCTCGTTGACTTGCCAGGCGATTTCGGCAATCCGCGCAATGCCGCTGTCGGTGAAGTTGAGGCGGACATCTTCCGTGCCGATCAGGGCGGTGTATTGCCGGGTCAGGGAGAAGTCGGGCTCCTTGAGGATGCGCTGAAAGTCTTCCGCGCTCAGTGAGTCCATTTCCACGCGAATCGGCAGGCGACCCTGCAACTCGGGAATCAGATCCGAGGGCTTGGACAGATGGAAGGCGCCGGAGGCGATAAACAGGATGTGGTCGGTTTTAATCATGCCGTAGCGGGTGCTGATGGTGCTGCCTTCAATCAAGGGCAGCAGGTCGCGCTGTACGCCCTCGCGGGAGACATCGCCGCCGCTGCGCTCGGCGCGGGTGCAGATTTTGTCAATTTCGTCGATAAACACAATGCCGTTTTGCTCGGTGGCTTCCAGTGCCTTGTGCTTGAGCTCTTCTTCGCTAACCAGCTTGCCGGCCTCTTCATCGACCAGCAGTTTCAGCGCGTCCTTGATTTTCAGCTTGCGGGTGTCGCTCTTGTCGCCGCCCATGCCCTTGAACATGTTTTGCAGCTGGCTGGTCATTTCTTCCATACCCGGCGGCGCCATGATTTCCACGCCGATTTGCGGCGCGGCGAGGTCAATTTCTATTTCCTTGTCGTCAAGCTCGCCCTCGCGGAGCTTTTTGCGGAATTTTTGCCGGGTGTCGTTATCCCCCGAGTTATCCGCCAAATTGGTCTCGTCGTCAGCAAAGCCGAAGCCGCTGTTTTGCGGGCGCGGCAGCAATACGTCGAGCACGCGCTCTTCGGCGGCGTCCTCGGCGCGCGCCCAGACTTTGGCCTTTTCCTGCTCGCGCACTTGCTTGATCGCCATATCGGCCAAATCCTTGATAATGGATTCGACCTCGCGGCCGACATAGCCCACTTCGGTGAACTTGGTCGCCTCGACCTTGATAAAGGGAGCGTTGGCGAGCCTGGCGAGGCGGCGGGCGATTTCCGTCTTGCCAACCCCGGTGGGGCCAATCATCAGGATATTTTTCGGGGTGATTTCCTGGCGCTCGGCGGCATCGAGCTGCATGCGCCGCCAGCGGTTGCGCAGGGCAATGGCAACGGCGCGCTTGGCGGCGTTCTGGCCGATAATATGCTTGTCCAGCTCCTGGACAATTTCGCGGGGGGTCATCTGGGACATGGGATTCTCTTTTGCCAATAGTGACACAAACAGCGCGCGCTCCCGGAGCTGTGCTGAAGAACCGGCCCTTGCTGGACTATCCGCATTGAACACAGGCAATGATGTGCGCTATGCGGATAGTCTGCGGGCAGGGGGTTCAGCACCTCCCGGGGCGGGGCAATTACAGTGCTTCGATGGTTAAATGTTCATTGGTATACACACAGATGCTGGCGGCAATTTTCAAACTGCGCTCGACCACCTCGCGGGCGGGCAGATCCGTGTTGTCGTACAGCGCCTTGGCCGCAGACTGGGCGAACTGCCCGCCCGAGCCGATGGCGATAAAGTTTTCCTGCGGCTCAATCACATCGCCATTGCCGGTGATAACCAGCAGGGCATCCGCATTGGCGACAATCAGCAGCGCTTCGAGATTGCGCAGCATCTTGTCGGTGCGCCAGTCCTTGGCCAGCTCGACGGCGGCGCGCTGCAAATTGCCGCTGAACTGTTCCAGCTTGCCTTCAAATTTTTCAAACAGGGTAAAGGCATCGGCGGTGGCACCGGCAAAGCCGACAATCACCTTGTCGTGATAAATGCGCCGCACCTTGCGCGCATTGCCCTTCATAACCGTGTTGCCGAGGCTGACCTGACCGTCACCGCCGACAACCACCTGATTGCCGCGTCTAACGCCCAGAATCGTAGTTCCGTGATATTGCTCCACTGCGATTCTCCGTGGATTGATAATTAATCATTTATAGGGATGCTTAGCGCTTTTGCAAGCACCTCGCCATTGAAAAGTTTGTAACGCCTGTTTGCACAGACAACCCGCTGGCGCAGCAGGCGGGAGTACATTGCCATGCGGATAGTCTGTACACTACCCCTTTTGTGGCACAGAAGTTCTGCAAAAACGCAGAGCGACACAGAACGCGGCTAAAATCAGGTAAAATTCACGAATATGCGCTTAAAATTCACAAAAATGCACGGACTGGGCAATGACTTTATGGTGCTGGATGGCATCAACCAGGCCGTTCAACTCAGCACTGGGCAGATTCAGCATCTGGCCCATCGGCGCCTGGGCATCGGCTTTGACCAGCTATTGCTGGTGGAGCAGCCCGAGACCGAGGCGGCCGATTTCAAATACCGCATTTTCAATGCCGATGGCAGCGAGGTGGAGCAGTGCGGCAACGGCGTGCGCTGCTTTGCCCGCTTTGTTCACGAGCAGGGGCTGACGGACAAGCGCCGCATTGTGGTGGAAACCCTCGGCGGCGTGGTCGTCCCCGAGCTGGTCGATGCCGGGCATGTGCGCGTGGATATGGGCGCGCCCAATTTTCAGCCCGCCGCCTTACCCTTTGTCGCCGAGGCGATGGCCTTGCACTACCCGCTGGAGGTGCATGGCGAGCGCTTATCTATAGGTGCGGTGTCGATGGGCAACCCCCACGCGGTGCTGCAAGTGGCCGATGTGCACAGCGCTGCCGTGGCCGAGCTGGGACCTGCGATTGAGCGCCACCCGCGCTTTCCCCGCCGGGTGAATGTCGGCTTTATGCAGATTGTCGATCGCGGCCATATCGCGCTGCGAGTGTATGAGCGCGGCGCGGGCGAGACCCAGGCCTGCGGCACCGGCGCCTGTGCGGCAATGGCCGTGGCGCGGGCGCAGGGGCTGGTCGATGAGCGAGTCGCGGTCGCGCTGCCCGGTGGCGAGCTGCTGATTGAGTGGGCAGGGCAGGGCGAGCGCCTGTATATGACCGGGGATGCCAATACGGTGTACGCGGGCGAAGTCGCACTGTAGCCCAAACGCCCGACTTTCGGGTACACTGCACGGCAATTTCAATCAACGACAGAAAACCATGAGCACTACCGCTGCCGACGTTACCGCCTATCTGCGCGACCACCCCGACTTTTTTGAACAGCACCTCGACCTGCTGGCCTGCCTGAAACTGCCCCACCCCTCGGGGCAGGCCATCTCACTGGTCGAGCGGCAAATCGACCTCTTGCGCCAGCAAAACCGCTCGCTGGAAAACAAGCTGATGGAACTGGTGAGCATTGCCCGCGACAACCAGCGCGTCACCGACCATCTGCACACCCTGGCCAAAGAACTGGTCGAGGCGCACAGCCTGTCGGATGTGGTCGGCGTGACCCAAGACGTGCTGCGCGAGCAGTTTGGCATGGACTTTGTCAGCCTCTACTTCTTTACCGACATCAGCGACGATGCCGAGCTGGTGATTGACGACAACCAGCGCACCGCCCACTTTGCCGATTTTATGCAACAGGGTCGCCCCCTGTGTGGCCGCCTCAGCGAGGGGCAAACGCACAAGCTGTTCGGCAGCAATGCCGCACAAGTCGCCTCATCCGCCATGGTGCCGCTGTGCCACACCCGCGATCTTGGCGTGCTGGGGCTGGGCAGCGTGGATGGCGAGCGCTTTCAGCCAGGCATGGGCGTGTTCTTTTTGGAACAGCTCGGCGCCCTGTTGAGCAGCTCCATCGCCAGACACCTGAGCTGAGCCGCGCTGGCGATGTCGGCCAAGGCCACACCCCCGGCGCAGATAGCGCGCTTTTTGCACCACCTGCAAACCGAAAAGCGCTACTCCGAGCACACCCTGAGCAACTACGCCCGCGACCTGAAAAACCTGCAACAGTTCAAGCAAAAGTATCTGGCCGACAAGGACTGGGCGCAGCTCACCAGCCACGACCTGCGCGCCTTTGCCGCCGCCAACCACCGTCAGGGGCTCAGCGGCAAAAGTATCGCCCGCAGACTATCCGCATGCCGCAGCTTTTTTAACTACCTGCTGCGCGAAAACCTGCTCGACTTCAACCCCGCCACTGGCATCAGCGCGCCCAAGGCCGAGAAAAAACTGCCCAATGTGCTGGATGCGGATAGTCTGAATCACCTGCTGGAACAGCGCAGCAGTAGCCGCCCGCACACCCTGCGCGACCAGGCCATTATGGAACTGTTCTACTCCACCGGCATGCGCCTGAGCGAACTGGTCAGCCTGAACTGCCGCGACATCCAGCAGGCCGACGGCCACTTGCTGATCAAGGGCAAGGGCAACAAGGAGCGCATCGTCATGGTGGGCTCTAAGGCCGAACAAGCCCTGGAGCGCTGGTTGGCGCGGCGTGGCGAATTTGCCCGCGGCCACAGCGGCGATGCCCTGTTTCTCAACCAGCAGGGTGGCCGCCTGAGCCAGCGCGGCGTGCAAGGCCGCCTGCAACAACTGGCCCGGCAGCGCGGCCTCGGCCGCAACCTGCACCCCCACATGCTGCGCCACTCCTTCGCCACCCACCTGCTGGAATCCTCTGCCAACCTGCGCGCCGTGCAAGAACTGCTCGGCCACGCCAATATCAGCACCACACAAATCTACACCCACCTGGACTTCCAACACCTCGCCGCAACCTATGAAGCGGCACATCCGCGGGCGCGGAAAAAGAGCTAGGCAAGTGTTGGGTATGCCTGTTTTTAGACTATCCGCATTCCATTTAGCTTTAGAAGTGTCAATTTTGTGCGCCTAATGCTCGTGTTTTCGGCTAGCTTGAGGCGCAGCGAAAAATCAGCTCGGCAATATTTTATGGTTAGATGCTAGCCACATTTGACTCTTCGATTAATTTTAGCGTTTCCCCCGCTTTGCTTTTCCAATTCTCGCGGCCATTAATTGAATAGCCAACAATTATTGCCGCAGCTTGAGATGGGCTTTTAAATAACTGATTTTTGGTAAATACATAGCCATTGCTAGTTTGCTCCAATGTGCCATTTTGAATTAATTTTTCCCGAAGTTGTTTATAGCCGTTAGACAGGCTACCTCTTACTTCTCTAGAAGCTTGTGAAGCGGCTAATACAACAACGCCTTCATCCATTAGATAAGCCTTAGCATTGATTCCTTTGACCTTTAAAAACAAATAAAAGTTATCCGTATTAGAGAGGCTTGAAGGCTGTATTACTTGCTCAGTAAATACTATAGCTTTTCTTTGCTCAATGCTTTCTAAAGCTTAGTGACCTACTACGCCCAGCAATATCCGGAGATTTAATATAAATTCGTCCATCGCATCTCTATCACCTCTTGGCAAAACAGGTAGCTGTGGTTCATTCCCGTTAGAACAACATTCCTTTTAGATCGCTTTGCGAGTTGAACTAAGCGAGACTCCAAGTATTTAACATGAGACTTTGTTAGATTCTCGTCCTTACTTGTAAAGAACACGACTTCATTCCAGAAGTCTTTGTTTGCCAGATGATTTTGCAACCTATCAAAGACATTTTCAGCCTCACCGATATAAACAGCATCTTCTCCCGTTTCTTCATCAACACCGAAAAGAAAATACACACCAGGCTTTTTTGATTCTTCCCAAGAGGATAGCGCTTTTATTTTTGAACGAGGCGATGAAACGGCTTGACCTGTCCAATTTACAATCTCGGCATGGCGGATACCAAAAACGGAGCCATCATCGAGATATATCCTAATTGTTTTACCAACACTCATGAATTCTCCTGTATCTAACATCTTGTTTAACAGCAAGTTAATAAGGCTGAGTTTTTCTCAGTCTAGAAAAAAAGTGAATATTAACATACGGTTTTTGCTAATTTTCACTTCTCGGGAAGAGCATACGATTAGGCAAATGGCTATTAAGACAGAGATTCTATGAGTTCGTCTTACAGGAAATAAGTCAGGCATTATCGCAGCAGGGCTTTGTTTTCCTGGTAGGTTTTATCCAGCCGGGCGTTGATCAGCTTTGCGGTTTGTGGACTGACGCCGAGTACCTTGGCGGTGTGTTGCCAGTGGCTGAGTGCATCCAGCACTTGTTGG
>PDWJ01003169.1_pt1 | contig 18089 bp, 13 predicted proteins | sample 1430881 | NCBI WGS metagenome assembly PDWJ01 (sample SAMN01162460, study PRJNA174530) | Oral metagenome, whole genome shotgun sequencing project. | biome: Marine environment; feature: Marine mammal; material: Swab sample of the gingival sulcus; isolation source: swab sample of gingival sulcus...
AGCCCTTCTCTGTCTCATTTTTTTTATCATTCCCCGCGTTCATCTTTCAGAACTCTCAAGACAGTAAGAAAGCAAGCCGCTCAAGACAATCACAAGCTCTCCTAAATGACTGAGGTCGCGATTATAACATCTATTTTAGGCTGGTTTCCACGTAACTTTCTTCCTATGGCCAAATTTGACAACTGCCGCAGCTAAATGTTTTCATTGGGCACCACACCTCCAAGAGTAACGTTTATCTTGAGATCTCAGAGTTCTTGGTCGTTTTCGACGAACATTTTCCGAACTGCTTTGATTTCCACACTTGACAAGCTCATGCCCCTGTTATATACTTAAGATGTTTGCTTAAGCCTTTCCAGTAATCTCAGTAAGCACGATTTATCAGGAAAAATCGCCTTTAAAATACAGGCTGACATATTATACAATCTATCAAAATATGTAAGGAATTATGCAGTACGTTGACGTGGCTGTCCCATTACCCGTTTCCCAACTCTATACCTACAGCGTTTCGCATGACGTTCAACCTGATATCGCGATCGGAAAACGGGTGATCGTTCCCTTTGGTAAAAAATATCTGACTGGTTATATTGTCGGTACGTCTGAGTCAACGGAGCTAGAGAAAGTCAAAGACATTATCGATCTGCTCGATGCCGAACCGATCGTTTCGGAAAATATTCTGCGCCTGACCAAATGGATTGCGGAATACTATTTTTGCTCCTGGGGCATGGCGATCAGAGCCGCCTTACCGGCTGGAATCGATAGTGTCCACTCTCTGCAAATCCGTCTGTCCGATAATCCTCCGCAAGCTGATACGCAAGACTTGTTCCGTTCGGAAATGCAGCCTGTTACAGGTACGGTCCAGAAAAAAATTCTGACTATCTTACAACAGTATTCACCGATGACACTTCGGGATTTGCAACGAAAAATCGGGAAAAAGAGCTTCCATTCCTCACTCTATTCTCTAGAAAGACAAGGCTACCTTCATCTCGAAGACACCATCAAATCCGCCACAACCCGTTCGAAAATTTTACAGCATATCGTGTTGGTAATGCCGGAAGCTGAACAGGCTGATATGGATCAGCTCGAAAAACGAGCGCCGAAACAGGCGAAGGTTTTCAAAGCCCTTGAAGAACTCTTTCCAAACGACATCGCAGTCGCCGCATTGCAGCAGCGCCTCCAATTCGATCCGCGATCAGCCATCAAACCTCTCGTAAAAAAAGGCTATGTGCAGCTATACGATAAAGAAATTCAGCGCAAGCCGATGGGCTATTTCGCCTATCAGAAAACTGCCCATCTGGCCCTGACCGACCAACAGCAAGAGGCGCTGGATCATATCACAACCGCAATCGATACCGAACACTTTACGCCGATTTTGCTGCACGGCGTCACCGGCAGCGGCAAAACCGAAGTCTATATGCAGGCGATTGCCTACTTGCTGTCCAAACAACAGCGGGCCATCGTGTTAGTGCCCGAAATTTCACTTACTCCGCTTCTGACCAGCCGTTTTTTATCGCGTTTCGAGGATAATGTCGCCGTGCTGCACAGCGGCTTATCGGCCGGCGAACGCTATGATGAATGGCAGCGTATCCGTCGAGGTGAGGTCGATGTGGTGATCGGGGCGCGTTCGGCGATTTTTGCACCGCTGAACAACCTGGGATTGATTGTCGTAGACGAAGAGCATGAGATGTCCTATAAACAGGATTCCGAACCGCGCTATCATGGCCGCGATACGGCGGTCATGCGCGCCCGCTTCGAAAATATTCCGGTAATTCTGGGCAGTGCGACTCCCTCGCTGGAATCCTATTATAACGCGCGCAACGGGAAATATCATCTGCTAACCATTGACAAACGTGTGGATGAACGGCCGTTGCCGGAAGTGACAATCGTCGATAAACGCAAAGCTGACAACCGCCATCTTTTTTCGAACGTATTGGAAGACGCGATTAAGGAAGCCTTTTTATGCAACGAGCAGGTATTGCTTTTCCTCAATTTACGTGGGTTTGCGAATTTCTATCTCTGTAAAGACTGTGGTTATGTCTATGAATGTCCGCGTTGTAACGTGACCTTAACTTACCATGCCGGCGTACATCGACTGCAATGCCACTATTGTGATTTTTCACGCGTCCCACCGGGCAGATGCGAACAATGCAGTAGTACCGATGTGCAATATCGCGGGATCGGTACCGAACGTATCGAGCAGGAAATTCAACTGATCTTTCCTCATGCTGTGGTGGCCAGAATGGATCGCGATGCGGTATCCGGCAAAGATGCGCATTACAAAATTCTCGATCGTTTTAACCGTGGGGAAATTGATATCCTGATCGGCACACAGATGATCGCCAAAGGCCACGATTTTCATAATGTGACATTGGTTGGGGTAATTGCTGCGGAAACCGGCTTGAATCTGCCGGATTTTCGAGCCAGCGAACGCACATTTCAGATCTTGACGCAGGTTGCAGGGCGCACTGGGCGAGGCCAGCTTGGGGGGAAAGTTATCATTCAGACCTACATGCCCGAACATTACGCGATCCTGGCAGCCAAAAATCATGATTATCTCGTCTTTTACGGACGTGAAATCGCCTTTCGGGGGCAACTGCGCTATCCACCGTTTTCACGCGTCATTAATGTCCTCTTTCAAGGGGAAGATGAGGATTTCACCATCGGTATTGCCCAAAGTGCCGCTCAATTTCTGCGGGACACCGAATTTTACCGTCAGCGACACATTTCGATCCTGGGACCAACTCCCGCTGCCTTAACCCGATTGCGTAACAAATTCCGTTACCAGATCCTGCTCAAAAGCGCGCATTCCATGCAGATGCGGAAATTCGTCAAAGAGTATCTGCACTACTTCCGTCAGGCCACCCACCTCAAAGATGTGCAGATTATTGTGGACATCGATCCGGCGAATTTACTGTAAGGCTGAAATGGAGATGCTCTAGAAAAAACGCCTATTCCCAACCAAATGGTTGAAAAGCGGACGCCGTCTCCAAGAATCTCGGGGGGTGACCGAGGCCGCCTGTACAGTTAGTGTCAAACAACGACTCTGTGGTTCGGGAATGCACTGGAAAGATGACGGTACGGCTGTGGTGCTCACGTTACGCTGCCTGAATTATAGCCCAGGATGCTGGCAGCAATTTTGGCAAAACATTGATCGGTTCGGTATGGTTTTTCATTAGTGTCATAATATTGTACATCATAACGTAGCCATACTTTCTCTTAACAGTAGTAATAGCAGTTAGTTATAGATGTTTTTGTAGAAAGTGTAGAAAGGTAGAGAAATATCACTCACGCATAGCCCGTTTTTTTCAGGTATGCCTTCATCCAACTGATTTGAAAAAAAATGGACAATAAGAGGGAGTAACCTCTGAAACCTTTCTACACTTTCTACGCCTGACGCGTAACACCATAAATAACAGTGATTTGCGTTGTAGAAAGGTGCTCTCTGGACATTCTGCATTGTAGAAAGGTCTTTCTGCACCGGCGGCCTTTGTAATGATTTTACCAGCCAGATGCCAGTTTATAATTGTCTTGTCAGAGGAATAATTGTTTTACCAGCCAGATGCCGCGTCCTAACAGCTGGCTATTCTTTTGTAATGCTTTTACCAGAAAATAGCTCATTTATAATCATTTTATTGACATAATGTCGTATTCTAACTATATTGCCAGCAGAATAACAGTTTTACGAGGAGACCACATGGATATAAACGTTTTGGAATATCGCCCGGCAGGCTACGCGTATCTGCTCGATATGATGGGGCTGACAGGCATGCCCCATTGGCATACCTCGTTTGTGTCCTCATCGGGAACTCACCGATCGAAGGTTCAGGATGGTGCAATAGAAGACATCTATCCTATAAGGTACTGGCCTGGGGAAAAGGTTGGTGACCATCTTGAGTTTGCACTGAAATATGACGGGGTCAATCTGGGCTTGCTGACTTGCATCTTCGAAAAAGCTTCTCAGGATGAACTCACCGAGTACATCAAATCCAAACCTACCGGGAAGTATGCTCGGAGAATCTGGTTCTTCTATGAGTTCCTGACCGGAAAGCAACTGCCCGTCGATGACCTGAATTCTGGCAATTATGTCGATGCATTGGAGGCCAAAGATTATTACACGGTTCAGAACGGAGAGAAATCTTCACGCCACCGCATTGTAAACAACCTCCTTGGTTCCAAATTGTTTTGCCCTGTCGTCAGAAGAACCGAAAAGCTTGCCAAGCTGGATTCATCCGACCTGCGTAAAAGGTGTGAGGATATCGTTACTGCATATCCTACGGAACTGCTTCGCCGGGCTTTGAGCTACCTTTACAATAAGGAGACAAAGTCATCTTTTGAAATTGAGCACATCAAGCCCAATGCCTCCAGAACTGAGAAGTTTATCACATTGCTGGAGCTCGCTGAAAAGGAAGACTTCTGTGAAAAAGAAAGGCTGATAGAGCTCCAGAACCGCATCGTCGATCCGCGTTTCAAAGACAGTGACTATCGGGTGAGCCAGAATTATGTCGGCCAGACAGTAGCCTACCAGAAGGAAATCATACATTTCATTTGTCCAAAACCTGATGATCTGCAAAGCCTCATGGAGGGATTGATCGACACCCATAAACGGATGAAAGCGGGCAATGTATCCCCGGTCATCCATGCGGCGGCCATCGCCTATGGCTTTGTGTTCCTGCATCCGTTTGAAGATGGGAACGGGCGAATCCATCGGTTTCTGATACACAACATCCTGTCGCTGCAGGGACTGGTGCCACGCGGACTCATGTTCCCGGTTTCAGCTGTCATGCTCAAAAATCCGGCGGACTATGATGTATCACTGGAAGCGTTCTCTCGACCCTTGTTGCAACTCATCGATTATCGGTTGGATGAAATGGGGCAAATGACCGTGGAGAACGATACCGCATGCTGGTATCGATATACGGATATGACAGCTCAGTCAGAAGCCTTGTACGAGTTTGTTACCAAAACGATCGAAGAAGAACTTGTGGAAGAGCTCAGCTTTCTGGCCAACTACGGCAATACCAAGAAGGCGATACAGGACATCATTGATATGCCTGACCGCCTGATCGACTTGTTCATCCAACTGTGCCTGCAGAATAACGGCAGCCTTTCCGCAAGGAAGAGATCCGCCCACTTTGACTTCCTGACTGATGAAGAACTGTCGGCTATGGAACAGGCCGTGAAAGACGGCTATCACCGACCGGATTAATCAACTGCCTGTATGGTGTAGAGCTTGGTTCCGTAGCGTTTCTGGCTGATGACGACATCGAATCCGGTTTCCGGTTTACCTGACCTTTTCACAATCAAGCCTGAGGGGGATGATGATTATTGATTCCGGGTGGTGGAAATCCGAATAAACATCACTTATGGAGAGAATCAGGTGGCTGGAGAGAGAGCCCGGAAAGATGTCAAAACGGCCGAAACCCTTTGAATACAAGGGGAAAAAGAAAACCCACCTACCCAAAGAATCATTCTGGAGAGACGGGTTGTCTTTTTTTTATGGTGGAGGTGCGGGGAATCGAACCCCGGTCCGAAATTATTCCGCTGCCAGCTTCTACATGCTTAGTCATTGTTTTGGTCTTACCCGCCCATCCCCCCAACGACAGGGTGGTGAACGAGCCAGTGTAGTGAGAGTTTCGCGACTCAACCCCACACATGAAAAGCCGCTAGCCTATGAAAATTGACGTTCGCCGCGCCCCATAGGCAGGTACACTTTGAACGCCAGGGAGTTTATGGTCCCCGGTTATGCTGACAAAGCTACACTAGGCAGCCATTGCCATTGCAGGCATATTGTATTCGTCTGCAGTTGTTATAGTCCGGGTTTAACGAGGGCCTCGGAACCTCGGCATGCCACTGACGCTTCAACTAATCCCGTCGAAACCTTGTCACCCCCAAATCTGCGATAAATGACGAAAGTTGCAAGTGGCTAACGTTACAAGTTGTTTCAACTTGAGCCCACTTTTAATTTTCGTTCACTTAAGTCACTTCCCTATCTTTGTTGATTTTTGAACGCGCGTTCCATTTCGCGTTTGTCTGTTCGTTCTTTTAAGGCGTGTCGCTTATCGTGCAACTTTTTCCCTTTGCCCAGACCGATCTCGAGTTTGGCTTTCCCATGAGAAAAATACAAAGCCACGGGCACTAGAGTGTAGCCGCGTTCGGCGACTTTTCCGAACAGTTTCTTAATTTCGCGTTTGTGTAATAATACTTTTCGCGGTCGAATCGGATCGTGATTCTCCCGGTTACCGTGAGAATACGGACTGATATGGCACTGATACAAAAAGACTTCACCATTTTTAATCCTGGCGTAGCTTTCTTTCAAATTCGCTCGGCCTTCCCGCAGGGATTTGACTTCTGTTCCCTGCAGCACCAATCCTGCCTCATATTTTTCCTCGATAAAATAGGAATGTGAGGCTTTTTTATTCAAACAAATAATCTTTTTTCCACTCATACTGTTTCACTCACTTCTCAAACGAGAATAATTTCCGGTTGTCATTCTTGCAAGAAAAAAACGATATTGTATAACATTTTTCTCATGTTTTCAGACAACGATGCAAGATGAACACCAAAATTTCTTGACAAGACAAAACCTGAAAAAATAGGAATACTTTAGTAATACTAACATGGATTGAATAGCAGAAAGGATTTGTAGAATCCTACCTGAAGACTGGTGATTTTCACTTAATCGAGATTATAACGTTTTAGGACAAGTCCGATTTGACTGAGGTGTATTTTATGATAGATTTTATTACAAAGGGCGGGTATCTCATGTACCCCATACTCTTGTGTTCGATTATTGCCCTGGCCATTATCATCGAGCGTTTTATCAATCTCCGCGAAGACAAGGTTATTCCCAAAGATTTTTTCAATCGTATCAAAGGACTGCTGCTCGAAGGTCACATCAATGAGGTACTCTCAATCTGTTCGAAAAGCAACAAGCCGATCGCGAAAATTATCGAAGCTGGTATCATGAAATATTACTTTGGACGCGATGAAATCAAAGAAGCGATCGAAGATGCCGGACGTCATGAAATCGCCTATTTGGAAAGATACCTCAACATTCTCAGTACGATCGCCGGTATTACTCCGTTATTAGGCTTACTCGGCACAGTTTGGGGCATGATTAAAGTCTTTAACGTGATTTCAATGGAAGGTATTGGGCATGCCGATAAACTCGCCGGGGGAATTTCGGAAGCTTTGATTACGACTGCTGCCGGATTGGCGATTGCAATACCGACCCTTGTATTCCACAATGTCTTCTCAGAACGGGCCGATCGCTTGATTCTACAGATGGAAAAGAGTTCGATGGAATTGACAGAAATCCTGTCGCAAGGCCAACGTGAGGAGTGGAAGGTGTAGGGTTTGAGGATTGTTGATTGATAATTGTGTGAGGACAATCGACAATCGACAATCGACAATCGATCATGTCAGAAACCCCTATGATTAAGCAGTATCGGCGAATCAAGGCGGAATATCCCGATACGATTTTGTTTTTCCGCATGGGCGATTTTTATGAGATGTTTTTTGAGGACGCGGAAGTGGCCTCGAAGGCCCTGCAAATTACGCTCACATCGCGGAAATCGAATAAAAGTTCACCTGATGTGCCGCTGTGTGGAGTTCCCTACCATGCCGTCGATACCTATCTCAACCGTCTCATCAAACAAGGTTTTCGAGTCGCGATCTGCGAACAGGTTGAAGATCCTAAACAAGCCAAAGGTATTGTCAAGCGCGAAGTCGTCCGTGTGGTCACACCGGGAACCGTCCTCGATTCTTCGCTGTTGGAAGCCAAAGAGAATAATTTCATTGCTGCTGTGTATTCTCCGGCTTTCGAAGGTCAGACTCAACGAACACGACGTGCTCAGGAGATCGGAATTGCGTTTTTGGATCTCTCAACCGGAGAATTTCAGCTCGGAGAGTTGATAGGAGAACAACGCCTCCAAAAACTCCTCGATGAACTGGAACGTTTTACGCCAGCAGAACTACTGCTGCCGGAAAGTTATGCATATGCCGACGGCATTCCCGAACGGCAGATCATCGAAGATTATCGCCCGTCTTGTTTGACGACATTTCCTGACAACGCCTTTCAGACTCGTAACGCCAAACAGATTTTGCTCGAGCATTTCGAGGTGCATTCCCTGGCGGGTTTCGGTTGCCAGGACGCGTCAATCGGAGTGTCTGCTGCCGGGGCTCTCTTACAATATATTCAGGAAACGCAGAAAACCACCATCTCCCACATTCGTAAACTCAGCACCCTGCGCCAGGACAGTTTCATGCTGATCGATTCGGCAACTCAGCGTAATCTGGAATTGTACAAGACGATCAACGAGCATTCCCGTGCCGGGTCGCTGCTGGGCTTGCTCGATAAAACCATGACCTCGATGGGCGGGCGCATGCTACAAAAATGGATGCGTCATCCCCTGATCGATATTCAGGCCATTCAGGAACGCCTGGACGCAGTGCAGGCATTCAAGGACGATTTGATCGTGCGCGGCGATCTGCGGGACCAATTGCAGGGGATTCACGATCTGGAACGCCTGATCACACGCCTGAGTCTTTCGGCAGCCAATGCCCGCGATCTGGTTGCTTTAAAACTTTCATTATTTCGCATTCCTGAGCTGCGGCTTTTGCTGAAATCCATGACTTCTCCGCTGATTTCACAGCTTGTCGAAACCTGTGACGAACTGCAAGATCTGGCCCAACTCATCGAGCGATCGATCGCTGAGGAACCTCCGATCACTTTGCGTGATGGTAAACTCATCCGTGAAGGTTATAATGAGGAACTTGACGAACTGCGCGTGATCAGTAAGGAAGGTAAACACTGGATTGCCAGTCTGGAACGCCAGGAACGGGAAAAAACCGGCATTAATTCACTGAAGGTCAAATATAACAAGGTCTTCGGCTATTTTCTGGAAGTCACGAAACCGAATCTGCACCTTGTGCCGGAAAGCTATATCATCAAGCAGACCCTGGTCAACGCCACTCGATTCATCACGCCGGAACTTAAAGAATACGAATCGAAAGTGCTGGGCGCCGAAGATAAAATTGTTGAGCTGGAATATCAGCTTTTCCAGGAGGTGCGGCAGGTGGTGACTAAAGAAGTCGAGCGTGTGTTGGCATCTGCTGAAAAAATCGCGACCCTGGATGCGCTGTCAGCTCTGGCAGAGGTCGCTGAACGTAACCGCTACATCAAGCCGGCGGTTGATAACAGCGACCGTCTCGATGTCGTCGAAGGACGGCATCCGGTGATCGAGCAGATGAAGCTGGAAGAACCCTTTATTCCAAACGATACGCTGCTCGACTGCGATGAAAATCGTTTGTTGATTATCACCGGGCCGAACATGGCTGGTAAATCGACCTATATTCGGCAGGTAGCGTTGATTACGCTGATGGCTCAGATCGGCAGTTTTGTGCCCGCCAAACAGGCGACGGTCGGCGTTGTGGATCGGATTTTTACCCGTATCGGCGCGTCCGACAATCTCAGCCGCGGCGAGAGTACTTTCATGGTTGAGATGAACGAAACTGCGAACATCTTGAATAACGCCACCGGTAGAAGTTTGATTATTCTTGATGAAATCGGGCGCGGTACCAGCACATTCGATGGTATGAGTATTGCCTGGGCGGTCGCCGAATATATCAGCAATCATGACATTATGGGCGCGAAGACCCTGTTTGCAACTCATTACCATGAATTGACCGAACTCGCCACTTTATTGCCCGGCATCAAAAATTACAACATTGCGGTCAAGGAATGGAACGATCAAGTGATTTTCCTGCGTAAAATCATTGAAGGCGGAGCAGATCAAAGTTACGGCATTCAGGTGGCCCGACTGGCAGGCTTGCCGCTGCCGGTGATCGATCGCGCTAAGGAAATCCTGTCCGATCTGGAACAGGATCGCCACGGCGAAGCCGAACATCATTTTTCACAACCCGCAGCATCAAAAAGCAGCCATCGTCCTTCAAAAAAGTCTCAGGCACCTTCCTCCCAGCTCTCTCTCTTCGGGGAACGCCCGCATCCTGTTATTACGAAGCTCAAAGACCTCGATATCAGCAATATGACCCCACTGGAAGCACTGAATTTTTTGGATACATTGAAGAAAGAATGTTAACATGCCGAATTGGAAGCGAGTAGAGACAAAGCAAAATCCTCTGTCTGGCGTAGTCCATAACATCTTCATAAGGCCATATCTCCAGAGTGTCCGAAGAATTTCGGTCGACACAATCTAAAATATTGCACAATCCCGCGTACTTCCTGTTCATCTTTCCACGCTCCAGTACATTGGTTTTTCCAACATGCAGGTTCATAGGAGAGAATTGACTGCATTCGGAATTTTTTTCATGAAACACGCTGTATAACCCAGGATAATCTCTTGACAATTCTGTTATCATTCCATCATGATGAGAGAGCAGGTTCAATAGGCTACCGTGCAATTTATCAATATTTTTCAATGAAGTGATATGTGTGAATATTCCGTCGGCTGATCGTTCCTTCAGCAAGAGTGAATCGAGACTATTCCAGCCGTCATATTCATCATGTTATAGATATGGAACGTGTTAGATCTGGTGATGTCTCGTTACACGATAATGATGGTTCATCATATGCGAGTTTTGAATATCAAGCTGCACTGCAGGACTTCCGGCGGGCGCGGCGTCAGGCATCGTTGGAACAGATTGGGTCGTTTTTGACAGGCCAATCGAACGAGCTCTTGTCCTACGAAGATGTTCGAAAAAAGCTGAAAGTGACAGGAATGTCGGCGAGTCGAGTGGAAACGATCCCTTTAGACGCCATTGTTGGCAGTGTGGGCCGTTATAAGGATTTTACCCGAAGTTTTCTGCCGCGAAACGACAGCGATCAAAAACGCTGGGCTGAAGTGCAGTCGATTGCGACCGGCATGGAGGGGCTGCCGCCGATTGAAGTCTATCAAATCGGTGACGTCTATTTTGTGTTAGACGGCAACCATCGCGTATCGGTTGCGCGACAACTCGGGGCCTCATCGATTGAAGCCTATGTCACCAAAATCAAAACAAAAGTGCCGATTTCTCCGGACATCCAACCCGACGAGTTAACGCTGAAAGCTGAGTATGCAGCGTTTCTTGCGAAGACTCATCTGGATGTGCTGCGTCCGCACATCGATATGTCGATGAGCATGGCGGGACGCTACCGATTGCTTGAAGAACAGATTGAAGAGCATCGCTATTTCATGGCTGTGGCTCAGAAGCGTGAAATCCCTTATAATGAGGCCGTCCTCAACTGGTATGATACGATTTATCACCCAGTCACCACGCTTATCCGGCAGTATAATATTCTCAAAGATTTTCCGAAGAGAACGGAGACGGATTTGTACCTCTGGATTTCCGAATACCGGGCAGCCATTCGTGAAGGCGATGTGCAGTATTTCGAAGAGCACATGACGGAGATTTTGGACAAACTACCCCTTGTACCCGATATTGAGTTGGATAAATTGATTCTCGACGTGGAGTATGTAGATTTTTTAGAACAGACCCAGATAGAGAAACTCCGGCCCAACGCAGATTTACGAGTCACTGCCCCAGGCAAATATAACCATTTATTGAAGCATATTGAAGTACATCGGCATTTTCTGGGAGAAAAACGACAGCAGGAAGTGTCGTATGAAGAAGCCGTCACACATTGGTACGATACCGTGTATCTTCCTATTGCCGCTATTATCCGCCGCCAGGGAATGTTACGGGATTTTCGAGGTCGGACTGAAGCGGATCTCTATTTGTGGATCGTCCAACATCGATACGATTTAGAGCAGAATTTAGGCTGGAAAATTCTCCCTGAAAAAGCCGCAGAGGACCTTGTGACTAATTTTAGCGATACGACGGAACGAGTCATCTCACGGATCGGGGAAAAAGTGCTTGTTGCATTAACACCGGATGAGCTTGAGGCCGGACCGCCTCCCGGTGTTTGGCGAAAAGAAGATTTAGGCCGCCTCAACGATCGTCTGTTCGGCAGTTTTCTCGTGCCGGTCAGCGGGAAAGAGGATGAATGGAGCGCTCTCGAACAAGCGCTTGTCACTATCGGTTCGGGCGAAAAACAATATGTGTATGGCCTGCATGTTCTTCCGGCAGGAACTTCAAAAACAGATGGGGCAGCCCAGGCGGTGCTGGAAGAATTTAACCGCAGGTGCCAGGAAGCCGGTGTGGAAGGAGCCTTGACGATTCAGACCGGCGAGATCGCAAAAACGGTCTGTACATTTGCTCGTTGGGCCGATCTCGTGGTTTTAAACTTAGCCCATCCACCCGGAAAGTTTCCCCTTAAAAGGATGCAATCAGGATTCCGTATGATTATCAGGCGCTGTTCACGGCCAGTTCTTGCTGTGCCGAAGGCCTACAAGGCCCGTCCGTTCCAGCGAATTTTTCTGGCATACGATGGCAGCCAAAAGGCAGACGAAGCCCTGTTTATTTCAGCCTTTATGGGAGCAAAATGGTATCTCCCACTCGTTGTAATGACTGCAGAAGAAACTGATAACCCAGGTTCCGGTACCATACAACGTGCCGAAGAATACCTCAAACGCCGGAATGTGAAAACTACTTTTATCCATGAAGAGACTGGAAAGGTCAGTGATGCGATTCTTGCTACTGTCAAGGCATACGAGTGTCATCTGATTCTTATGGGAGGCTATGGCCGGAGTCCGATGTTGGAAATGGTGCTTGGAAGTACGGTGGATCAGGTTTTACGAAAAAGCCAGGTTCCAGTCTTGATCTGCCGATAATGTCTATTGTTCAAGACGTTGTGAAGATTTCAAATCTTCGTAGAGGTTTATATTATGCAAACCTTACAAGACATGTATGATATGTTTTGGCAAAAGGCAGTGGTTGCGTTCCGGGCTGGAGAGTACCAACTTGATCGACATCTTGCTCGTCGCTGGAACGATCGGCGACGCGGCCTTTCGCTTATTATTCGATCGGATAAGCAGGTTGCGACGCGTATGGTGGAAATGCTTGAGGAATATACACTGACAAATTAGGAGAAAATACTCATGAACCCTTTGTCTTATCATTCATCGCTCCAGGATGTTCGCCATAGCCGGTACCTGGCTGATTTGAATCGAATTGCACTGTATATCAAGGAAAGAGCATCATTTCTTTTGCTCTATGACGAACTCTTTACTCAGCTCTGTGCCAGACGCTCTGAAAAACGTATACAGCAGAAAATTCCCCTGGATTCCATTGTTGGAGCGATTCAACAATATACTGATTTCACCAGTAATTTTCTCCGGAAACATGCTTATCGCCAGAAACGCTGGACAACAGCCGAAATAGCCATGAATGGCATAAAAAATGATATACCTCCAATAGATGTCTATCAAATCGGTGAAGTGTATATCATCGCAGATGGAAATCGTCGAGCTTCCATTGCCCGGCAGTTTGGAGCGACAATGATTGAAGCCAATATTACGCCGTTGACTTCTCCAGACCCTCCCAGAGACGGTGTTTCACCTGATGAATTCATTCTTCTTGTTGAACAGACTGATTTTCTGACACGGACCGGGCTTGCCACTCACCCGGTGTTTGAAGGGTTTCAGCTCACAGTGCCAGGCAAATACTCACTCTTTGATGATCAAATTGCAGTGTATCAGGAGGTCATGCGCGCAAAGGACGCGCTTGCCATCCCTTACACGGATGCCGCAATTGGTTGGTATAAAAATCTGTATCTTCCTCTCGTTGCCATGATCGATCAATTGGAAATTTTGCGAGATTTCCCCTGGCGCACAGCCGGCGATTTGTATCTCTGGGTGTCGGAACAGCGTTTTTTTATCCGCCGTCTCAGCATTCGTTATCATGAAGCCTCTACGACTGAAATGTGGGACGCGATCTCGCCCTCTCTTGATACTCCTTCTGACGAAACGGATCTTCAGAAGGAGTATGCAGCCTTCTTAGAATTGACTGATTTACGAACATTACGGCCTGAAGCCGATCTGCAGCTCACTGCTCCGGGGACATATCACGTGCTTGAAGAACATATTCGAGTCCATCGTTACTTCATGGGGCTTGAACAAAAGCGAGAGATTCCATATCACAAGGCCGTCAAACACTGGTACGATAGTGTATATTTACCGATCGTCCAGATGATTCAACAACAGCATCTACAGGAGGATTTCCCGGCCCACACACTTTCCGATCTCTATTTATGGATCTCAGAGTTCCAGTTTATCGCACGACAAGAAGATGCTGCAGTAGCAGAACTCTATTTAGCCGAAATGTGGGCACATCTCGATAATCTTCCTTATGTTGATGTTGAAGAACTCTTGATTAAAATCGAGATGATTGACTTTCTCCTTTACACACATTTAATTGAATTACGGCCCCAGGCGGACTTAACCGTGAGTACGCCGGGCAAATATCGAGTGCTTGAAAAGCATATCGATGTTCATCGATATTTTATGGGGATTGAGCAGCAGCGGGAGATTTCTTTTTTTGAATCGGTTGCTCATTGGTACGATATGGTCTATATTCCTGTTCTGAAGATTATTGAGGATCAACGAATGGTGTATGAGTTCCCCGATCTGACAGCAACCGATATCTACCTCTGGCTTTCAGAACACCAGAGCATGCTGGAGAAACAACTTGGTGCTTTCCCGCCCACAGAAATCGTTGCCGAAGATTTGATCACTCGCTTTGGGTCGTACAAATCATCACCAGTGCTTCACAAGCGCGAAGCAGCCATTGAGAGAATCAGCCAAAAACTGTTAGATGCGGAGCAGGTGCCCGAAGATCGCAAAAAGCATGATATTGCTGCCCGGCGTCAGGAGCATCTGTTTACCACGATCCTTGTCCCGCTTAATGGCCGTAAAGATGGCTGGCCTGTGCTGGATCTGGCGCTTGGTATTGCGAAACGTGAGGAAGCGGACATCTCCGGTCTTCATGTTGTCTCTTCTGAACATCAGCTCGATACCCCGGCCTTGTTCAAATTGCAGCAACAATTCGAACGGCGTTGCAAGGCTGCAGGCGTTCAAAGCACATTTACCGTCGAAGTCGGTCATGTTGCCGAAAAGATCATTCAGCATTCTTATCAGGCTGACTTACTCCTTCTTCAGGTCGAGGCTGCACAAGTCTCCCGCTTCCAAGACACATTCCGACCGTTGTATCGCCATATCAATAGAGTGCTACTGGCATTGTCGGCTGTCGTACCTTCTTCTCTCCTTTCGGTGTTGTGCGTCTATGACGGCAGTCCCAAAGCAAACGAGGCTCTTTTTGTTTCCTCGTACCTGGCAGGATGCTGGAACCTCTCATTGATCATTATGACCACGTCCAACGTCGAGGCCAATGTTCGCTCTTTTGTCAAAAATTATGTACGGCGACGAGGGATTGAGGCCGTTTTTGTGCAACAACGAGGCAGAATGAGTGAATGTCTGCCGAAGGTCGTTCACGAGCATGGTTGTGATGTCATTGTACTGGGCGGGACAGGCTATCACCCGCTCCTGGAAGATATCTTTCACAAAGCCTTCGAGCAATGGGGAACGGTGCTTCAATCTCCCTTTCTGATCTGCTGAGTAAATCGATCAAGCAGACTGAACGCACCACACAATATCTATCGGGAGAACTCTTCTTCGTCTGTTTCTGTACCACAGAGTATTTCCGTGCGACTCAACCACCTCGACATTGAGCCGTGTCGTCGTCACTTGAGAATCGCGCGATTGATGGTTTTTTTGCTCTGCCTGCTGTAGGCCGGACTTTCAGAATTTCCGGCTGGTCGTTCGGGAATCCATGGTAAAAATGTTAGATACTAAGAGTAACGATGAGGAGATTCTTTTCATGCCTCGCGCAGAGACGCAGAGGGTCTTTTTTAAGGAGATTTCTCTGCGGCTTTTGTCTTTGCGCTCCTGATAATTACTTACCTGCTCCCAGATTTTGGTAAACCAAATAAATTGAGCGTGTCATCAACATGTTGATGAAAACCTTCAAAATTGACACTGCCTCAATCTTCTATTGACGGGAACTCTTTCGATCGTGCATAAACAGATTTTTACCCAACCATAGCCACAAAGGACATCCTGTGAAAAATATACCCGTATTGCTGCAAGAGTTTTTTAGGCAGTTTGACTGGGCGATCTGCATCCGTTTTATACACCCGAAGAAATTCAGCGCGCCACCCAATATTATGTCGAAACCAAGTGTCAGAATGTGGCCCCTTCCAAAGCTGAAGAACCGCGACGCGGCCACGCCTTTGCCACAAAGCAAAAAAGTATTCCGTTTTTCTGAAGTAAGCCTTCAAGCATGATAATGATCACTGCCAAGTTTATATTGTGCTGGCGGATTCCGGCATGGGGAAAACTGAATTCCTCATCAACCTTTATCTACACGATCTCAGTCAATTCCGGCGGCCAAAATATCAAATTAAACTTTTTCCGCTGGGGCTGCCGAATATCGATGAAGAAATCGAAAATATTAAGAATGACAGGAAAAAGACGATTTTGCTGCTCGATGCGTTTGACGAAGACCCGCAGGCCCTATACGCTACTACAAGACTCGATTAGATGCCTTGATCCAAAAAACATTTCATATCCGAGAAGTCGTAATTACCTGCTGAACTCAGTTTTTCCCAACCGACTGAACTCAGTTTTTCCCGACCGACGAAGAAAAGCCGAAGGAAACGGGCGTCATGCGTTTCGGTGGCGACGGTGGGGAACGGGTGTTTCGAAAACTCTGTCTTTCCCCCTTCGATGATAAAGATATCGAAAGCTATCTCAATAAGCGTTTTACCTGGTATCAGAAAGAAAAAAAGCGCAGAACCTGGCAGATTGTGCAGCACTCTCCGAATCTGATGATACTACGTCCGATGCTGCTCAGTCATATCGAGGATCTGCTGCCGCGCGAGAGCCTCTATTCCGCGCCTTTTATGGTCTATGCCGAACTAATGAAGCCTGGGTCGAGCGCGAAGCCCGTAAGGACTCGTCTGAACGGCGTAAACGCTACGAAGAGAAGCTGTTTCAGTTTTCGCGTGAAATTGCCGGATATGATAATTGGCGTTTACCGAGCATCCCGGAGTTCCTGTCACTGATGGAACCGAAAAAACAATCGAACGGTTTGTATATCAACCAGGACTTTAGCACACCGAAGAAGTATGTCTGGTATTGGAGCGCAGACACGGTCGCAGGTTCGTCGGGGTCGGCGTGGCTCGTCGGTTTCAACCTCGGCCTCGTGTACTGGCGCTACTTCCAGCTCAGCGGCTTCGTTCGGTGTGTTCGTTCCTGACCTACGATAGATGAAAGAATGTAACGGATAGGGCAACGGATTGGGGAAATAAACGGAAGGGAGGGGTGACAAAGAGGTATCCCTTTCATCTGTTTTACCTGGTTTCATCAACGTGTGCTGCAATTTTTTGAAGAAGGTTCATGTTATACCGTATTCCATAATGCAGCATCTCGTTGACACATGTGACAAATGAGGCAATATGGCCCTATTGCTTTGCTTTGAGCAGCACACCTAATGCCCCGGTCACATCCAACCCCAAGTATTCAGCAATATTACGGCCGAGTTTTTCGTCAATGATGACATTATTGGTATGCATTTTCGACGTCATATCAAGCGTATGTTGTTCGTGCTTGTCAAGGCTCAACAATATGTGGGGATATGTGCAGGGTTCTGACGGGACGATGACGGGACGATAGGTATTCAGGGCAATCAGTGTAAATCGGGAACAATAATTGCCCCTCCTGCGGCACATTCATCCACAACAGTATCTACCACCCAAATTTTTCGAAACAACGTTGGCAAGAGATCGAGTTGAGCAATACTTGACAGGGCGATTAATGGCGTGGTATTCGAAAAAACAATCATAGCAGAGAGGTTTCCCGATCAAAGTCATCAAGGGTATTGTCCAGTAATTCCATACCAGCTTCCATTTCCTTTAGTAGAAACGCCATGCGAGAAATATTCAACCATGACGATGCCATTCCAGATGAAATTTTCCCCTCTTTAAACAATTCTATGGCTTGCATACAGCTTCACCCATGCTCCAAAGGTTCTGCATTTGTCTGTAATCCAAGCAGCATCTCAACCGGACAACTTATAGAAATAGAATTTTGCATATATTTTCCCTCTCTTTTATATGCTGGAATGCTTGTTGCGAG
>PDWJ01002722.1_pt1 | contig 18078 bp, 17 predicted proteins | sample 1430881 | NCBI WGS metagenome assembly PDWJ01 (sample SAMN01162460, study PRJNA174530) | Oral metagenome, whole genome shotgun sequencing project. | biome: Marine environment; feature: Marine mammal; material: Swab sample of the gingival sulcus; isolation source: swab sample of gingival sulcus...
GCTTGCCAAAGATAATGAAATTAAAGACCCGAGTGTTTTAATTCATTTACGCTAAAAATTGTAAGGGCAAACCAATGTGTTTGCCCTTATCTGTATTTTATGTCGCATAATGTTATCACAACATGTTGGTTAAAAAATAATTTTTATTTGAGACACAATAGAATCGTAAATAAATTTTTTATTTTCCGTCACGTTACTTTCTTTTTTTAATTAGGCGTATTCAGAAAAGATGGACATACCTAAATAGAGGCAGCACTAAGTTTACACGTCACCCTACCTAAAACAAAGCCCTTGTTTTGTACCGTTTTATTTTATATTATTCATTTGGTCAATAGGAACAATATAAGTCGAGTAAGTATAATGTTCTGCCGGATATGCTTGAATAATTAACATCAAGCTATCATTTCGTAGTCCAAAAACTAACTTATTAAAATCATCATTCGTTTGAATAAATGGATATATACCCTCATTGCTGCCGGGAAATAAATTGTCGAAAAAATCTCTGATTTTAATATTAAGATATTCTATTTTATCGCGGTCAATTTTAAATTCTTTTTTGCCATATATAATTTTATTTTTAAAGTCAGCAGTTAATCCAGTAGAAGAGGGTTCCCAAGCATTACCACCGTGTCCAACTCCTGAAATCATATATTGTACTACTGAAATAATACTATCATTCTTAGTCAAAACCTTAAAGCTACTTACTGCAGTCGCAGGTAAGTTGACCAGATATTCATCAGGGAACTCTATTTCAAGGCAACCACCATATTCTTTTTTTGCATTTTTAATATAAGAATAGAAATTATTTTTAAAAATATCGTTTAGCTTATTTTCAAAATCTTTGTCTATAATGCCTGTAATTTTGGGGAAAGTAGATCGTTCAATTACAAAACAGCTGTCTTTCAACTCTTTCTCTTCCACAATTACGGAGTCAACTCTAATGTGGTTTATTAATCCTTGCTTACCTGTCGAGTTACTTTCAGTTGAGTTATTCGTAAAACTATCGCAACCAACTATCAACAGTACCACAATGATTGATGTAATCTTATTCATAGTTTATTAATTTTAAAATTAACACTAATTCAAAAGCTATAGCTCTGATTATCAATTAATTAACAACTCAATAAAATTTACTTTTTTCTGATTTTGCTCTCCTAATTAGCAAAAAAACCAACTGAATTTTTCAGTGTAAATACTTACTACAACGAAGTGCGTAGACGCATTATAAATTACATCTACACACTAATTAATTTAACTTGTTTTTAAAGTTTTCGGCGTTTCATTTCTGCTTTTATCATAGATAATTCTCGGCCTGATTGTCCTTGGACAGATGTATTTTCCTCTGCACGGCGCAACAGATAAGGCATCACATAATTTACAGGTCCGTAAGGAGTGTATTTAGCAACATTATACCCTTTTTGCGCAAGATTAAAACTTATATTATCGCTCATGCCAAGCAACTGTGCAAACCAAATACGCTTATCGTCTTTTTCAAGTTTATGTTCAGCAATCAAATCAGCCAAGAAATTACAACTATATTCATTATGTGTTCCGCAGAATATCGAAATAGTATCGATATTCTCCACGCAATATTTCATTGCAAGATTGTAATCCCTGTCTGCACTTTCCTTATTAGGCTGAATTGGGTCTTGATACCCTTTTTCTTTTGCTCTTTCTCTTTCTTTTTCCATATATGCACCACGTACAAACTTAGCACCCAAATAGCAGTTGTTTTCTCTTGCCTTTTTATGTGCCGCTTTCAGATATTCAAGCCTGTCGTGTCTATACATTTGATAGGTATTATATACTATTGGCTTTTCTTTATTAAATTCGGCTGTCATTTCTTCAGCTACCTCATCAATAATGCCTTGATACCACGAATCTTCGGCATCTATAAGTATTGGAGTATCTACCTTATGAGCAGCTTCGCACAGTGTATGAAGTCTTTGCCTGAATTTAGCTAACTCAGACTTTTCATAATCATTTAATTCTTGCTTTAAACTTGCTTTTTCTAATACTACACTCTTGCAAAAAGCTGTAGGCTTAAAAACAGAAAAAGGTATATTTTCCTTTTTCCCTGAATTTGCAATTGATGCAAGAGTTTCTTTAAGAGCCTTTTCTATATCTTCGTCGTTTTCTGTGCCTTCCACTGAATAATCCAAAACGGCTTTTACATTATACTCTCCCAGCTTATCAACAACTTTTTGGCACTTTTCAATGGTTTCGCCACCCACAAAATGCGCATATAAAGTGGGTTTGGCAGCCCAACCTATAGGGAAGTGTATTTTTATTGCTAAATTTGTCATTACTGTACCTACTTTAACTAATGTAGTACTTCCCATCAATTTAAATAATCGGTATGCTTTTTTCAGTTCAGAATTACTCAAACTCTGAAAAGCAATTTCGGTGTCGTTAAATTTAATCATAATGCAATGGTTTTAATAAAATAAAGTTTTGAGTATAAAATAATATTGTTTAATTTGAGCCGCACAATTTAGTAATTTAAAATATAAAATAATATGATTTATTCTCACGAAAAGTCAAAAATAGTATTTTCTAAAAATATTATTGAGGATATTAGTATAATTAAATCTAAGTATTATGATAAAATATTCATCTTAACTGACTGTAATACAAGAATTAAGTGCTTACCTTTGTTAAAAAATGTATTAAATTCAGAAAATAATATTTTTTCAATTTCCGATGGTGAAAATAATAAAAATATTGATAATATTCTTAAAATTTGGGATTTTTTACAAAAAAATGCTGCTGATAGAAAATCTGTTCTAATAAATGTTGGTGGCGGAGTATTATGCGATATGGGAGGCTTTGCTGCATCAACTTTTAAACGAGGAATACAATTTATTAATATCCCTACCACACTTTTGTCGCAAGTTGATGCTTCTGTGGGCGGAAAAACAGGAATAAATTTCAATAAATTAAAGAATGAAATAGGTGCTTTTGCTTTTCCTTGTCAAGTTATTATACACACAGCCTTTTTAAAAACATTAAGCAATGAACATATTTTATCGGGTTTTGGCGAAATGATTAAACATGCTCTTATAAAAAGCGAGAGATACTATATTGATTTACAAAGCATTAACCTGCTTGAAGATTATGACGGTGATTTTATGTTAACTTTAATAAAGCAATCGGTTGATATAAAAAAGCAAATTGTTGAAGCCGACCCAATGGAGCACTCTATACGTAAAGCTCTAAATTTCGGGCATACCGTAGGCCATGCTTTAGAAAGCTGTTTTATGGGTACAGATAAGGAATTACTACATGGGCAGGCAGTTGCTTACGGAATGATTATAGAATTGTACATTTCGCACATAAAGCTTAATTTCCCTATTGAAAAACTAAAGCAAATAGAAAGTTTTATAAATAAATTATACGGTAACTTGCTTTTGTTCAAAACTGATTACAGTAAAATTTACGGACTTATGAAACATGATAAGAAAAATGAAAGCGGTAAAATAAATTGCACTCTATTAGAGGATATTGGTAAAGTTTGTATTAATCAAGTAATATCTGAAGAAGATGTCTATAATGCCTTGGTTTATTTTAATACTAAATAACAATAAATACTCCATGCAGTTTTTGTAAAAATATGAAAAAACAGTGTTTTACAAAATACCAAGTTATTTGTATGACATTCTTATTGTCAGTAATACAATTATTAATTTGCCGAAGTGTTGTAACATTATTTTCAAATAACTTAAAACACCTTATCTAACTCTTTCAAATTTACTTGTGCAATTAAATTTAAAAGTAAATTAGCCGTAAATTGTGACTTAAAAATATTTAATAATTGCTGATTAAACTCTTCTACTGTTTCACACTGGAAAAACTGCGTCTCTTTTGCAAAAAAACTAATTTTAAGAGGATAGGGGCTACTTATACTTGATGTCGTTTCAAATAATTTATAAAAATAACCTCTGCCAATAGGTGCACTTATATAAAACTCGTAATTAACAACAGACTTTGAAAGATCAGAGTCTACAATTTTTGCAAGTAATTTACTTTTGTATTTTTCATTAATTGCATTTGCATAATCCTTCATTATACTGTGAGGGTTATCTTTTTCTATTTGCGTAAAAGCATTGCCTTTAGCATCCGGCAGAATATCTAATATTTGTTGTATGTCCATGACTATAGTTTTTAAAGTTTAATTTTAAAACTTAAAGGTAGATGGTCTGAATATATCTTATTTTTTATCATGAAATTAGTATCTACTAATTTCTCATCTCCCAAGCTATCAATTATTTCAAGAGAGCTAAAATCAAAAATATCAATAATCTGAGGTCTCATTATAACCTTATCGTATACATTCCAATAAGGCGCTTTTTTATAGTAAAATGAGCCCGGCAATTTTCTAATTCCGGACAAATAATTTCTATCTCCCAAAAAGCCCCACATAGGGTTATAGAAATAATTGTATTTCTTATAATGAAATTCTTTGCTTATTTTTTTAGCTTCAATTTCAGATAATGTAGCATTAAATGCAGATGGTTCTATCATTCCTTCATCAAAAGGATTCATATTAAAATCTCCGAAGATTATTGTATTTCTATTGTCTTTAAGAGTTTCGATACTTTCAATTTCTCGCACATACTCCATTGCTATTTGTAATTGTGATAGACCATCATAATTTAGTTTGCTTGGGAAATGTATGCCTCCAACTAAAATTTCATGTGTATTAGCAAACTTTAAACTAGTGAATATTAGCCTCTTAGATGTAGAAGTTCCTATATATTCAAGCTCATTATCTTTAAATTTTGTGTAAAATTTGGGAGTAAACTGTGTTTCAACAAAATCTGCTTTATAGTCTAATTTCATCATACCAAGACTATCTTCTATTAGGCTATCTGATATTTTGTTATTCTCAACTAATAATAAAATATCAATATTTGAGATAATTTTCTCTAATTTTAATATGAAACTATTAGAGTTATTATTAATATTCCAATATAAAAATCGTATGTCCATAATTTAATAGCGATTTTTTTTAAATTATTAGTTGTTTACTCCGCTGTTTTTCAAGGGTAATGTTACAACAAACTTTACTCCATTTGGCATATTTTCAACCTTTATTTGTCCATTATGATGTGTGTTAACAAGTGTGTAGCAAATCGATAAACCTAAGCCCGTACCTTCTTGCGGACTTTTTGTTGTAAAGAAAGGATTAAATATTTTATTTATTTCGTTGCTTGGTATATTATTCCCGGTATTGTATACAGTTATTTGAGCGTTTTCACCCACTTGGCGGGTTGTTATTTCTATCAACTTAATTTTAGTATCGGAGTTTGTTGTTGCATAAACAGCATTCGATACCAAATTGACAATAACACTGTGGAAATTTTCTGTATGAACAGGTACAAGAGGCTTCAACTTATAATTAGTTTTTATTCTAACACCTTTCGGAATACTCTGTCTAAGCATCATCAATGCCATACCTATAATCTTATGTATATCTTTTTTTTCAATTTTGTAACCTGTATCGTAAGAAAAATAGGTAAGGTCTCTAACGATTTTTTTAATACGATTGTATCCTGTTTTTAACATATTACTCATTTGTTGCCAATCGTTTTTGCTTCCCTCGTCTACTTTATTCTTCAAATCGTTGATAAGATATATAGCACCGTTTATAAAATTTAAAGGATTATTTATTTCATGTGCAATGCCTGCTGTAAATGTTTTAAAAGACGATAATTTTTCTTCTTGAATTAATTTTTGTTGAGTTCTTTTTAGTTCTAAGTTAGCTTTTGACAGCTCATCAAGGTTCATTTGTATTTGTTGTTCCAATTTATATTTATGTATATACAGCATAAGTATAAATGAAATAACAAAAGCTGTAAAAGCACCTTCTAATACAATTAATTTTAAAAATGGTAATAAATGAAAATTATCTGATTTGATAATAAAAAATTCTAATAGTACGAAACAAAATATAACAACAAAATAGTAAACAAAAGTAACAATAAATCCACCAATTATACCTTTTTGCAGTAATTTAAGTACCCAAAGTCTAAACCTTCCATAGGCAAAATAATAAATTGTCAACAATCCGGAGGTATGAACGATAAAATTGACTATTGCATGATGTAAATTAACTGTAAAAAACGAACTTATTATGGATATGCCAACCAAGTAAATAGGATTTCTTAAATATAAAAGACTTATCAGTAGCGGTATTTCTCTTAAATCCAGTTCTACTACATGAATACCGGGTATACTAAATTTTACATTACTAAATATACCTGATACCACTCCTAATAATATCATTATAATGACACTCCTAAATGTTTCGTTCTGCATTAGTTTGTTCCGGTTCATATATCAATAATATTTTGATGTAAAAAAACTAATTTATATTAAGAAAAGTGTAGGCAGCAACTACCGAATAGAACACACCAAAGGTCATAATCACTTTCATTGTAAATGAAGCAATACTGTAATCTTTTTTGCCTTTTGCCAACGCTACTTTTGCTGCTATAAACAATATCGGTACAATTTCAAACGCCAATAAGTACCACATTGATATTTTAGATTGCGTTAAAAATTTTATAAATACAAATAAAATTGCCCCCATAACAAAAGCAAGCAATGCTATTATAACAGTTTTTGATATAAAAACACCTCCGACTATCGGCAAAGTATTACGACCATAAGCCGCATCGCCTTCAAAATCTTCCAAATCTTTTATTATTTCACGTATTAAAGTTGTTAAAAAAGCAAAAAATGCAAAAGCCGCGACCCAATAAAATATTGGTAATAATGTTTGATTATACTCTAACAATATACTTGAATAAGCTTTATTAAGCATTGGCATCTCAAATAATATGACCAAAAGAGGCACCATAGCCGTCATTAACGCCACCATTACGTTACCTATCAGTAATTGTCGTTTATAGGTGGTTGAATAATACCATAATATTCCCGGAATAAGAACAAAAATAAGACCAAATTTTAAATGGCCTATTCTCCAAGAAACATAAGTACCCAATATTATTCCTATCACATTTAAAATTAAATGAATTGTCATCGCTTGCCGCCTTGATATAGACCTTCCCACAACAACCATATCAGGCCGATTTACATTATCGGTTTTAGTATCAAAGTAATCATTAATGACATACCCAGCAGCCGTTATCAAAACTGTTGAAAGCACCAAAATAAAGAAATCTAAATTACTCATTTGAAGAGTAAAATAAAATTCGCCACCCGAGTGATTATTATAAAATTGTAGTATTGAGTTGATTACGGCATAACGCATTAAATACTGCGTAACAGCAACCATTATTAAGTTTGGTAATCGTATTAGTTTAAAAAATGCAATCACTGGTTCCTATATTGTTGTTTTAGTTCTTCTAACTCTGCTGTTGTTAATTTCGTTGCAATCAGAATTACATCATCGCTTACATTCATGCTTAGTAATTCAAGAGCTGTTGTTTTGCGCTCTTTTCTCACTTTTGATAATGCTTCTATACGTCCTTCTTTTATTCCTTCTTTTATCCCTTCTTTTCGACCTTCTTCTTGTCCGTATGCAAAGCTTTCTTCTTTCACAGTTTCTAATAAACGCACCCCGGGGGTGTCTACTATTGTTGTTAGTTCTTTTGATACTGTTTTCATTTTATCAAGACTGAAAAATTTATCGTGACTGTTGATTAATGTTTGCGACATTGCAGTTTTGCTTTATCCAAATTTTCACCTATAAAAAAAACAGCCCGCTGTATTTTGATAATATGCTGTTTATAAGCCAATTATCGCAAAACAGCAAGCTGTTAATCAAGTACATAATCCTCATTAAAAAAGTGATACCGCAAATGTACTAAAATTTACGCAAAAAACAAAACTAATATTTGTGCAAATAAAATTCTAAGAAACATTGTAAGCGGATATACTGTAGCATAAGCAGTAGCTTGTGCTTGAACAGGCGATATGCTGTTTGCAAACTCCAATGCGGGTGGGTCGGTCATAGAACCTGCAAGGTATCCGCATATTGATAAATAGTTTATTTTCATCAATCGGCCAACAACTCCGATTGTGAATAAAGGCACAAAGGTAATAATTGCGGCATAAAGCATCCACATATAACCTCCGTTCATTATTGTTTCAACAAAATGCTTACCCGAACCAATACCAACAGCACCAAGAAACAATACAATACCCAATTCTCTTATAAATCGGTTGGCACTTGGTGTCATATAAAAGTCGAAGTTTCCTATTCTGCCTTTATGACCTAATATTAAAGCTATTATAAGCGGACCACCTGCTAATCCTAATTTGGCAGGTGCGGGCAATCCGGGAATGGCAAAAGGAATGCTACCTAACAAAATTCCAAGGAAAATACCTGCAAATAAAGGCACTAAATTTGGGTGTGATAAATCGCGCAATGAATTACCCAAAAATTTAGCAACGGCATCCATTCTATCGCGTTTACCAACAACTCTTATGGTGTCTCCAAATTCTAAGGTGGTAGAACCTGACGGGATTATTTCAGTTTCGCCTCTGAATACTCTGGTAACATTGGCAGGAAACATTGATGATAAACTGATACTTGCTAAAGTTTTACCTGCTAAACGTCTGTTAGTCATCATTATATGCCTCATACTTAAATCGCCTGTTATCTCAAAGTTCTTTTGTACAGTAACTTCTCCCACAATCAGTTCAACGCTTTTTTCATCGGCGTCGCGGCACAAGCCTACCAAAATATCTCCTTCTTGAATAATAAGTTTACCATCGGGGACAAAATATTTATCTTGGCGAAAAACACGAGATATAACAAATTCTTCAGGTAAACTTGATGATAGTGATGCTAATGGTTGACCAAATAAATTAGGATTGGTTACCTTTATATTTATGGTATCAATATTGCCCGATGTCGCATCTTGTTCTTTTTTGTAGTTTTCTGCTTCATCGTTTACATTTACCTTAAATATAAACTTTATAAGCCCCATTGTTAGTAAAATGCCTATTATGCCGAAAGGATAAGCCACTGCATAAGCCATACCTGTAACTTCAGAAAATTGGCTGCCGTTTTCGCCAAATTGCTCTATTATTAATGCTTGCACTGCACCCAAACTTGGAGTATTGGTAACAGCTCCCGAGAACAAACCTGCAACTACATGTGTATCAAGATTAAACATATATTTAACAGCTATTGCCGAAAGCAATCCCAAACTGACAATGAGGGCTGCCAAAAAATTCAATCGCATACCATTGTTGCGCAGCGATGATAAAAAACGAGGACCTATCTCTATACCTATTGTGTATACAAACAGTATAAGGCCAAATTCCTTAACGAGATGCAATACAGAATGATTAATATCGGCACCCAAATGCCCGATAAACAAGCCTGTAAACAATACTCCGGCAATCCCCAATTTCAGTCGCCCTAATTGCAGCTTGCCCAGAAAAATACCAACCACACTTACTATTGATATAAATAGCAAGGTTGAAGCTGTGCTTTGCTTTGTGAAAATACTTAAAAATTCCATTTCTTAATTGTTAATTAATATGTTAATATGTTATAAAATCAAAAAAGATAATCGCATAACAAGCTGTACAAAAGCAACTTACAAGCTCAAGTACAACATTATAAATTCAGTTATTAAAGCCTTTAAACATCAAAACATCCACAAAATACATTAATTGTGAATGTTTATATAAGCCTGTGCAATATTTTCAAATTTGATATACCAAGCAGGAACAGCCCCTGCTCTGTATCGCGAAAGCAAGTTGCATTAGGAGTTAAGTTGTAAGACAGGTTTCCTGGCTTTTTCCGCCCTTAACGCCTTCCCGTCAAAATTTTTAACAGACAGTGGCTTATAGTTAAGAACACATTATGTGGAAATTTACAGTTGCGCGTCAGCTCATGATTTTCACATGATTCCCTATTAAATCTTTCTACAGATATCTTTACACTACATAACGAAATGAACTTGGCAGCAAAGGTAAAAGTTTTTTCTTTTGCTACAATTATTTTTTCTATCTCAAGTCATTAATAATTTTTTTGGCTTTAGACAAACTAATTCTATTGTGTTTGTAAAATGCTATTACAAAGGCTCCTGTAAAGCCATTAGCTCTTGCTTTTTTTACATAATCGTTACATGCTTCATAGCTTGAAAAATTACCGATAGTATATTTGTACATATCTTTTTCTTGGTAAAACTGCACAGGTGGCAGTTTGCTGAAAATATCGCTGTGTACAGGTATTTTATGCCACGATGTTTTTATTTGCACTTTAAATACTACACCTTGTTTTTGTGTTTTATAAGTGACAGGTTTACTTATTTTTTTGCCTCCCGATACAGATACCAACAACACCATCTCGCCTTTCCAACTATTATAACCTAATTTGAACGGTAAAAAATCAATACGCTCATTTTTAAGAGATTGAGAAAGGTCTTTTTGGAAATAGTTTTTAAAAATATTAATTGTTCTGCTGTAATTACCAAACAATTTTGTGTTAAATCCCGATGATTGTAAAACCGCAAACGGCACACCTGTATCGTCTTGAATAATTGTTTCAGATTGCTTAAGTATTAAATCTCTTAAAATTGCGAACTCTCTATTGTGCAGAAGATACGATGCTGATTTTATAAACACATTTTTCTTGCCTAATTTGCTCAAAAAACTTGTTAAGCCGATATTCTTACTAAGGTTTCCGTTAGAAAGGTCGGTTGAAAAATAATATACATTTTTTACTTCACCTTTTTTGTTTGCAACTTTAAAAAATACACCGTTAACCAACTCACTATTATTATCGTAATTAGCTTTTTGTTCGATTACACCGAAATGATTTACCTGAATAGGCTTAATATCCAAAATTTTATGTTTGGTTTTGATTAGATAGAGGCTTATCAAATGACTTGCTCCGTTGAAATATGGCGATGAAAAATCTTCAATCATGTGCTTGGTCATAAAATAGGCTGCTTTATTAGCATAGCGAAGCGAAGAATGTACTTTATTCAAATAATTTGACAATTCCTCGGTTGTCATTTTGCTAAATTCAGGTAAATAACCTATTTTTTCTAAGCCTATCAGTATATAATCTTTTGCATTAGGGAAAAAAGCATTGGCATACAAAAAATCGGGACCCGAAAATGGATACAATAAAGTAAGAGTATCGGTTTTCACCAATGGATACTTATTATTCCACTTGCTTATTTCATCTAAATTCTTTTTGGTTACAATTCCCCACGATTTATTTAATGCTGTTGCATAATCTGTGTAATATTTTTCACCCTGATTATTGCTAAATAAATAAGATTTTTCGGCTGCAATAAATAAAGCCTTTTGCATATTAACATTATCTGTTTTACGCTTACTATCAGGCAGTTGTTTATTACTGTTTTGTTTTTTATTATCAACCTGCGGTGTATTTATGGCTTGTTTCTTAACAGGTTTTGATTTTTCATCTACCGATATTATGCGTTTATCCGCTTGATTATTATTTTGCTGCTTCTTATCCGTTTGGCAAGACGAACTTACAAGCAAAGCAATGCTAATAAAAATATATACTTTAATTCTGTAAGGCAATGTTATCATGAGTGATGAATGTTTAATGATTAGTGATGAATGATGAGTGATTGGCGATTAGTGATGAATGATTAGTGTTTAACTTTCACCTTTTAACTTTTCCCTTATAATTGAGTTAAAAAACTCATAGTATCTACATTGTCGGCATAGTCCCATAGTTTGGGTTTTTGAGCCTGCCCAAAAGCAACTTTATCGGTAATTTTATCAGAGTGCGAAACTACGCATTGTATTTTGTCTCTTTCCGCATCAATCCTATCTTTAACATTATCTAAAGAATTATAATACTCAAAATAAACAACTGATATTGGCGATGCCAGAGCAGTATTTTCGGTCAGTATAGCAAAACCATTTTCCCAAAACGGAACCTTATTCATCAAATACAGCGACTTATTATAAGTGTAATTATTTGCATATTTATTGTGGTCGATAAAATGCTTGTATTCAAACAAAGATTTAAAAACTCGCTGTATATCAAAACCTTGCGGGATAAATAATTTAGAAACATTACGACAACCCAAGCCAAAATACATCATTATATCTTCGGCAAGTCCGTTTAACTCTTCTTCTGATTCATCGCCTGTTAATACGGCTATTGAGTTTCTGTTTTTACGAATAATATTAGGATATTTGCCAAAATAATACTCAAAATATTTGGCGGTATTATCGCTGCCTGTTGCAATAATGGCATCAAAATTTTTCAACTGATTGTTTTCAAAAAATACAAGGTCTCTAAAATCACTATTAATAGCAAACAATAAATCAACAAGTATCTTCATTAGCTTATCATCTTTTGACGATAATTTTATGGTAAGCTCATGCCCTGCCATTAATACAGATATAAAATCGTGAAAACTAACTAAGGGTATATTCCCGGCGGCTACAACCCCCACTCGCTTTTTTGCTGTATTACCTATGTTCGGATACTTTTTTAACCAACAATCAATATCTTCTTCAGATAAATTAGCGGCAATGGAATTTAATGCAAAGGTTATATTCTCTTTTGTAAACCATTCATTAGTTTCAGATGCCGATGTAAATTCGTTTAACTTTAATGTACAAAGACCTGATTTACAATTAGATATATTCCTAAGTGATATACCAAGATCACTAAAAGTATTCTTTCTTTCGGATAAATTCATAGACTTTAAATTTTCCGCAAAAGAAAAAATAACAACGTCAAATCGCAAATTTTTTGACAATTTAATTATAAATAACTACATTTGTGCTTTCATTTTTAAAACTAAAATAATAAAAATTATGGCTATAAAGATAGGTATAAACGGATTTGGCCGCATTGGTCGATTTGTATTCCGTCAATCAGTAAAAAGAGACAATCTTGAAGTTGTTGCTATTAACGACCTTATTGATGTTGAATACATGGCATATATGCTAAAATATGATTCTACACACGGAAGATTTGACGGTGAGGTAGAAGTTAAGAACGGCAAATTAGTAGTTAATGGCAAAGAAATAAGAGTTACAGCCGAAAGAAATCCTGCCGATATTAATTGGGGAGCAGTTGGTGTTGAGTATGTTGTTGAATCAACAGGTCTTTTCCTTACCAAAGAAAAATCAGAAGGACACATTAAAGCAGGAGCTAAAAAAGTTGTTATGTCGGCACCGTCGAAAGATGATACTCCAATGTTTGTAATGGGTGTAAACAATAAAGAATACAAGAAAGATATGACTTTTGTATCAAACGCATCTTGTACAACTAACTGTTTGGCACCTGTGGCTAAGGTACTTCACGACAATTTTGGAATTTTAGAAGGTTTAATGACAACTGTTCATGCAACTACAGCTACACAGAAAACCGTTGATGGTCCTTCAATGAAAGACTGGAGAGGCGGACGCGGCGCAGGTCAAAATATTATTCCATCGTCAACAGGAGCAGCTAAGGCAGTAGGTAAAGTTATACCTTCGTTGAACGGCAAACTTACAGGTATGGCATTCCGCGTACCAACCCCTAACGTTTCGGTAGTAGACCTAACAGTTCGCTTAGAAAAAGGAACTACTTACGAAAATATTTGTGCTGTGATGAAAAAAGCATCAGAAAATGAATTAAAAGGCATATTGGCTTATACCGAAGATGCAGTTGTTTCAACAGATTTTAACGGTTGCTCGCACACATCTATATTCGATGCTAAAGCAGGTATTCAGCTATCAGAAAATTTTGTAAAAGTTGTTTCATGGTACGATAACGAAATGGGATACTCTACAAAAGTTTGTGAATTAATTGAGTATATGGATTCAGTTAAATAAAATTATATTTTTTTATCGTTTTTCTTTTTTTTTCTTAAGAGGTTGCTTATTATCAAGCAACCTCTTTTTTTAATTTTTACAAAGAAAGCATTAATATATAGTGATAGTAGGCACAGCCTAAACCTTTAGCCACAAATTACTGATAATAAGATTGTTACGCAAAGATTATATCTAAATAAATTGATTCAAATTATATTACACAGTTGTTTAAAATTAAATAATTATTTTGTATTTAAAGATAAATACTTAATTTTGCGCTCAATTTTCGTGTTAATATAATGAGTAAAAAAGATAGCTACAGTATTCAATTTTTGGGAATTGCGGAGGGTAAACATCAGTTTGACTTTCGTGTAAACAAAGATTTATTTGTACAGTATGAGGAAGACAGCATAGAAGATGCAGATATTAATGTAGTGGTTAATTTAGAAAAAAGTGTCAGGCACTTATTACTCAATTTTAATATTAAGGGAAGCATTACAACTATATGCGACCGCTGCTTAGATACTCTTAAATTAGATATAGATTATTCGCCGCATTTGCATATTAATTTTGGCGATTACACATCAGATTTAAGCGATATTGACGATATAATGACATTAAGCAGGTCGGAAGAAAAACTGGATTTATCAAAACATTTATACGATTATATAATGTTGAATATTCCAATACAAAAAACTCATAATGAGAATAGCGGCAGCGAGTGTAATCCCGAGATGCTGGAGCAAATAGAGAAATACGAAATAGGAAATAGTGATAATATTGAAGAAACAGAGATAGACCCGCGTTGGGAAAAATTAAAACATTTATATAACTAAAAAACACATAAAAAATGGCACATCCAAAAAGAAAAACATCAAAGCAAAGAAGAGATAAAAGAAGAACTCACTACAAAGCAACAGCAGCAACTACTGCTAAATGTTCAAATTGCGGCGCAACTCATCAATACCACAGAGTATGTCCTGAATGTGGACATTACAGAGGGCAACTTGCTATTGAAAAAGAAGACGCTTTATAGTTGGAAGACTAAAAAAGTTAGAAGACCGAAATCATAAGTAGGGGCGTAAAATTTTACGTCCTTTTAAGCTACATTTAACGAGGTATAAGGTTTTGAATGTCAACACTTAACTATGCTTCACAAATTTATTTTATGTCAGAAAAAATTAAAGCAACAATAAAAGGTATAGGTGGTTACGTCCCGGACTACGTATTAACAAACGAAGAATTATCCACAATGGTAGATACTTCCGATGAGTGGATAATGACAAGAATTGGAATAAAGGAAAGACGAATATTAAAGGGCAAAGGTCTTGGAACTTCCGATATGGCGGTTGAGGCGGTTAACTCTCTACTTAAAAAGACCAACACTGCACCCGAAGAAGTAGATTTATTGCTTTGTGCAACCGTTACTCCCGATATGCTTTTCCCTGCTACCGCAAATATAATAAGCGACAAAGCTAGAATAAAAAATGCTTTCAGTTTTGATATTAATGCAGGCTGTTCGGGGTTTTTATACGCATTATCAACAGCAAGTCAGTTTGTAGAAACAGGCAAATGCAAAAAAGCAGTTGTTGTGGGAGCAGATAAAATGTCTTCGATAGTTGACTATACCGACAGAGCAACCTGCCCTATTTTTGGAGACGGTGCAGGTGCTGTATTATTGGAGCCTTCAACTGACGGAACAGGAATAATCGACTTTGAAAATCAAGTAGACGGAATTGGCAGACATCATCTTCATCAGAAAGCAGGTGGTTCGGTTAAGCCGCCTACACATGAAACTATCGATAATAGGGAACATTACATATACCAAGAGGGTCAAGCTGTATTTAAGCATGCTGTGTCAAAAATGGGAGACGTATCGGTAAATATGATGAAAAAACACGGCTTAACATCCGACACTTTAAATTGGCTTGTTCCTCATCAGGCAAATTTAAGAATAATTGACGCAACAGGACGTAGAATGGGTTTGCCGGCCGAAAAAGTAATGGTTAATATAAGAGAATACGGAAATACCACCGCAGCAACTATACCTTTACTATTGAAAAATTATGAGGATAAATTAAAAAAAGGCGACAATCTTATTATTACCACTTTTGGCGCAGGTTTTACTTGGGGAGCTATGTATGTTAAGTGGGCTTATTAGGAGATTAAAAGTTAAGAATTAGTGATTGAGAAGTAAGCGGTTAAGAAGTGGTATAACTCTTAATTTGCCATTCTTCATTGTTAATTTGTAATGATTATGTGTTTCCTGAAACTTCGGAGGGAGTATTCCTTTCGGAGTTTTTTTTGTTATAAGGATTGGGTTGTAATCTATTTTTAAATTAATTGAGTGTAAATTCAAAATTATAACGTATATTTGCGCACAAGCTATTTTAAAAATCATTAGTAGAAGATACAGTTTTCATAATAGTAGTTGCAGACCTCACAGGTTTTCAAAACCTGTGAGGTCTATAAATTACAATCAAATATAAACATAGATTAACTGATTTGAGATATTAGTCAAAAATAATTACTAATTATTCACTACTAACTGTTAATTGATAAACATGCGTTTTAAAAATATAGTAGGTCAGCGAGATATAATAAAGCGGTTTATTCACACAGTTGAACAAAATCGTATAAGTCATGCGCAATTACTTGCAGGAGATGAGGGTACGGGCAAGTTGCAGTTGGCAATAGCCTACGCTCAATATATTTCGTGTAAGCAACGCAGCAGTACTGATTCATGCGGGGAATGTAGTTCTTGCAAAAAGTATGAAAAACTTATACACCCTGATTTACATTTTGTTTTTCCTGTTGCACGCACAAAAAAGTTTGATAAACCTGTAAGTGATAATTTTATTGTAGAGTGGCGAGATTTTATATTAAACGATAAAAAATACAGGTTAAATGCGTGGTTAGATAAAATTGGCAGCGAAAATGCACAAGCGGGTATTTTTGCACACGAAAGTAATTCTATAATTAAGAAATTAAGCCTTAAATCCTTTGAGTCGGATTACAAAATAATGATAATTTGGTTGCCAGAAAAAATGAATGGTTCGGCGGCAAACAAACTTTTAAAACTGATAGAAGAACCTCCAAGCAAAACATTGTTTTTATTAGTTGCAGAATATCCTGAGCAAATTATTAAAACCATAAGGTCTCGCTCGCAACTTATAAAAATACCAAAAATAGATAGACAAAGTATTGCTGATTATTTAGTTGAGGAGTACGACTTGGAGCAAAATCAAGCTTTGAATTATGCTAAAATATCGGGTGGTAATTTATTTACTGCCATCGACCAAATAAGTTTAAGCGAACTTGAAAAATATAATTTCGATATGTACGTGCAACTTATGCGCCTGTGCTATTCAAAAAAGATTATAGAAATTACGAAGTGGGTTGATGAAATTTGCAAACACAACAGAGAGCGACAAAAAAATTTCTTGACTTATGCAATGCGATTATTCCGTGAGAATTACATTATGAATATCAGTAATAATACAGATTTAAACCAACTTAATGAAGCGGAATATAGTTTTTCAACAAAATTTTATACTTTTATCCACCAAAATAATATTGCCGGTATTTCAAAAGAATTAAATTTGGCATACAAACATATTTCAAGAAACGGTACAGGCAAAATAATATTTCTGGATATGGCATTAAAGTTGGTTAAATTGCTGCATACAAATAAAGGTTGATAAATGCGGATTTTTTATTAATCTTTCAAAATTCCCAACAACGTAAACAAATATCCCGGCTCGGCAAATTTCTTTACTAAAACTACAATAAATTTGTTTCTTAATAAAGAAACTTTTATTTTTGTCTGATATAATAAGAGATATACAAATGAATTATAAGTTTAAGGTTATTTTTTTAGAAGAGGCTAAATGTTTTTTAGACAGTTTAGATGAAAAGTCTAGAAATAAAATAATCTACAATATCTGGAAGTCTCGAATTACAAATGATAAAAATTTATTTAAAAAATTAAGTGAGGAGATTTGGGAATTTAGAACTAAGTACAATAAAACCTATTATAGACTTTTTGCTTTTTGGGATAAAACAGACATTGCTAACACATTAGTAATCTCTACACACGGATTAATTAAAAAAACAGATAAAATTTCCAAACAGGACATTGAAAAAGCATCTAAGTTAAGAAATAAATATTTTGACAATAAAAGAAAACAGCAATGAAAACATATAGTTTAGAAGAATTAACAGACCAATATATTGGAGAAGAAGGGACAAAAGAAAGAATTGAATTTGAAAATGAATTGCGGCTAGATT
>PDWJ01003071.1_pt1 | contig 18077 bp, 23 predicted proteins | sample 1430881 | NCBI WGS metagenome assembly PDWJ01 (sample SAMN01162460, study PRJNA174530) | Oral metagenome, whole genome shotgun sequencing project. | biome: Marine environment; feature: Marine mammal; material: Swab sample of the gingival sulcus; isolation source: swab sample of gingival sulcus...
TTATAATCGCAAATCCCAAATGTACACTTTTTAAATCCCAAATGTACACTTTTTATTAATAATAACCGGTTAGCAGCTCCCTCCTATTTTATCTTATTTTTTACAATAATACATAATATCGGTATATTTTGCATTGTAACTTGCACTTGTAGCAACATCAATTCTGGTAGCATCAGCAAAAGGAGGCAGTTGTGCTTACATTACTTATCCAGTCGCAAAGCTCTACAATCTGAGATTTATCAGAAGTAAAGTAGAAGTAGTTTTGATTAACCAATACAAACAAAACATCTAAGTAGTCTTGCAACTTCCAATATCCATCAGAACCATAGGTAGAGCTGTCGGTGGATAAATATGGCGGGTCAACTAAAAACACAACATTATCATACTCTTTATATTGCTCAAATAATATCTTATAATCCATTCTAACAACCTCAACACCTTGCAAATAACCATCAGCATTATAATCTGACAAACGCACTTTGTTGTATAGGGTATCATTTGTGAAGTCCTTTAAACAAGTACCGTAATTCATACTGAATTTAAGCGATGAAGACAGCGTTATCCAGTCCACATATTCACTTTCTTCAGCTTGTTTAAGTAAGTTCACTACCTTATCCCTGTGCTTGCCTGTTATTCGTTTATTTCTCGGGTAATCTCTTAACATCTCTCTAAGTTTTGCAACAATTTCATTAGTGCTTTCAATGGTATTTAAACGCTGTTTAAAATTGTCAAAATCGTTATACACGACTTTGGCATTTGGAAACACAATTTTAACTGTGTGGCTAAGCAATCCACTACCACCGAAAAGGTCGATAAATATATATTTATCATTGTAGGACTTCAAACTTGTTTTGAAGTGTTTGACAAATCTTCTTTTTTGCCCTTGAAATGGTAAAGGCGATTGACTGTAATTTTTACTCATTATTTATTATGTTTAATTAATTTACTTTATACTTTTGTGGTCTCCCACTTTTTCTTTAATACATAAAAAGGCACATACACTCCTTTAACAAAGACATTAAGTCTCCGTCTCGGGCAGTGTATGTGCCTTATATGTTTGTAGCTTGTGTGGGAGCTTGCTACAAGTTGGCGGGGGCTTTTTAATTTACCCCTATATCTGTGTCTTTTTGCAGGGAGTTTCCATTTTTTAATTTTGATTAATTAATAAATTATATTGATATCCGCAGATGTATGAGAGCCGACTAACCTGACTAAGCCGTCAGATTGAACGAGCAGAACAGCTGGAGTATTATCGGCTATGACAGAGAAATGTAAATCAGCACTCGGTCTATACTTTGGAGCCAGATTACATATATGGCTAAATACTCCGTGCCCTGCTTGCGAAACTTTTCCTTGAATTTGAGTTAAACCAGTCGTTAATTTCCGCACAAATAATCCGGAGAGTTCTGCATCGCCTATTCCCGTGTGTTGCGGATTTGACCATACCTCGTGTTTTTGAAGCGTATAAGGGCTAACGACTGAACACTTTTTATTGCCCAAATACACTTCATCTACTCTTGCCCAATAACCGACCCACGGAGTCCAGCCGTTATCATTACTCTTATATCTTCGAGCCAAGAGACCTTTTCTTATTCCGACTTCTTGATATACTTCGCCCGAACCGGATTTTATTACCTTAATCCAAAACCAAGTATTCTGTCCAAACGGCTCACTTTCTATACCCAAAACAGACAATGGCGGAAAATTCTCCGGCAAGGAGCCGTGCCATGTCATGTACAATCCTGTTTGAATGGTGTCATTAAGATTGTGCGAATTATTGAGCTTTCCTCTTTCTAATATTCCCTCAATATCTAAGGTGCTTAAATTATGGCGATGGTTTCCTGCTGCCGTATCCCACAAATTATCAAGTCTTTTTGCATTGTCTATTTCAATATGGTGCTGTGCGGGCGTATCAGAGCCAACACCAATCCGTCCTTCAACAATTTTATAGGTGTTGTGAAGTTGCCCATCCCCAAAAACTTTAAGACCGGCAGGGTCAAACGATTCTTCTCTTACTATAAAAGCGACATGTTCCGGCGGAACATTAACGGTTACCCCGCTAACGTTTAAAAGTTCGCCTTGCAGGAGAACAACTCCGGAAGAATAAGTATAGCTGTTATTCCCATTATCTGTTACCTCAAGTCCGGACAAGATAATATCTTCTCCACTTGCGATACCTTTTGATATAGCCAGAATTGCCGACCTGTAAGCGGCATCCAAAAATCTTATGTCATCCAAGACATAAGGAAATTTTCCGTGTATGTTTGTTACTAATTCATTCATTTTTTAATAAGGTATTATTGTGTATTGTTTATTAACTAATTTGTAGTATTCTATGATTGTACGCATTTTGTGGAAATCATCCGTCGTCATATTATTATAACACACTTGCGGAATTTTTACCACAAAATCATTCTGATTGGTTATTTCTGATTGATTCGACAAATAAAATTCATACTTGCCTCGTTTTTTTGCCGAATTATCAATGTCCGGATTAGTTCCGTTACCTTCGTTTATATATTCATACCAAAAACCGTCAAAAACAAGCCAAGTGCCTACGGGGTAGTTTACACCGAGAATAAAACGGTTTCCAATGTAAACAAGTAAGTTATTTTCGATTGTATTTGAAAGATAGAACGGTAATGTTAATAATCCGTCATCAATTACTATTCCTTGACAATTAAATGTGTCCCGAAGTTTTTTTTGCAAATATATCAGCTGTCCCGTAAAATTTATTTCATTTAATTTTAAATTTCTGAACAAAACATACTTATCATATATTTTTGATAATTGGGACGTAATTAATGACAGCCAAGCCAACATCTTTGCTTGTCTTAGGCGTGTCGGTGTCAGTATATCTCTGAGATATGAAAATAAAACATCAAACATGCGGAATAAATTCAAGGTTTAAGACTTCAATATTAAAATAGCCGGAAGCTGCTTTGTAATAATCCTCAATGAGTAAATAATCTGATGCGGGTTGCCCTGCGGTTTTTGCAAACACTTCTTTAACAACCGGATTAACAACACCGCTGACAACTTGCAGTCTGTCTGTTAATTCGGTAATGCTAAATTGCCCGTTAAAAACAATGTTCTTAATATAATCATTCGCTGCTTTATTAATAAGCGTGTTAAGCTCTTGCTCTGATACTTGAGCGTCATAATAGACACGCAAATTTATCTTCAAACAATCCGCATTCTCGCTTATTACCTGAATGTAAGTACCGGGAAATTTTACGCAATTAATATAAGCAGTCAAAGCGTCTTGTTGCAACTCATTAAGCGGCACAAGGTTTCCGCTTTCGTCTTTGGAAGCAACTTTAAATAAAAGTACAAAATTTAATGTTTCCAAAGCCACGCGCTTCACTATCTGTTTACTCTCATCAATTGTATTATATTGAAACTTGCCGTCAATAAATTCGAGTAAATCGCCGTACTGAAATGCTTTAATCTGTTCAATCCACCAAAGCAAAGTGCCATGCTGGTTTTTTGCAAAAACACTTTCAATATATCGTTTAAAACTTTCAAATAACTCATGTATAGTTTTGCTAAAAAAAGCAAATATCCATATCATAAGCCTATAAACAGAAACTTTTGAATTTGAGTTTAATTCAGAAAGTTCAGGATAATTACCGCTTTCTTTTTCTGCAATTATTTCATTGAATATGTTTTCTGTAGTTGCCATTTTATTCTTCTAATTCAAATTCAAAAAATTCCGAAGAGCCTACTGCATTTTCCAGAGCAACACGAACAAGACTTCCGGGAGCAAGTTGGTCAATGTCCGCAATAGTAGCATATATAACAAAGTCGTCCCATTCCTCAACTTCAACAGACAATGGTTCCGGAGAAATATTTACTCGCGAATGCGAATCTCTTTCACCAAAATTATCGCCCTCAATTGTTATATGTGTTGTATTAGTAGTAATTGAAGCTCCCGTATCAGAATCATACACATTTCTTATTATAGGTAATAACACTACTTCAACTTCAATCATAACCTCAATTATTACCGTAGTATCTCCTTTGGAGAGCAGAAAAGAGATGCGTTCGCTTTCTTTAATATTACCGGTAAGGTCATATGTTATTGATGCGTGATTATCATTAATTATGTCTAAATTTGCGTTTTGAACTTCGATGTTCTCGGAATTTTCAACTTCCATTTCAATACCGGTTAGTTTCGTCCCGGACAGTTGAATTGCATTACCTGTTGATGGTGAATGAACATTAGGCGCATCAATCAGATATATTTTGAAGTCAACAACAGGTGCTATGCTTTGTTCGTACATTTTATTTCCGACTCTTGTATATTTTCTTTTGTCCGCTGTGTTAATGAGAGACTGTCCGTCATTCAGTTCTTCAAGCTCGGGCACATATCCTTGACTATCTGAAACTTTTATTTTTAAACCAAATAAATGAGCGAACATCTCATTTATTTTGCTTCTTACGGATAAACCGCTTTCGCCATTGTTAATTTGTTTTAATTCCATTTTTGTTTTAATTTTAATTATCAATCCAGTTTTCATTGTCAATCCAGCGTCCGCCGTCATCATAACGCCCGCATGCCAATATCCATTTTTTGCACATATCAGCCCAGAGCATCTTATCATTCCAATTTTTGGTATCCTCCCAACTGCCTTCGGATAATGTCCAATAAGGACATTCATCTTTCCAAAAACAAGCATCAACCCATTTGTTGTTGTCATTCCAGCATCCGGAATTAAGTATCCAGAGCTCATTCATTATCGGCACATCTGTTGCCGGCTTTGGATTTATTTTAAAAAAATCCGTAACTTTTTTATTTTTTACATTTTCTCTTATTTTTAAAATAGTACCGGGTATAAGGTTCTCGGCAAGACCTATGTTATTATCAATAATAATATTAAACACGCCGCTTGCATCACCATATTCTTGCAATGCAATATCTATAATACTTTGTCCTACTTTTACTACTGCCGTAATCACTTTTAAGTATAATTTTTATCAAATTCAACATCTAAATTTCCCGTATTATCAATGCTTGTTTTTGTTAAAGAATAACCATCAGCTTTTAGTTGTGTGGTTATTTCGTATTCAATTTTTTTATCACTCACGCCTTTTTTTATAAAATCAATAAGATTGCAACCTGTTGTCGGGAATTGTTTGTAATCTCCTTTTACAGTTTGCAATAGGAGTTTAACATGTTGTATATCGCTTTCGGCAATTACAAAATCGCCATTTTCAATGGCAAGGTCGTTGTTCTCTGTTAATTTTAAATCGTATCGCATTAATGTTTTATTTTTTCGTTTTCTATTTGGCTGAAATCACCCAACTTTTTGCCTGATATTGCTTCTTTTAGTGCTATTTGCAAAGCACTGGGCGAACCGTTGCCCGGTTCAGTTATCGGAGCACCATTCAGAATTTGCATAATACCCTGTAAAACCTGATTGTTTTTATTCAATTCCTCAACCAACTTCGGCGTAATGGTCAAGCCGCCGTTATCTCCTTTATTTATTGTTACAGTATCAACTTCCGATGCTCGGATAACAAAGGCATCGTTTGGATTATTTTCAATTATTCCGCAAAGAACTTTACTGCCTTGTTTTGGCTTTATTTGTATTCCGCTATCCTGTTTTAAAATGGTATTTAAACGAGCTTTAAAAAGCGTTAAATCTTTCTCAATCTCAACATCGCAACTATCCTCATTAACTGTTTTTACAATGCCTTCTACAACCATTATTGGCAAACTTTTTTTTACCAACAGTTTGATAAGATGTTTCAAATTGCTCTGCCAACTCATATCTTGTAACTTAAAGTATTTTCGCGTTCAAAACCTTGCTTGATATTATATCGTATAATCGTTTTTTCAACTAAATACGCACCTTCTCGTTCAGGCTCTTGTTTATCCGTAATTTTCAGCGTATCACCTGCGTGTACCAATGGTTCGGCAAAACCTTTTATTGTTCCGGAGTAACCGTCAAATGCAAGTTTGCTGTATTCCTTTTCTGCAAATTCCTTTAATTTAGCCTTATCAATATCGCCAAAATTCAACGTTCTTACACTTGCTTGTGTGTCAGCACTCCCAACTTCGCATATTTCTTTTTTTCCTGTACGTTTGTTAGCAATGGCTTTAATTCGGATTTTTACATCCTCCTGTCTATGATATTTTAAATTATTGCCTTTTGCTTTTGTATTTTCGCCAATTATGTAATTGTGAGTATTTCCTAAACCTTTAACATCAAAAGCAAATTGGCACTTCAACACATTGTCTTTTATATATGAATAAAAACCATACTGCTCTTTAAGTGCGGTTAGTACTCTGTAAGTACTGACGTTATTAATTTGGAAGGCTCCAAGAACAACATCAGGACAATCAATTTTATATCCATCTGCAATAAAATTTAGCAGCTCTTTTAATGATACTTTTTCCCACGACTTTACAAAACTGTTTTGTTTTAAAGGGTAAAAGGAACTATCAACGTGCAGAACAACAGGCGTGTCGCTGCTTATTTCTGACAAATAGCCCTCAAATTCTTTGTTGTAAGTTCCGTCCGTACCAAGTTCAATTAATACCTTATCGCCAACCTTAATAAAATCAAAAAGCGACTTATCTTTTATCTGCTTAAAGTTGCGAGGTATGACAATTTTTGCATTGTCGCCCATTTCCTTTACACTTTCGGTAATTACAACATTATTGACGTGTGTAAATTTTACCTCGCCAATTGTTATCCTTGCGTTTGGTTCATAATAGTATTTCATTACACAATAAAATCAATGGTTTCTACGCTCATACCACTAATCTTGAACTTGACTGTATCGACAAACCCCTCAACAAAATCAAATTTTATATTATCAAAAAATACTTCGTATATTTCTAAGTTCTTAAAAATATCACTTGCTATTTTATATGTCCCGTTTTGTCTGAACATATCGTGAACTTCTTTTAATTGTTGCTCCGGATAATGATGTTCGTTCATATCAATAAGTAAGCCTCGCATTGAAAACTTATAAGCTTTGTTGCCAAAGTTCTCAATAACTGTGTGGTTACTTCTATCCACATCAGTAGTAACAACATGCTTAGCTCTTTTAAAATCGACCAAAGGCGGAGGGGCTAAAAAATTGCCATTTTCAAGCATCTTAGCCTTACCTCCGAGTTTAGTTACTCCAAAATTGAACTGCTTACCTGTTTTGCGATTTTCAAAGAACATGTTAGCATAAGAACTATCAGTATCAGAATAAGAGGGCAATTTGATAAAATGAGCTGCCACCTTCATAGCATTATAACCAAAAGCTGCATTATATCTGTACAATATATCGCCTGTGCTTATTGATACGTTCATTTTATTATTCGCTAAGTTGTGCATTTGCGGTTTGCTTTCGTTATCACATTACCGCATTATCAAATTAATTACCCTCTTTTGTTTTAACTCCTAAAAGTCCTACTTCTGCCAACCATTTCAGTTGTTGTACCTTTTCCCACCAAACATCCTCTTCTAATTGTTCCGGGAATGGTATGTGCATAAAGAAACTCAATAACGCATTACTCCGCCGAGTAAAATTCGCCACCCACCTACTTATTGAATCGCTGTCATCAACAGTATCAATGGCAGGGTAATGCTCTATAAGTTTTTTATGGCAGCCTTTGCAACCGGTAAAAGCTCAGCTATGGCGTTAAATACATGCAAAAATTTATCATCGTCAGCAAGAATGTCCTCTTTATCCGGAGATAAAACACAAGCTTTTACCAAAATAACTTTTGCTTTATCCGGGCGTTTATCAATCCACTTTTCAAATTCGCCCATTTCGTTTCTGCCCGGACGACGAATTACAGTATCAAAAGGCTCAAATACACCATCATCGTCTGTTATGGTTGCAATTTTCACTTTCTTTTCGCCGTAGCGTTTTTTCCACGCTTTTACCATTTCAGCAGTAACTCCTGCCGGTAGCATTATTTCTTTTTTTTGCATTTTTATAAATTTTAAATTTTTATTCACTAAACATTATTATATTCAATATCAAGTACAAATAAGTTATACTGTTTTTTCAAGTCTGTACCATTAACACTTCGTCCTTGATTGGTGAATTTTACTAATAATGTGTCATTGACAATATCGTTGTACTCGTTCACGAAGGTAACGTTTACGGGAAAAGGTTTTACTTTCAACAAATCGCCGCCTGCGGCTTTTTCTATTGCCGAACCACTTGCCATTCGTATAGTCATTGAGGCGGAATGCTCTATTTTACCCATTGAGAAAGATGTTCCTTCATTACTGCCCAAGCTGTAATTTGTTTGGTGCTCCTGCCTTGTTTCATACTCTATTTCCGTTACTTCATAGCTTACACTTCCGAACATTGCTATCGTTACATCACCACTATCGTAAGCCTTACCGTTTCGCCTTATTGTTGCCATTTTATACAGATTTTTTTATATTTAAAACTCCTTTGATTTGCCCGATAGTTCCCGTAGGTACCATTGTATAATACACGTCAAGTTCTTTTTTATCGCCAAATAAATTAGATTGCGGGTCCACAATAACTTGTCCGCCCGACAGTTCATTTCTGCCTTGCATCTCAATAAATGCTTCGCTGCCTAAGTCCTCAAAATACTTGATTATTCCTGTTGGCAATAATCCTGTTTTTGTATCAACAGGAACTGTACTTTTTACTTTCGGTAAAAGTTTTTTTCTTACCAAGCGTGCCAATTTGTTCAGCGTGCGAGCCAATGCAAGGTTGTGAACGTTCATATTGCCGTCTTCGTCAATGATAATTGGCACACAAGTATGGTCGTTATTCCAACGATATCCGCTTACTCCGGCATAGCCAAGAGCAAAAATATAAGCTTTGTTTTCATAGGTCTGCAAATAATCGTCATTATCCGTAATGCGAGTGTGATTGCTTAAACCTGCGGTAAGCCATATACCTTTTTTGACATCGGATATATCCAAATTATTAAGGTCGCTTTCTTCGCCAACTTCGCCAATATTTTGGTTTATTTTAGTTTTGGCAATAGTTCCGAGCATAGTTCCCACGTCGGCATATTGTTTTGCCAATCCTTGTTTTGTTTCGGCGTAGTCATAGTCCTGCCCTACACAAAGCGCAACATTTCCGTATTCCGCTTTATGTCCGTTTATTTCTATATTTCTCAAATCCAAAACAGTCGGCGACATTTGAGCATTCCGCCCTTCTAAAACAATGTTTACGGGATAATCTTTTTCAAAAGCCCAATCGCAAATCTCTTGCGACAAGGGTATTCCGTTCCTCACAAGAACTTCCAAACCGTCAGCAAACGTCGGGTTATAACCTGTTTCGGGATTGTATGCTATTGCAATATTGCCAATATCACCTTTTGCCTCCAATATGAGTTTTTTTGCAGAAGATTTTAAAATCTCCGAATCATATGAACTAATCCCCATAAAATACAGCTTTGTATTTGGGGGAGCTATTCTGAAAAACTCCGAAATATGACGGTGTAATACGATATTAAAGCTATCGTCAAGTTCTTTTGTTATACCATAAAATTCCGCCTCTTTCAAATTACGAAATAAATAAGTCTTGTCGGGTTGTATTGTAAAATCCTCCTGCCCGTTAAGCTCATTAATGTTGGTAATTAATCCGCAACAACCGTCAAGATTTTCGGCACTTGCTCCGGGCTTTCCTTTTACTAAAATTACACCTCTTAAATTGCTCATTTTATATTGTTTTAAGTTCTAAAACTTCACGTTTAAGGACTTTTACGTGTTTTGTGTCCCGCACTGATAGCTCGGCAAGATTTCTTTGAGTAAACAGTTCGCCTTTATCGTTGGCATAAAGAGTATCTACATTTAAGTCATTCATAATCTTTAACTGTTGCTTTACTTCCGATTCTTGCTTTGCCTTTGCCTTTGCGTCTGCTTCTTGCTTTGCCTTTGCCTTTGCGTCTGCTTCTTGCTTTGTCTTTGCGTCTGCTTCTTGCTTTGTCTTTGCGTCTGCTTCTTGCTTTGTCTTTGCGTCTGCTTCTGCATTGTTTTTGCTTACTTTGTTTGTTTCGGATTTGCCCGAAACATTCGCTTTATTTTTGCTCATAACTTTTTATTTACATTTTTTCAAGTTGTCCGACACGCTTTTCCAGTTCCCTTACAATAAGTTTTGTCTCATTATTCATTTCAAACAACACTTTTAACTGTTCACTTTGTTTTACAATTGTTATTTTCAATTCGTTAATGGCAGATATAAGCGTATCGCTTTTGCTTAACCACGATTTGAAAAGCAATAAGAAAACTGAAAAAGCTACACTGACAATTCCGCCGAGTATCCATACTTGAATGTCTGACATCTTTATTATTTTTATAAATTATACATTTGCACTCACAATCGCTCCACGTGCCTCTTCCAAAATTGGCATTACTATATAATAGTGTCGGAAGTTCACACGATTAGTTTGTGTACTTGGGTCATTTTTAGCCTCTGAATAGTACATTTTTACCCAACCGCTGGCTTTTACAACTCTTTCCATACTGAAAAATATGCTCGCTTTCCTGTCTGTGGAAGCGGGAATTGCACCAAAAGAGAGTTTGTTTTTTGTTGTCGGGTTGTAATATGGCATAGCGACATAACTATAAACCTCAAATCCGTACATATTGGCAATTTTGCCGTCAGTATAGTTGTAATACTGTTGCTTAAATGCTTGGTCAAGCAACAGCAAGTCGTTTACGTGGTCGGTACATAATACCAAACGCCTGCCTTGTTCCGGCACTTCTAAGTCGTCAAGACGTTGCTTTAAGTTTACAATATCTTTTAATGTTAGACGCTTTCTGCCGGTTCCGTCGTCCTCGCCGGTGGTTACAAGTACGGGCATTTTGGACGTATTTTGAGTTGGAGCAATACTATGAATTGCACATTTGTTCTTATACTTAACAATAGCCTTTCCATGCTTACGCTTAACTGTTCCAATCTTATCATTTGACAAAGCGTATAATTCATCATCGGTAATTGGCGTTGGTTTAGTTTGATACTTATCAAGTGTAATGGGTATATCCTCCTCAATTAAGGCTTGGTCGGGTATCGGATAAGTAGTATTATTTCTCAGCACATCGGGTTCAACTCCCATAAATGTGGCGTGTATAACTTGACTTTCGTTGCCAACATCTTTTACATACTGACTAAAATCCTCAATACCTTCGAGGAAACTTGCATTTTCAGATGTACTCAGCTCAGTTTTTAAGGCTTTTGTCCAAACTTCCCTATATACTCCGGCCATAGCAATTCCACCCTCGCCAAATGGTATAAACTGAATCGCACCTAATACGCCAAAAGTTGCTAATGGTGATACGTCCAACACTCCTGCAATTACAGGTGTTACAAATGCACTTAAAGTTAATGACATTAATACACTTAAAATAAATTTTGTTACTTTCATTTTTCTTTTTTTTTATTTGTTAAACATTAAACCATCGGAATTACACCGAACTCTTTTTTATACAAGGCATTAAAAGCCTCTTTATTTGTTTTGGCAAGATTTTCCAAACCTTTCGGATCTTCATTTTGCCACTTATTCCAATCCCAATCGGCACGAGAAGGCTCCGTTTTTTTCCCGTCAATTCTACCGGATATTGGTTCGTAAACCTGCATATCCTCAAAAATTGCATTTAGTTCATTCAAGCCTATTTTTTCACCACGTGCGATATATTCGGCTCTTTTGTCTGCTTTGATTTTGCCGCTTTTAATGGCATTGTCAACAGAGTTTTCAATCGATTTTTTGTTAAGTGCTTTTAGTTCAGCTTCCGATTTTTCAGCTTTAGCACTTTGCTCCGCTATTTTGGCTTCAATTGCTTTTAACACATCTTCATCTGTACTTGCTTCGGTTACTGAAGTCAGCCCAAAGCGATTAATTAAATCCTTTTTATTCATATTTGTTTGATTAAAATTATTACCAATTGCCGCGTATTGATTAAATACTGCCTCCGAACCGAGTTCCTCTACCATATCTTTATCTAACTCCTGTATTGTTTTGCCTATCGGGTCAATTACACTGTCGATAAGTCCAAGATTAAAAGCTTCGTCAGCCGGTAACCAATAATCGTTACCGTCCATCCACTCGTTGGCTTGTTCGTCTGATATGTTACACGCTTTTAATTCTTGTTTAAATGTTCTTTCCATGGCTCGTAAGAGCTTGGCGGTTTGCTCCATTTTTTTAGCATTACCCCATGCTCCGCCACTTGGAGCGTGAAACATAACAAAACCATTTCTAACTAAGTGTACTTTTGTGGCTGAGAACATAATAACCGCCCCCATTGATGCAAGTATGCCCGGACAATATATTTCTATCTCCCCGCCATTAGCAATAAAACGCTCCATAAACACCTTTATCATATTACCTTGAAAAACATCGCCGCCATAAGTGTGTAACCAAAAATCCAACTTTTTACAGTTTGTTTTTTCAATATCGTACAACACATTTTCTATTGTGCGAGCATCTAAATACTTACCGCCTACATACCCGTAAATAGTTAATATTGTTTTGTCTTTATGTTTTTCTAATCTGTACATATCCTTGAGGTCGCTTTTTCAACTTATTGCACAGCAAACTTAAAGGCTCTTTTTTTGTAAAAAAAACGTGTTTCCCATTTTGAGACTATTTAGTCGCATTTTGGGACTGATTAGTCGCATTTTGGGACTCGCACTTTTTATTTTCAATTCCTTGATTTTCTTTTGAACTAAAAAACAGGCAAAATGGCAAAAGAAAAAGAAAAGCGCAATGCTCATATTTTGTATGTTCAGCTACAAAAAGGAGCAAAAGAAATCAGTAAATTAGTAGGGGTTAGCGAAGTTACATTAAGCAAGTGGATTAATGCAAATGACGGAGCATGGAAAAAAGAACGTAATGCAAAAATCAACACGCCTCAAACTCGCATTGATAATATAAGGCAGATTATTAATGATATGAGTGAGGAACGTATCTCGCTCAGCAATTCACTTAAACATACTGCTGATGCAAAGGAAATTACCGAAATACGCAATTCCATCGCTAAGATTGACGATGCCGTAAGTAAGTGGAACAAAACCCTTGAAACTCTTAATAAGGAAAATCAAATAACATTATCAATATATATACGTGTAATGGAAATGATATTTAATGATTTGCAACAATTTGACGAGGCATTGTTCTTTAAAACCTTAGATTTTCAAGAGATACATTTAAACGAGGTAGCGACAAGATTTAATTAATATGAAAATAGCAGACAAGCAAGCATATAAAAATTATAAAGAACGTCTTGCGCAAATCCGAGCAGGAGGCAATGTGCTTGCTTTTGAAACAAAAGAGCAACAACAAAAACGTATTGCCCAAGCAAAAAAGGACTTTGCGTTTTTTGTTAAGTCCTATTTTCCGCACTATGCTGATGCTGATACGCCTTATTTTCATATTGATTTAGCTAAGAAAGTAAAGAAAAACAAAAAAGCTCGTTTCCTTGTGCGTTGGGGACGCGGATTAGCAAAATCAGTTGTTTGCGACACTCTTATACCACTTTGGCTATGGATTAACGGGGAGGATATTTATGTTGTCATTGTTGGTAATAATTTGGACAAAGCGACAATATTATTAGGTGATGTACAGGCAGAATTTGAGGCAAACCAACTATTAATAAACGACTTTGGAGAACAAAAACTTGAAGGCTCTTGGGCTGACGGTGATTTCGCCACAAAAGACAACCGCTTTGTTGCTAAGGCTCTTGGTATGGCGCAATCGCCTCGCGGACTTAGAAAGGGTAAAAAGCGACCAAATTTTATTGTTTGCGATGACTTAGAAGACAAAGACACAAGTCGAAACCCCAAACGACAGGACGATGTTGTAAAATGGATTGAGCGTGATTTAATCCCAACAATGGACGGCGAAACAAGGCGTTACCTACATCCGAATAATGACCCTTGGGTTAGGAGTATTCAAAACTTGTTAGAGGCAAATCACCCAAGTTGGAAAGTGCATTTAGTTAAAGCATACGACCAAGAAACTTACGAGCCTGCGTGGAAAGAAAAATACTCAAACCATTATTACAAAGAGGTTGAAGAGGACATTGGAGCTTTAGCTGCGAGGGCGGAATATAACCACGAAAAACACACAGAGGGCAAACTATTTACCGACAAAATGATACAGTGGGGCAAACGTCCTGCATTAAATCACTTTAAAATGATAGTCGGTTTTTGGGACGTGGCATTTTCAGGCAAATCAGACTATAACGCAGTTAAAGTATGGGGAGCAAAAGACACTAACTTTTGGCTTATCAATGGGTTTGTAAAACAATGCAAAATGATTGAGGCGATACGCTTTATGTACGAATACAACAAGTTGTTGCCACCAACAGTAACTGTACATTGGCAGGTTGAAAGTCAGTTTTGGAATGACCCCTTACGTGATGCTTTAAAATTGGCAGAACAAGAATACGGATATGCTCTAAACTTGCGATTAGCAGAGCGACCACGCAAAAACAAATACGACAGAATTGTAGAAGGTTTAATGCCCTATTATCAGAATAACCGCGTGTATTATTCGGACGATTTAAAGGCAAATAACGACATAAACGTAGGTATTCAACAGCTCAAAGGGGTTGAACCCGGATACAAAACGCACGATGACAGCCCGGATGCCGACGAACAAGCAATAAACGAACTAAGCCATGCAGTCAGACAAATGGCATTCAAGCCAAGGATAACAAGCAAACAGAGTATTAGAAATAAATCAAAAAACAGATTTTAAAATGGCATTTTTAACAGACGACGATTACGATGTACAATTACGCTCCGAGATAGGACGAATAATTGATACAACAGACGACAAAATAAAATTACGCAGAGCCGAAGACTTTGCTATTGCTCAAATCAAAAATTACATAGGTGGGCGTTACGATTTAGATAAAGTTTTCAATTGTCCCAAAGATGAGCGTAACGACTTTATTGTAATGATAACGATAGACATTGCCTTATATCACTTATGGAGCAAAGAGGGTGCAAACAAAATACCACAGACAAGAACCGACCGCTATGCTGATGCTTTGGATTGGTTAAAAGCAGTACAAAAAGGAGCGGATACACAATTACCTTTGATAGAAACCGACAACAAGCAAAGTGGCAATTTGCGAATATGGAGCAAACACAAACCAAGTGATAACCGATTTTGAGAACAATTAAAAGACAATTCATAAATTATCTTTATAAAAAACCAATAAAATGATCACAACAAAAAAATATCTATGGGGCTTGTTTGAGAAAAAATATCAAACAGCAAGTGCCTTAGATTCTAAACATAAAAAAGCGAACAATAGCATTCTTGCCTCTTTAAAACAAGAATTTCAAGACCGAAGCAGAGCAGAAATACAGCTTTGGCGTGATGCACTTGCCACGGCGGAAAACCCCGATAATCCAAGATTAGTGCTTTTGCAAGATTTATACGACAACTTAATGACTGACGGACACTTAATGGCGAATATATTAATCCGAAAGTCGGCAGTTACAAGCACACGTTTTTTTGTGCAAGACAAAAATGGTGAAGAGGATAAAGAGGCGACCGAGTTCTTTCAAGCCGAATGGTTTTTTACTCTGTTAAATAATATGCTTGATTCTGTGTACAAAGGTTATACTGTTGTGGAACTAACAAGTATTGACCCTATTGTATTTACCGAAATTCCACGCAGAAATATAGCACCAAAGTTGCAACGTATTTACTTTGAGGCAATGGGTGAACAATTTGTAAATTACGGTATGCCTGAATTTGCAAACCGCATTTTAGAAGTAAATACGCAAACATTCGGCTTGATGAATGATATTGTTCATCAGCTTATTTGGAAACGCAACGCACAACAAGTGTGGGCAGATTTTTCCGAAAAATTCGGTATTCCCTTAGTTACCGTTGAAACATTGGAAACCAACGAAAAAAAATTAAGCGACATACAACAAAACCTTGATGAACTCGGACAAGGAGCAAATGCCATATTACCGGACGGAAGCAAAGTGCAAATACACGACAGCAGCACAAAAGGAGACCCGCATTCTGTTTTTAGCGAACAAATAAAAACCGCCAATACCGAGATAAGTAAACGTATTGTGGGCGGTACAATGATATCCGATAACGGCAGTTCATACAGTCAAAGCGAAGTGCACGAACGTACATTAAATGAAAAAATAGCGGAAGCCGACCGCCGTTTAATTGAATTTACCGTAAACAATAAACTAATGCCAATGCTTATAGCAAATGGCTTATATAAGTTTAAAGAGGGGGATAAATTCATTTTTGACCGCACACAGGAACTATCCGTAAAAGAGCATTGGGAAATGATAAACCAAGCTGCCGCATATTATGAAATGGACGAGGATATTTTGAAAAAATACTTTGGTTTACCGATAATCGGCAAAAAGCAAAACGGTTTTAACACACAAGGAGCACTAAGCGCAAATTTTCGGTAGGGAACAAGCCCAAGGCAAAGGTTGTTCCCAAACATAAGCCGGAATTATATGCCGATGTTTGTCCGCATTGCGGTGGAACTGCCACAGCCGACAGTCTACAGATTTGCACAAGGGCAAGGAAATAACCAGCGACCCCAAGTTATTAAAGCTCGTTGCATTAAAGTTGCAAGATGCGGTATTTAAAGGATTTGGTAAAGATTTTACCAGTGTCGATTGGGATACGCCAGATGCGGAAATGTTACATAAGCTAACGCAGAACGTTTGGCATTTTTCAAGTGCAAAAAACTACCAAGAGTTAAAGGATTTAACCCTTGCATTAAAAGATAGCAAAGGCAAATTACGGACGTTTACAGATTTTAGAGAACAAGCATTAAAAATTAATGATAAATATAATAATGTTTGGCTAAAAACTGAATACACACAAATAGTTTTATCATCAACATCAGCTGCAAGATGGATTGATTTTATGAAGAATGTTAAAGATATGCCTAATCTTCAATATTCGACTGTTGGTGATAACAATGTAAGAACAACACACCAATTATTAGATGGTATAGTAAAAAGGTACGATTCTACTTTTTGGAACTATTATTATCCTCCTAATGGATATTTATGCAGATGCGATGTATTACAACTATTAAAAAGAGCATTAAAGGAAACCAAAGATGGAGATATTCCAAACATAGTTATTCCTGCTATGTTCAAAACAAATATTGCTAAAACAGGGCTTATTTTTCCAAAGGCACACCCTTATTATAAGGGAGTGCCTGACGATGTGTATAAAGCAGGAGTAAAAGCAAGATTACAAGTGCAACGGAAAGTTATAAAAACGTGGGCAAAAACAAATCTTGTAAATACTAATAAAACAGTAAAACACAAAAAAATAGATGGAGACATTAAATTTACTACAACAGGAATTAAAGAGGCTTTAAATCAACCTCACAAACATATTTTAGAAAAAAATGAGGCAATACATAATATTGTCCATTTAATAAAAAATGCAGAGTATGTAAGAACTGACGATGATGTAAAAGGAAGAAAAGCAAAATATCATTATTTAAAAATACAGATAGAAAAGGAAGATTCTTTTATTGTTATTAAAGAACACGTAGGAAAAATAGACTTTTACAGTATTATAGATAAAATAAAAGAGTGATAACTCGTATGAAGGATATACAGTCCAACTGCCTAAGTAATCACTCTTTTGCAAAAGTAATTAAAAAATATTTAAACACAAATTAAAACGCATTTAAATGCAAAAAAAAGACCTCACAGATTTCAAAAACCTGTGAGGTCTGATAAAAAACTTAAAATAAATTAATCACTATGAACACTATCAGTTTTCAATATTTGTTTCCATTGCTCAAAAGTAGGCTCGGTGTCTTGGAGCAATTTAACTATACCGTAAAAAACATCACTGCCAATAAAATCTTTACCGTTGTGTTCAACAATCATATCGTACAACGCCTCTCGGCGTACCTGCAACTCTTCGGCAGGGTTAAAATATTCGTCTTTCATTATCTCTATAATAAGATTACCTGTGTTTTTATCTATGCGTACCATAACTATACCCCCAATTTTTTAATTAAACTTAAACGTATTTCTTTATCCTCTATACGTGCCACATCGGCAAGTATGCCTACAAGCCTGTCTTTGGTTAGGCGGTTGTG
>PDWJ01005076.1_pt1 | contig 18069 bp, 16 predicted proteins | sample 1430881 | NCBI WGS metagenome assembly PDWJ01 (sample SAMN01162460, study PRJNA174530) | Oral metagenome, whole genome shotgun sequencing project. | biome: Marine environment; feature: Marine mammal; material: Swab sample of the gingival sulcus; isolation source: swab sample of gingival sulcus...
CTACTATAAAACACCACTGTCACAGTGGGATGATTTTAAAAGCGGTGGTGCTTGAAGATGTGATGCCTGTTGTCTCCGCGCAGCGGCTTCGTTCAACAAAGGGGCTAAGCGCTAACGGCGAATGGCTCAACGCATCATCATGGCTTGGTTATCCCTTTTGTCTGCAACCAGCGATCGATTTCCGCTTCCAGCAGGCCATAGAATCGTTCAGACCCACCCAGGCCGGTTCTGCCAAAAAAATAATTGATCTCCAGGAAATAGGCCTGCGGGATCGGGTCATCCTGCACAGATTCATCAAAAAGCAGATCGAATCCGGCCAGGTCGATACCGGTTTGCCGACAGAAACGCCGCACCGCGTCCATGGCGTGTCGCTGCAGATGGGGGTCCGATGCGCTATCGATGGTTGCCCCTTTGGCCACACTGCTGCCGAAATTAAAAGGCTCTTTTTGTACGCGCCAATAGGCCACCATGGTTTTGCAGATAACGACCACCCGTAGCGTACGGCGTACATTTTTTATATACGACTGTAATACAAAACCTTTCTGACCGGAGCGCTCATAAGCCTCGGCCATAGACAGGGCCTCGGCCAGGTCGCTTTCCGACTGAAGCAAAAAGACGGTATCGCCGCCCCCCCCCCAATCCAGTTTGAAAACCAGGGGAAAGCCGTGGTTTACGGCGTCGGCGCCGGTTTTTTTATATTGGCCGATGTCCTCAAAAATCCACGTGCGGGGATGGGGTGCGGCCATTGCCTTAAAAAGCCGGGACTGACCGGTTTTACCGGGATATGCGAACCGGGCATCATAATTCGGGAACACATGGGAGCCGTTTTCGCGGGCCATTCGGTAAAGCGCCTCGCGGCATCCCTGGGGCAGAATTACCGCGTCGGCCAGACCAATGGCCGCCCGGTCCTCTGCATCCGGCTCCCTGCCGGCACACAGCCGGTTGACATCCGCCTCGTAACATGGGTGGAAGGACAGTATCAAAAAACCCCCGGATTTCAATCCGATTCAGATCTCGGACGGCTTTCGTTGAACATGGCGGGTTAAATGCATCCGTCCAGAAATCGACAATTTTGCCATTTCTGGATGAGTACCTATCCGTAGCCGAATTTGCGCAAGGCCTTTGTATCTCTGGTCCAGTTCTTCTGCACCCTGACGAAAAGTTTCAGAAAAACCTTGCCCTCCAGCATGGACTCAATTTCCTTACGGGCCGCTTCACCGATCTGTTTGAGTTTGGCTCCCTGCCTGCCGATGACAATTCCCTTCTGAGAATCCCGCTCAACATGAATGGTGGCATGAATGCGGACCAGGGCCCCGGCTTTCTCTTCCTTGAAAGAATCGATGGTAACGGCAAGGGCATAGGGGATCTCCTGGCCGGTCAGCCGAAATGCCTTTTCCCGGATCATTTCCGCGGCGATGAATCGCGTGGGCAGATCGGTAAGGCTCTCGGGCGGAAAAAAAGGGGGGCCCTCGGGAAGGTTCGCTTCCAGGGCCGCTAGCAACCGATCCACCTGCGCACCGGTTTTGGCACTGATCGGGACCACGGCCGCAGAGGAGATGCGACGAGACCAGGTTTCGATTTCTTTCAGAAGGAGCGGCCGCTGGACCTGGTCTATTTTATTGAGCGCCAGCAGCACGGGCGGCTTCTGTTGGGAGATCTTGTCCAGCAGCAGCCGTTCCGCGGAGGGAGCCGGTGTTTTAACATCTACCAGCAGAAGCACCAGATCGGCTTCGGAAAGGGTTGCCAGGGCCGCATCCACGATGTGCTGGTTGAGCGGGTTCCTGGCCTGGTGGATGCCGGGCGTGTCCAGAAAAACAATCTGTGCCTGGGGGCGGTGCACCACTCCCAAAATCCGGTTGCGCGTTGTCTGGGGTTTTTTAGAGGTAATGGATATCTTCTGACCCAGCATGCGGTTGAGCAGCGTGGATTTGCCGGCGTTGGGGGCCCCGAGGATAGCAACAAACCCAGATCGGAATCCGGAGAACATTTCAGTCTTGTCCATGGTTATTGTCTATCGCCGCTTTTTCAATGGCTGCCCAGACCTCCGTTTTACCCAGCCGGGTTTTAGCGGAAAACAGTATCAAAGCGGTTTCCTCAATGCCCAGTTCGGTAGAAATGGCGTTCAATTGCTTTTTCTGTTTGGTTCTGGACAACTTGTCCGCTTTGGTCAAAACCAGGATCGCATCTTTGTCGTAGAGCTTCAGCCAGTCGATGAAATTCAGCTCCGCTTCTCCCGGAATTCTGCGAAGATCCAGAATCAGGACCACCGCCGCCAACGTCGGGCGTCCTTTCAGATAGGTTTCGATCATCGGTCCCCATTTTCGCCTGACTGATGCGGGTACCTTCGCGTATCCGTATCCGGGCAGGTCCACCAGACCGAGGCGGTCGTTGACCGAAAAAAAATTGATCAACTGGGTGCGCCCCGGGGTAGAACTCGTTTTGACCAGCCGTTTACGGTTTACCAGGGTGTTGATCAAAGAGGACTTGCCCACATTGGAGCGGCCGGCGAAGGCAACCTCCGGCAGCCGGGCTTCTGGATACTGATCCGGTTTGGCGGCACTGGTTATAAAATCAGCGGACTTGATAATCATTGTTGGCGGGTCTTGAAATAAGCTTCCAGTCGATTCATGCCTTCGGTGATATTAGCCATGGAGTTGGCGTAGGAAAACCGCAGATAGCCTTCGCCGTTTTGTCCGAAATCAATGCCCGGAGTCACGCCCACGCAGGCCTTTTCCAGGATGTCGAAGGCCAGGGCGTAGGAATCGCCGGAGATGTGCTTGGCATTGGCAAACACATAAAAGGCGCCGGTGGGCTCCACGGTGATGCCCAGACCCATCTCCCTGAGCCGGCGGATTATAAATTCTCTGCGTTCGTTATAAATACGCTTCATCCGGTCAACGTCCTGGGCGGAATTTTTCAACGCCACGATACCGGCCCGCTGGCTCATGGCATTGGCCGAAATAAAAAAATTCTGTTGTACTTTCTGAATGGGACGTACGAATTCTTTGGGTGCGATGAGATAGCCCAGGCGCAGGCCGGTCATGGCGAACAATTTGGAAAAACCGTTGAGTACGAAAGCGCGGTCGGTGAATTCCAGAATCGAATGTTCTTTACCCGCATACACCAGACCATGGTATATTTCGTCTGAAACGATCCATGGGGACATGTCGGCAATGGCCGCCATACGCTCTTTGGAAAGCAGATTTCCCGTAGGGTTGGATGGTGAATTGATGAAAATGGCCCGGGTGCGGTCGGTCAGTTTTTCTTTTATCGATTCCGGCCGGAACTGAAAACCATCTTCCTCGAAAACCGGTACCATCACCGGTACACCACCCACGAATTTAATGAAGTTGGGATAACAGGCATAGTGGGGATCGGAGAGGATCACCTGATCGCCGTCTTCCAGCAGGGCGGCGAAAGTCATGAAAATAGCAGGAGAACTGCCCGAGGTCACGACCACCTGTTCCGGATCGACATCGACGCGGTAGGTATCCTTATAATAATCACAGATCGCCTCGCGCAATTCAAGCATCCCAAGGCTGTGGGTATAGTGGGTAAAACCGTCGTTGAGCGCCTTGCAGGCGGCTTCCTTGACACAGTCCGGTGTGTCGAAATCCGGCTCGCCCACCTCCAGATGGACAATGTTTTTGCCCTCGCACTCAAGCTCACAGGCCCTTTCCAAGACATCCATGACGATGAAAGATGTCATTTCTTCGGTGCGTTTCGATGCCATGAAGGTCTCCTTATATCACCTTGTTCAAAGGATATTCGATAATCCCTTCGGCACCTTCTTTGAGCAATTCGGGGATCAGGTCCCGCACCACACCGGTTTCCACTACGGTTTCGACGGAGAACCAGTCGGACTGGTACAAGGATGCAACCGTAGGCGCATTAAGGCTGGGCAGCCGTTTGACGACCTGTTCCAGCTTCTCTTTGGGCACGTTCATTTTGATACCCACCATCTTCTCTCCCAGCAGGGCGCCTTTTAGCAGCAGGGCGATCTGTTCGATCTTTTCCCGCTTTTGCGGATCTTTCCACGCCTGATGGTTGGCAATCAGTTGGGTATTGGTCTGCATCAGTTCGTGGATGATGCGCAACCCATGGGCTTTGATTGTGCTGCCTGTTTCGGTGACTTCGACGATGGCGTCCGCCAGGCCGGAGACGACCTTGGCTTCGGTGGCCCCCCAGGAAAACTCTATATCAACGGGGATGTCCCGCTCTTTGAAATAGCGTTCGGTAAAGGCCAACAGCTCGGTGGCAATTTTTTTACCCTTTAACTGCTCAATGGATTGAATCGGTGAATCGTAGGGCACCGCCAGGACCCAGCGGGCCGGGCGTGCACTGACCTTTGAGTAAATCAAATCGGCGACCACATGGACATCCGAGCTGTTTTCTGCAATCCAATCCTTACCGGTGAGCCCGACCTCCAAGGTTCCGCTTTCCACGTAACGGGACATTTCCTGGGCCCGGCATATGGCGCATTCAATACTGGCGTCGTTGATCTCGGGAAAATAACTGCGGTCGTTGACGTTGATGGTCCAACCGGATCGCTTGAAAAGAGCGAAGGTGGCTTTTTGCAGGCTTCCCTTGGGAATACCCAATTTCAGGGGTGTGTTCATTTTTTGTATACCTCCTTGGGGTCGAAAACCGGTGTACCGACAGTCACCAATTCTTCGCCTTCCACTTTTTGGTAGAAACAGCTCGCATAACCGGTATGACAGGCGGCTCCCCCCACCTGATCCACCTTGAGCAAGACCGTATCATTGTCACAATCCACGCGTATTTCCCTGACTTGCTGAACGTGTCCTGAGGTAAGTCCCTTGACCCACAAGCTGTCACGCGTCCGGCTGTAATATGTGGCCATACCGGTTTTCAGGGTTTCTTCCCATGCTTGCCGGTTCATAAATGCCAGCATAAGCACGTCTCCCGAACTTGCGTCCTGGGCAATGGCGGGTACCAACCCGCCCATTTTTTCAAAATTTAATTCAATCATCGATATTTACTCCATTTCATCGGTAACCGCATCGTTTTTGATATCTTGGATCGACCGGGCCTTTATAAAAACAAATCTGTAAAATAATCAAGATGTAACAATGCTAAACCGATCTATCTAACCCCAACACCAGGGGGAGTCAATCTCTTTTTTTTGCAACTGCGGGATAATCTTGCGAAAAACGTTTTACTTTGTTAGGTTGTTGAGGTTATTTTAAACGATTAATCTTTTCGGATCGATAACGGCCTTTTTAATATCGAGATCCACACAAACTCCGGTCCTTTCAAACGAACCGGCAACCCATTTGAACCCATGGCCAAAGAAAAAAGCACCTCGCAAATCATAAAAAAACGGGCGCGGCGCAAATCCAAAGGAATGGTCAGCCGTCTGATAAAGTGGTCCCTGTTGATGGTTGTCGTATTGATGCTCGTCGGCGCGGCCACGCTGGCGGGTGTTTACTATCATCTGAGCAAGGATCTGCCCAAGATAACATCGCTTAAGGACTACCATCCCTCCATCATCACCACTGTTTATTCGGATGACAATCGCAAAATTGCCGAATTTTACAAAGAGCGGCGAATCGTCGTTCCCTTGTCTAAAATCCCCCTGCAGCTCCAACAAGCCTTCATCGCAGCCGAAGATGCCCGTTTTTACAAACACCGCGGCATCGATTTTTTCAGCATCGTGCGGGCCTTTATCAAAAACCTGGAGGCCGGCCACATCGTCCAGGGGGGCAGCACGATCACCCAGCAGGTGACCAAATCGTTTCTGCTCACGCCCGAACGCAGCTATGAGCGCAAAATAAAGGAAGCGATCCTTGCCTACCGGATCGATAAAACCTTTTCCAAAGAGGAAATCCTTTATCTTTATCTGAACCAAATCTATCTTGGCCATGGCGCTTACGGCGTCGAGGCGGCAGCAGAGAACTACTTCGGAAAATCGGTCAGTGAAATAAATCTGGCAGAATGTGCCATCTTGGCCGGGCTGCCCCAGGCTCCCAGCCGCTATTCTCCGTTCCGTTTTCCGGAAAGGGCCAAACAGCGCCAGATCTATGTGCTCAATCGCATGCTTGCCGGAGGTTTCATAAACAACAATCAGGTGACCGAGGCCATTGATGTAAAACTGGACATCAAGCCCCGCCGGAACTGGTATATTGAACAGGTTCCGATTTATACGGAACATATCCGTCGATACGTGGAAACCAAATACGGCAAAGAGGCGCTGTATACCCAGGGCCTGAAAATCTATGCGGCCGTCAATATCGAAATGCAGAAGGCGGCACGCCGGCAGATCGAAAAAGGCCTGATTGATCTGGACCGTCGACAGGGATACCGCGGACCGGAAACAAATCTGGATCCGGAGGCGGTTCAGGCCTTCAACGATGAATTGCAAGCAGCCATCGACACATCGCCGCTCACCGAAAATACACGCACGCGGGCCGTGGTGATCGATATCGACGATTCGGCAGGTACGGCCACCGTTCGTATGGGAGACGCCCTGGGCAAGCTGTCCATCAAAAACATGCGATGGGCCCGAAAACCCAACCCAAAACGGACGATGAATCAGGCCAGGGTAAATCGTATCAGCCGGGTGCTCAAAATCGGAGATGTGATTCGGGTGAAGGTCGGCAGCAAAAATGCGTCTGATGAGACCTGGTCCGTTTCTCTGGACCAGGTTCCCAAATCCCAGAGCGCTCTTTTGTGCATTGAGGCCGAAACGGGCCTGGTCAAAGTGATGGTGGGCGGCCGTGACTTCATGGCAAGCCAGTTCAACCGGGCGATTCAATCCCGCCGCCAGCCGGGTTCGGCTTTCAAGCCGATTATCTATGCCGCCGCTCTGGACAAAGGGTTTACCCCCGCATCCGAGGTCATCGATTCTCCGATCATCTTCAAGGACAATGTTAACGACTTCACCTGGAAACCCAATAATTACGGAAAAAAATTCTACGGTCCCACCCTGGTTCGCGAAGCGCTGGCCAAATCACGCAATGTCATAACCATCAAACTTCTTCAGGAAATCGGCATCGATTTCTGTATCGACTATGCCAGGAAACTGGGCATCTCTTCGGAATTGTCCCGGGATCTTTCCATCGCCCTGGGTTCGTCCGGCGTTTCTCTGCTTGAATTGGTCAACGCCTATGCGGTTTTTGCCAATCAGGGATATCTTGTTCAGCCGGCCTTCATCACCAAGATCGAGGATCGTTTCGGCAATATCCTTGAGGAGATGAATCCGTCCAGGGAACGTGTCATCGATAAAAGTACCGCTTACATGATGACCAGTTTGCTGGAGAGCGTGATCAAAGAGGGGACCGGCAAAAAGATCAAGGCCTTGAAACGCCCGGTGGCCGGAAAAACCGGCACGACCAACGATCTTCAGGATGCCTGGTTTGTCGGTTATACACCGCGCTTTATTTCCGGTGTCTGGGTTGGAAACGACGATGGACAGACCCTTGGAAAAGGAGAAACCGGGTCACGAACCGCCATTCCGATCTGGCTAGGTTTCATGGATGCCATTTTGAAAGATAAACCCGTGCGTATGTTTCAGGTGCCGGAAGGCGTCGTTTTCACAAAAATTGATGCTGAAACCGGCTTGCTGCCTATTCCCGAATCCAAAAAAACCCGGTTCGAATGCTTCAAAGAGGGTACGGTGCCCACCCAGTATACGAAAAAACCGGATACCATCGTGGACACCGAGTCCTTTTTCAAATCCGATATGTAACGGATATCGATGAAATTACGATCCATACTACGGGTGCTGTCCCTGCTGGCATTCGTGTCTGCTTGTATTTCCGGGTACATATACTACAACTATCTGGAAAAGTATGCCTACCAGGAAGCGGAACGCAACGCGCTCAACCGGCTTCAGACCACCAAAAAAAATCTTTCCGCAAAATTCATTCCGGATCACGTTTTCTGACGGCCGAAGCCGCCGAAGCGCTGGCGTTGAGAGCCGCCAAGGGCAATTCTGCACAGAGCCCTTTGGATACCTTGACCACCCGCGAACTTCAGGTGCTGCGGAGGCTGGCTTTGGGCAACACCAACCGTGAAATCGCCTCCGCCTACCACATCAGCATCAAAACCGTGGATACCTATCGATTTCGTTTGCTGAAGAAGCTCAATTTGCGCAACAATGCCGATCTGTCACGGTTCGCCATCCAGAACAAGCTCATCGAAGCCTGATCCACAGGCCTGCCTGAATCCGTCTGAAATTCAAATTGTTACGGGTTCATCAAGAAGCGTCACGCTATCGGACCCATTGATTCATGGATCCAGAAAACCGAACATCACACCTCTCTCCGTCCCAGCGCCAACCCCAACTCCAACGCCTCGCGGTTTATCTCCAGAAAGCCCGACGGGATCCGCGTCTCAAGCACCTTGAGAACCGAATCCGGATTCAAGAGATCGGTCATGCCAATCACCGCGCCCAGCATGCACACGTTGAACACGATCGGTTTGCCGATCTTATCCATCACGGTCTCGTACATGGACAGTTCCCGCTGCCGGGCATCGACTTTGAGCTGGGTCTGCACATAGCGGGTGTCCGTGATCAGCAACCCGCCGGGACGGATGATGTCGAAAAACTTGTTGTATGCCTCCTGGGTCAGACAAACCAGCACGTTGGGCTGGGTCACCTTGGGAAAGTTGATCGGTTTGTCCGAAATGATCACATCGGATCGTGTGGCGCCACCTCGCGCCGCCGCTCCGTAAGCCTGGGTTTGTACTGCCGTCAGGTTCTCATGCAGCACCGCCGCTTCGGCCAGAATAATCGCGGCGGTGATCACACCCTGACCGCCCGATCCGGAAAATACCATCCTGCATCGTTCCATTTAGCGTCCTCCCATGGCCCGTTCGATGATTGCGTCGTACGCTTTGCAATACTCCGGCCGATTTTCCTGAAGGAAGATGCCACGTTCGAGCAAGTCTGGATTGTCGGCCTTCTTCTTCGAGCCGATGGGTACCGTCAGGTCCTTCATGCCCTTGATCATGTCCACCGCACCGCCCAGCTTGTTCTTGCGCCCGAAGTAGGTCGGGCACTGGGTCATCACCTCCACTACGCTGAACCCCTCGTGCAGGATCGCGCTGCGGATGATATCGGAAAGCTGCTGCACGTGATACACCGTGGAGCGTGCCACGAAAGTCGCACCGGCGGCCTTGGCCATCTCGACGATGTCGAACCCCTGGTCAATGTTGCTGTACGGTGCCGTAGACGCCATCTTGCCCGGGCCGGTCAAAGGAGAATACTGGCCACCGGTCATCCCGTAGATGCGGTTGTTCATCACGATGGCCGTGATGTCGATATTGCGCCGTGCCGCATGGATGAAGTGATTGCCGCCGATGGACAGCGCATCGCCGTCACCCATGGCAACCATCACGTTCAGTTCCGGTTTGCTCAGTTTGACGCCGGTGGCAAAGGCCAGCGCACGGCCGTGGATGGTGTGCAGGGTGTGAAAATCCATGTAGCCCGATATACGTGACGAGCAGCCGATACCGGACACCATCACCATTTCGTTGCGGCTCATGCCCAGCTTTTCAACCGAACGGATCAGGCTGTTGAGTACGATCCCGTGGCCGCAGCCCGCACACCACAGGTGCGGGAAAAACCGTTCGCGTATGTAGTCTTTGACTGCCATCCTAGACCCCCTTGCCCTTGATCAGGCGCAGTACGTTTTTGATGTCCGTGGGCGTGATGAATACCCCGTCGATGCGGTTGGCCAGAAAGACCCGCTCCGGATAGCGGACCGCGGTTTTGACCATCTGACAGACCTGGCCCATGTTCATTTCCACCACCACCGTATAGTGCGCATTGTCGCAGTGTTCTTTGATGATGTCCGCAGGAAACGGCCACAGGGTCTGCAATTCCAGCAGGCCGATTTTCTCGCCGCGCGGGCGCAGGCTTTCCACGATATGCAGGGCGCTGCGTGCAGACGAACCGTAGCTGACCAGCACTGTCGCAGCATCGTCCAGGTAAAAGGTTTTGTAGCGGGCCATCTGCCTGGCGTTGTTTTCGATCTTGTCCACCAGATGACGCAGCAGGCCCTGGACGATTTTGGGATTGTCCGACGGAAACCCCCACATGTCGTGCACCAGGCCGGTCACATTGTAGCGGTGCACCCCGCCGAAGTCGCTCATGGGCAGACGCCCGTCTTCGCGCGGCAGGTAGGGATGGTAATCCACGCCGTCGTCCACCGCCGTGCGCAGCCGATCCACCAGCGGAATCTCACCCGGCTCGGGAATCTCCAGTTTTTCACGCATGTGACCCACCACTTCGTCGAACAACAGGATCACCGGCGTACGAAAGGTCTCAGCGATGTTGAACGCCTCCACGGTCATGGCGAAAACGTCCTGGTGATTGGACGCCGTCAGGGTCACGATGCTGTGGTCACCGTGGGTGCCCCAGCGTGCCTGCATCACGTCTCCCTGGCTCACGTGGGTGGGAACTCCCGTGGACGGCCCGCCGCGCTGCACGTTCACGATCACACAGGGAATCTCGGCCATCACCGCGTAGCCCAAAGCTTCCTGTTTCAGGGAAAAGCCCGGTCCCGAAGTGGCCGTGAGCACCTTGCGCCCGGTCAAGGAGGCGCCGATGATCGCACACATGGAGGCGATCTCGTCTTCCATCTGGATAAACTTGCCGCCCTGTTGCGGCAGACGCACCGATAAATGCTCGGCGATCTCCGTTGATGGGGTGATCGGATAGCCCGCGAAAAACTCCAGCCCCGCGTACAGGGCGCCCTCCACGCAGGCTTCGTTTCCCTGGATGAATTTGATCTGTCTGGTCATGGCTTGCCTTCGGCGTTTTGAGGTTCTGGGTTCCGGATGTTGGTGGTCTTCTACCACATTCCCTCATCCATCCTCGCTTTACTTATTGGGTTCGGAGTTTAAAGTGGTCACCGACCACCCTTCACCGGCACCACCTCCACTTCAATCGCTAAATCCGGACAGCGCAGTTCGCAAAGCCGGCAGGCAATGCAGTTTTCTAACCGCACCGCTACCGCCTTGTCCATGTCATCCAGCGCCAATACCTTTTTGGGACAGAACGCCACGCAGATCCCGCAACCTTTGCCCCTAACCTGGACGTGCTTCCCGTTATTGACATGATTGCCGTGTATATCGGCCGGATATGCCCGGAAGCCGGACGATTCAACGCCAACAGGACCGTCAAGATATAAAAAAAGTCAGCCGCAAGAAAAGACAACGGCCGATGCGTTTGATGGCCATTGAGGGCGTATATCCCAAATACAGGACCAGTCGGCCCCACCCCGATCACAAAGTATATCCCTATCGTGGCCATCAGCATGGACGACCGTGGGCGCTTCCAGGACAACATTTTCATAGAACGGCTATGGTGGACGCTAAAGCACCAGTACATCTACCTTCATTCTTTTGAGGCTGGCGAGTCGTTCCGGTTGGGACTTGCCAAGTGGAGTCAGTATTATACTTAGATGAGAGGTCATTCTTCTCTTGACGACAAGACCCGGCTCAATTCTGATCGGCATCAAAGGGATAGGTTGCTACACCACGCCGAAACCATTTTGATTGAATGAAAAAGCTATCGTATGAAGGAACAAATCGAGATCTAAAGCGGGAAACCCGCAACCCATGTACTCTACCCCCTTTTCTTGTTTTTTTTGACAGAAACTGGGGTGTAAGGCACTAAAGTCCCCGGAAAGCCGCGATGACGATTTCAACATTAGTGTTTAAAGCCGCCTTGCAGGTGGTTATGGTTTGAAGCCACCGCCTTCAGACCGCGGAGAATTCACATTAAACAAATTGCTTTTCCAATGGCAGTTAATCATGAGCAGTTCGTGATTCGATTAAAAATGCTTCACTGGTCTCATTATCAGGTTGACTCAGCAAACTACCAACCACATACAGTACAATTCCGATTGCTAAGCCCACCAGCAGACGGTATGGCCAGCCTGGCCAAAAGGTCGGTAATTTGACACCCAAGTCAACGATTTGATTGTATAAAACAAATAACCCACCACCTGCCATGCTTAAAAGTGCGCCTTCCTTAGTGGCACGCTTCCATAGAAAACCGCCCAAGAGGAGACAAAGCCCTGAACAACAAAGAATATCGGCAGACATCCACAACACCCAGAGAATATTAGATAGACGCAAGGCAATAACCAGAGCAAACACGGTTACGATGATTGTCGAAACCATCCCGGCAATTACCAGTTTTCTAGGAGAGGCATTGGGATCGACTTTTTTATAGAGGTCTTCGGCCAAAGTCATGGCGCCTGTATTGATAGCGGTGCTCATGGTGGACATGATGGCAGCGCCAATGCCAACAAAGACCAAAGCAGCTAAAAATGGATTTAGATAGGTGGTGATCAGGGCTGGCAAAATACCGCCTTCCGGCAAGGTGTCATACAGGGTCGCACCGGCCAAACCAATAATCAGACTCAAGGAACCCAGAGGAATAAAGGTGATGACAACGATCTGCAGCATTTTTTTTGCATCCGAAGCCGATCTGGCAGCGTTGATGCGCTGCCAGGCGTCTGCGGAGATCGTCCACCCCAATCCGTATGAAACCAAATACATCAAACTGGCGCCAATATTCTTAAACAAATCAAAATAGCCCACACTATTACTGGCATCTTTTTCCGTAAGGACATTAACAATATTCCCAAAACCGCCTGCAGCAAAGACCGCCACAGTCGCCAGTAAAAGCATGGCGGCCGTCAGCAGATAGAATTGGACATTGTCGGTTAGCACCACGCCGCGGAACCCGCCAAAAAAGGCATATATCATGACAACGATTGTTCCTAACAGGCAAACAGCCGCATAGGAAAACCCAAAGTAGGCGGAAAAAAACTTTCCCATGGCCACCACTTGAGACGCAGCAAAAGTAATCATGTACCAGGCGACGATAAAGGTCAATACACCGTTGACAGCTGGGCTTTTATAACGCTTGTCAGCCGCTTCCACCATTGAGGTAATCCTCAGATTGCGAATCCAGATAGCAAAAAAGATCAAGATAAAAGGCGCCAAGGCATTGGGTGCACTGATGATCCAAAAAGAACTGATACCCGATTTAAAAGCTTCATTGGAAGAGACGATACAGGAACTACCGCCATACCAAGATGCAATGAAAGTAAGAGCTAAAACCCACGGTGAAAACGAACGGCTGCCCAAAAAATAATCATCGGAAGAATCCTTTTTTCTTCCTTTTACTCCGAAATAAAGTAAAACAGCAAAATAAACAATCATTTCAATCCTTTCATCCCTATTTAATGATAACCGGTAACCCCCCGGCCGGCTATGCCGGGGGACTCAAAGAATTTGAAATTCCGGGAATAAATGAAATCCTTCCCCCGTAACCCGCTGATGCCAGATCATGTTCATGGGTTGATATCCATTCTACCAAAATCTTCAGTTTCTCATTATGATTCATGATTCGATGAAAAACCATTTTTGTTAACTTCCAAATGAAAGCTCAGAAATTGTTAGTACTGCATTATTTTGTTTTTTGATGGCGTTGAGTTTTCCCATGGTTACCGGTAGAATAGAGTGTATGAAAAATTCCGCTGTAAGGATCTGACCTTCATAAAAAGCCAGATCCTTCTCTCTTAATTTGTCGCTGATTTTTGATGCAGCTACATTCGCCCGCCAAAGCCACATCCATGCCATGATAAAATCTCCCATGACTTCAAGAAATGGCACTGCAAAAGAGTAGGCCAATTTAATATTTCCTTGGTCGATAACTTCAAGCAGCTCTGAAGCAATCTTTTCAATCTGTTCGGCCGCCAGCGCCACTTCTTTTGCAGAACTTTTTAGACGGTCGATTTCTTCCGCTCTTGAGATTGCCTGCTTCACATCATTCATGACCCTATGGAATACGGCTCCATTTTTCATGCCGATCTTACGCCCCAAAAGATCCATCGCCTGGATGCCATTGGTTCCTTCGTAAAGGGAAACTACCTTCACATCCCTGAGAAGCTGTTCAATAGGATAGTCACGAATGTATCCGTATCCACCATAGACCTGCATGGCATCTGCACAGACCTGGAAACTACGGTCTGAGCAGTATGCCTTTATCAAGGGAGTGAAGAAAGAAATAAGATCATCATAGGCTGTTTTTTCTTCATCTGCTTCAAGGCAATCTACTTGATCAAAACAGTAGGCAACGTAGTAGATGAAGCATCGCATTCCTTCCACATATGCTTTCATCGACAACAACATCCGACGGACATCTGGATGATTGATAATGGCGACATCTGATGCTTTCGCATCTTTAACTTTCTTTAAATCCCGGCCTTGAATTCTTTCTCTTGAGTAGTTTAGAGCATACAAATAGGCTGATGAAGCATTCCCAAACGCCTGGGCTCCGACAATCAAGCGCTCTTCATTCATCATGTTGAACATGACTTTCATACCTTTGTTTTCTTCCCCAAGCAGCATCCCTCTGCAAGTTCCTTTTGAGCCAAGAGCAAAGGCGCAGGTAACCATTCCATGAATCCCCATCTTTTGTTCTATCCCCGTGCACAGAATGTCATTCCGATCGCCTATGCTGCCATCATCATTCACCCAGAATTTGGGAACGATAAAAAGAGATAATCCTCTCGTTCCTTCTGGCGCTCCTTCCACACGCGCTAGAACTGCATGAATGATATTGTCCGTAAGGTTATGCTCGCCAACGGATATAAATATTTTATTTCCAGTAAGCGAGTATGTTCCATCATCGTTTTTAATCGCCGAAGTGGTGAGTGCTCCCACATCAGAACCGGCGTTGGACTCAGTTAACAACATTGCCCCGGTCCAGTGAGCCGTATACAATTTTTTTAGAAATAACTCTTTTTGCTTGTCGGTTCCAAACATCTGAATCATTTTTCCCACCCCATGGCCCTGAACGGCATAGGTGGTCAGAGAAATATTGGCGCCACTTAAATATTCACTGGCTGCCTGCGCAACGATGTGTGGTAGCCCCTGGCCTCCCAGATCGGGATCCTCGGACATGGATGTCCACTCACCACAGTACAACTGGAAAGGTCTTTTATAGCACTCCGGAACTGTCACCTCTCCATTACAGAACGTTGCGCCGGCGCAGTCCCCTTCTGAATATGTTGGAAGAATTTCCTTGATTCCAAACCTTCTGGCCTCGGACACAACCATATTAAAGCTTTTTCTATCAAACCCACTGTGCTTCTCGTATTTTGTTATGTCCAAACACTCCATCACTTCATATAAAACAAAGTCCACATCCCTTTTGTCGGCAACTATCTGGCTCATAATTGAATCTCCTTTGAAAAAAAGCGCGAATGACTACTTATGCTGAATTATCAATCAACTTTTGTGGTTATGCTTTTAAATCACTTTCATTTGTTTCAACTTATCAATCTCATCCAGATTCATGCCCAATATTTCTGTAAGTACTTGCTCAGTATGTTCGCCTAAAAGGGGAGAAGGTCCCTGTATCTCGGCAGGTGTTTCTGATAGCTTTGCTGGTAATGCAGGAATTTTTGTTTTTCCTGCTACGGGGTGAAGAACATCAACCAACATGTTTCTCGCCTTGATATGGGCGCTTTCCGCAACTTGTTTTGTGTTATAAACCGGAGCTGCTGCTACCTTTGCTTTTTCTAGTATGCCCAAGACCTCTTCGACAGATTTATCCGACGACCAATTTTCAATGATCATTTTTAGTTCGTCATGATTCAGTCCCCGACGGATATCATTTGAGAACTTTTCTGATTGAATGAGCTCTGGCTTGCCCATTGCCTCACACAGCCTTGAAAAACCCACATTTTCAACGGTTCCGATAACAAAGTGTCCATCTGATGCCTGAAACACATCGAAGGGATAGCTTTGAGGATGTCTGCTGCCAATTCTCTCCGCGACAACTCCGTTGGCCAGATACTTAAACAGGTTCCATTCGAGCAGTGAGAAAATGCAGTCCACCATTGAAACATCTATATACTGTCCGATGCCATGCACTTTTCGGGCATACAAAGCACTGACAATTGCAAAAGCCGTGTAGATGGCACTAACCGTATCGCCCAAAGAGACCCCCACCTTTGTTGGCGGATTTCCGGGTTGGCCTGTCAGGCTCATGATGCCACCCATTGCTTGGGCAATGATATCAAATGCCGCCATTTTTTCGTTGGGGCTATGGCGTCCAAATCCCGATATGGACGCAACGATAATTTGGGGGTTGTATTTTTTTAAATCATCGTAGCTTATGCCCAACTTTTCCATGACACCCGGTCTGAAATTCTCAACAACCACATCGGCTTCTCTGACCAGCTTTTGAAAAATTTCGACGCCTTTTTTTTCTTTAAGATCAAGTGTGATGCTTTTTTTACCTCGGTTTAGAGACATAAAATACATGCTTTCGCCCTTGATCGAGACCCCGTCATCTTCCCCTGATGCATCACCTCGTGCAATGTCTCCCATCCCACTTGGGTGTTCAATCTTAATCACTTCAGCCCCGAGATCCGCAAGCATCGCCGTAGAGAACGGCCCACTCAGAACTCTGGTAAGGTCTATGATTCTAATGTCTGATAATACCTTTTTCATAATACACCTCTGATTTTGGGTTTCTCCGGGTTGGTCAGCGCGTACCAAAAAAACAATCCGATGCCAGCTCAGCGAGATTATGGATGGCAATCCTACAACGCAACTTGAATTTTTGCACCTATATGCAGTGTTCTTTTCTCTTTTTAAAGACGCCTGTTTTGCTTCAAGCTGTTTATTTTAAGGAGTTTCATTCTTATGGATGGTGGGGACGGTTGATACACCCATGGCTAAGGTTATAGATAAAAAGTCCCTATATAGGAGAAGTTTCTCCTCAGCCTTTATATGGATGGTAGAAATATTCATTACCACGATCTAAACGAATTTGTAGTAACTGATTTAAAAAAGCTCACCTCCCGTTTCTGATAGAAGATGAGCTTCCCAAGGTGTCTTGCTGAAGCAGACTCTGCCACGTTTGATTACAGTTTCCACACAATTACTTCCCAGTCGATAAATAACATCTTCGAGACTGGGCAAATCCCATAGCTGGATGTCAGCCAATTTCCCTGGAGACAAAGATCCAATTTCCTTATCTCTGCCCAAGGCTTTTGCAGCTCCTAGTGTTGCGGCTAACATCGCTTCTTCTAGTGACATACCGTGATTTCTGCATGCTAACACCAAGACAAACTGCATGGATTCCGTCCAATTTGCCGGATTCAAATTGGTCCCCAAGGCCAACGTCATCCCGCGGTCAATCATCGCGCGCGGCTCAAACCTTTTGGGGTGGGCTACAGCAAAGTCCAGAGCTGGCAAAACAACGCCGATCACCCCCGCCTTTGCCAGGGCAGCCATCTCCTCAACCGTTGTATAGTTTAGATGGTCAGCAGAAACAGCCCCCAATTCTGCAGCCAAGCCGGAACCTCCAATACCAGAATAGGCATCTGTATGAATTTTTGCTTTCAAACCAGCGTCCATTCCGGCTTGTAGAATTTTTCGCGACTCTTCAACTGTATAGTAACCAACGTCACAATATATGTCACAAAACTCGGCCAGCCTAGATTGCGCAACTTCCGGAATCATGTCATGGATCAGCGTCTCAATATAACGCTCGCGCTCTTTTTCGCTGGACCGGTCTATTTCCGGTGGAAAATCATGGGCTCCAAGAAACGTACTGATGACATCTACCGGCGTTGTATCGTTTAACCGCTTATTGACGCGCAACATCTTGAGTTCATCAAGACGGTTGATGCCATAACCACTTTTACTCTCCAGCGTCGTAGTGCCAGCGGCAAGCATCCGGTTAATTCGTTCGAGAGCGCTTTCAAATAACTCCTCTTCCGAGGCTTCCCTTGTCATCTGAATGGAGGCCGGAATTCCCGTCAATATGCCAAGTGCCGCCACATCATCCAGGCTCAAAGTCATCCGAAGCGCATACTCCTTTGCTCTGGATTTTCCGAATACCACATGGCTATGGCAGTCAACAAAGCCTGGAGCCACAATTTTTCCGGATGCATTCACGATATGAGCCCGAGAGCTGTCCACTACCGCTTGAACCTGCGGCGCAGAACCCACAGCTAAGATTCTCTCCCCGCCGATGGCCACGGACCCGGCCTGGATACG
>PDWJ01002724.1_pt1 | contig 18067 bp, 17 predicted proteins | sample 1430881 | NCBI WGS metagenome assembly PDWJ01 (sample SAMN01162460, study PRJNA174530) | Oral metagenome, whole genome shotgun sequencing project. | biome: Marine environment; feature: Marine mammal; material: Swab sample of the gingival sulcus; isolation source: swab sample of gingival sulcus...
AAATTATAGACGGTTTCGAGCTTTCCATAATTTTCCCAAGAACTTCACTCCGGTTCGTTTTTATCAATAAAAGAATTGTTATTATAATTAAAAGCGGCTTATTTTCAAACTATCTTTTTTATCATCATAGGAAATTACTATTCTAATATATAGACTACTGTTAATCTTTTTAATTCCGGGTATCTTATACTTACGACTTGCTTTTTTAATAGCATTTCTTTGTTTAAATGTAAGTATATTATCTATAAAACTTATTAGTTTGTCATATAAAAAAGGTGGCCTTACAATAATTTTTTTTATTTTACCTCTTTTATTGAAAATAACATAAAAGTCATTATAAGTTGCATCTATAAAAACTTTTCTATCAATATTTTTTTCAATTATTCCAAATAAACTATCTCCAATAATTTTTCTTTCAATATTATTAAAACATTTGTATTTATAATTATCTTTACTCAGAAAATGCGTAGGAAACTTATCTCTTATTGGATATAATCCATTGCTTGATTTTTTAAATATTTTTTGATAATAGTATGGATTATATCCGTTTGTTGAATGAAAAATACTAAGTTTTTCAATATTTTCATTGTTTACAATGTATGTAAAAGATTGTTTAGAGTATAGTTGGTCAAATATTTCAATGGTATCACTCTTTTGCAATTTCACCTTTATTTGCCCACATGTATCAGTTGTGTAATACTTTTCATTAATTTTGAAATAAGAATATTCTTTTACTGTGTCAGCTTCATTTAATTTTCTGACAGGAAATAAGTAGTTTTTGTTGTTTATATTATACAGGTCAGTATTGATTTTAGTTAAAATCGCAGGTAATGAATATATCTGTATTAAAGTGCTATCAACTAATTTCGAAGTATCAATTTCCACAAAAGATTTTTGATTTGTGTATTCAAATGGCAAAACCGGATTTAGAATAATTTTATTAAATTTTCTCTTGTAAACACCTTTTACTGTATCTGCACCCATTAAATCACCCCATGAAATATATTCGTATTTGTTACCTTTTTTTAATTTTAGTATTTGACATCCCATTCCGACGCAACAAGCAGTATGTTTATATGTTCCAATCAATGTTTGAGAACAGGAACTAAAAAAAACAGAAATTAATATGATTATTACTGTTTTATTCATAATTTTAAAAAAATGAGAAATGACCTTTCAATTTGCAAGATAATAAAAGTTGTTGGATTTTTAAAGTTTGAAACTCCTTTTGTTCCATATTTTTTCTCTTAACCCGTATTTCGAGACTTTTGCAAAAGTAAAACCAAATAGTTAACGTTTTTTGAACGGCGCAGCCCTCACGTTAATTAAGTTGGAAGCCGGAAGTTGGAAGAAAATTGAGGGCTGAAAATTGTTAAAGACCTTATTTTCGGTTTAAACCTTAGTAGAAATAAACACCCAAAAGAAAATCAACCTTATTGCCTTATTAAAAAACACTTGCCGGAGGTAATTCTTAACCGCAAAGGATGTAAAATTTAGCAAAAAGCGCAATAGCAAATTCCTTCTTGGAGAAGAGGGTGTAGGGAGATTGATTTTCTAAAACGATAAGGTGTTGTTTATTAGTGGTTTTGGGGTTTGGTTCGGTGAGATTAGTCTTTAATACAACGCACCGAAAATCCGTAAGTTGCATAATGTTTTGATATGCCGAGTTTATGCGCAGTATTAATTTCAACTCTTATAGCCCGGTCTTTTTTTGCTTTGGAAGATGTCCACCATACGCCGGTTCTATCTTGGGCAAAAAACTGATTATCCGAAGAACGGCGATAGCCGCCGGGCAATGCGGAAAAGCCCAACTCGTCCATGCCGGCTTGTCCCTGTGTCCACAGGTTTCCGGACTTTAGATACTTCCCTAATTCGTCTTTAACTTTTTTATGTTTTTTTTGTTTATAAAATTTTAAAACATAATCAGTCAAGCTTTTCCATTCTTGGGCTGAGGGCAAATGCCAACCTTGCGGGCACACATTCTTGGCAACTTTATAAGTGTATAAATATCCGTATTTGTCAATATTTTTATGGTCGTTATTATAAGCCCATGTTTCTTGCCCGGCATTGTATGCCAGATTTTCTGCCATCCATATTTGGCTGCCGATCTTTACGGTTTTATACGTTTTTCCGTCTCTGCCGTCAATCAACTTAGAGGAATAACCATCGGTTTGTTTGTGGGTGCTGACCGATGCAGCATTTGACTGATTACCAAAATCTACCACAATAGATTTGTCGGCTTTTACCACAACAGAGCGCGTAAAAGATTTGCCGTTTGCAGCCACCAAACGAATGGTGTGTTTGCCGGGTGTTTGTTCTTTTAAAATATTGCCTTTGCTGAATGCCTTGATGCTGCCCATATAGCTGTTGTCAAAATACAATTTGCCGCCTATGGTACTGTTTATTATCAAATCGCCGTATTTTTCTTCGACTTCGCCCGGAATGAGACCGCCGGTTTTTTGCTTTTTGGACAGGGTATTGTTCTTTTTGCTGCTTTTTGTATTTACCAAACAAAAATTTCCGGTAAGCATGTTCCATTCTTGCGGACATTGCTTGTTTCTGCTTGCCTTTAAGACTTCAACACGCGTGTTTTGAAAGACCTCGGTAATGTTTTGAGCTTTTTTCATTTGTGCAACCAACTTTTCGGTGTATAGCCCATTGCTGCCTATTCCGTCGCTTGCTGTTTCGCCCTCACGTGTGGCAAATGCAATTATGGTTCCTGCCGTTTGATTGGAAAGTGCCGAAAAACCGGTATTGCCTCCGCGCATCCATGAACGAAAAGGGTTGTTTCGGCAAGCATCTAAGATCATTATGTTCAGCTGTTTGTTGTTTAGGGCAAAGGCTTGATTTATATCCGAAATGTCAAAGGCTTCATATTTGGTTCGCAACATATTGTCTAATTGTGCATCAACCGGGATAAGATAATTCACGCCGTTTACTTGCACGCCATGTCCGGCATAATAAAACAGAGCCACCGAATAATCCGATATTTTATCGGTAAACTTGACTGCCGCATTTTGCATTTGCTCTAAATCGGCATTTGTAATCTTTTCGACTTCAAAGCCTAATTTTAACAATGTTTTTGCCATTAAATTGGCATCATTTACGGGGTTTTTTAATGCTCCGCCATGTTGATAATTAGAATTTCCGATGACCAAAGCAAGGCGTTTATCCGGATTTTGAGCAATCCCGGCAAGACTTATAATTGTTACACACAAGAAAACGGCTATTTTTTTCATAACAAAAGAGTTTATAGTCAATAACTTATTGAAATATCTGAACAAATATAATATTTTTTTTTAAATATCGAAGAATTAAGTTGAATAATATTATGGCGGATTTTCTGAAATTATTGGTATTAAAACGCATTTCGAGACTTCTTTAAAAGCCGGAAGTTGGAAGAAAATTGATATCTGAAAAATTGTTAAAAACCTTATTTTCGGTTTAAACCTTAGTAGAAATAAACACATAGAAGAAAATCAAGCTTATTACCTTATTAAAAAATGCTTGCCGGAGGTAATTTTTAAGCACAAAGAGTACAATTGCAAAATTTCTCTTGGAGAAGAGGGAGCGGGGAGATTGATTTTTTATAAAGTTTAAAATGCTGTATGTTAAAAATTTGCCATCAAAAGCACCGGGCAATGGTCGGAGTGTACAACATCTTTTAAAATAGATGCGCCGGTAATTTTGTTTTCAAACTCTTTGCTTATCATGTGATAGTCAATGCGCCAGCCTTTGTTATTGGCACGGGCATTTGCCCGGTAGCTCCACCAGCTGTAATGATGCGGTTCGGAATTAAATTTTCTGAAACTGTCCACATATCCGTCTTCAACAAAAGCCTGAAACCATTCGCGTTCTTCGGGCAAAAAACCGGACAAATGCGCTTGCTTTGTCGGGTTGTGAATATCAATGGGCTGCCGGCAAATATTGTAATCGCCGGAAATAATTAAGTTCGGCAATGTTTTTCGCAAGGAGTTTATATAGTTCCGAAAATCTTCGAGCCATTCCATTTTAAATGCTTGACGCTCGTCGCCGCTTGAACCCGAAGGATGATATACGCTTATCACCGAGACATTTTCATAGTCGGCTCTGATAAAGCGTCCTTCAAAATCATATTTTTCCATTCTCATACCATATTCGACATGCAATGGTTTTTCTTTGCTTAAAATACCCACTCCGCTGTATCCTTTTTTTTGTGCCGAAAACCAATAATCATGGTAGCCGAGTTCTTGGAATAATTTAGAATCGATTTGTTCCGGCTGCGCTTTGGTTTCTTGAATGCAAACAATATCCGGATTTTCTTCTTTAAGCCAATCGGCAAATCCTTTGTTTATGGCTGCTCGTATGCCGTTAAGATTGTATGATATGATTTTCTTCATTATGTGTCGTTAAGCTCTATCAAACCTTCCGGAAGATTAAATACGATAATTTTTTTATCGTAATCAATCAAATTCAAAAAGTCGTCATGAACCGGGATTAAAATTTCTTTATCCTCTTTTGTATATACGGATAAAATCGGGTTTGAGGGAATATTTAATATACCGCCGGATATGCCGATGTATGTATCTTGGTCATATACTTCAAAGCCTTCGGGCATGCTTGCTTCGTTTTCCTTTGGTTCGGAAATAATATTTTGGCGTTCCGTAAAAACCGGGACATTAAGCAGTTTTTTCACGTCCTCTTCAGAGTGGATGTTTTCTAAACAAAGCATCATACTGCTTTTTTTATATTTTCGGGGATTTTCGGAAAAGAAAAACGGAACTTTATTTCCGTCAATGACAAGAAATATAAGTTCCGTTAATTTTAAGCTTTCAAACTCAACCGAGAGTTTAATAATTAATTCGCCTTTATATCCGTGCGGTCTAAAAACTTCACCGATTTTGACTAAATCAAGTTGATTAATCGGTATCATTTTTCTTTAATTATTCTTCGGTTTTTTCTGCTTCGTCTTTTGCTTCTGCTTTAGCCTCTGTGTTTTCCGCTTCTTCGGCAACAGCCTCTTCGCTTGGGGCTGCTTCTTCCGATGCTTCAGCTTCCGCTTCTTCGGGCGGAGTTTGTTTCGCCGCAATTTCCTCAGCACGTGCTTTGTTGATTTCTTCTTCAACTTTTAAGCGGCTTTCTTTTTCGGCTTTGGCTTTGGTTTTCAATTTATCAACTTTTGCTTGAATTTTTTGCTCTTTGTCTTTCATCCAAGCGTTGAATTTGTTTTCTGCTTCTTCTTCAGTTAAGGCACCTTTTTTAACGCCTTTCAATAAATGGTTTTTGTATAAAATACCTTTATACGAAAGAATTGCGCGACAAGTATCCGTAGGAATGGCTCCTTTTTGAAGCCAATCGAGTGCTTTGTCGAAATTAAGATCAATTGTGGCAGGATCGGTATTCGGATTATACGAACCGATTCTCTCAATGTACCTACCGTCACGCGGTGCCCTGCTGTCTGCAGCAACAATGTAATAGAACGCTCTTCTTTTGCGTCCGTGTCTTGCTAATCTGATCTTTACAGCCATGTTATTTATGTTTTTAAATTAAAAAATGACTGCAAAAATAATGCTTTATTCTTTTTCCGCAAATGTTTATAAGAAAATTATTTAAAAATATCGAACACCTTGTTTGTTTTGTGTTTTTTTGAATGTTCTTAACCCGCATTTCGAGACTTTTTCAAAAGTAAAACCAAATAGCGAACTTTTTTGACCGGCGTAGCCCTCACGTTAATTAAGTTGTGGAAGCCGAAAGTTGGAAAATTGAGAACCGAAAATTGTTAAAAACCTTATTGTCGGTTTAAACCTTAGTAGAAATAAACACATAGAAGAAAATCAACCTTATTACCTTATTAAAAAATGCTTGCCGGAGGTAATTCTTAATCCGTATTATTATCTTCGATGCTACTTCGTGGTCATCAAGTCTTTGTAGTGAGGGCTGCATATACAATAAAATAAGTGGTAAGGCTGAGGCATATCCTTTGATATGGTGAATGAGACTTATCAAAAAAAGTGTCTTATTTTGAGGTAGATGCTGACCGTAATAGAACTACTTGGTAAATAATTCCATCTAACTAAACTCGCAACTTGTTAATGTATAGAATTTTAAAATTTTCAAAAAAAAATCAATCTCTCTACACCCTCTTCTCCAAGAGGGAATTTGCAGTTTGCAAAAAATCATGAAAATAGCAAACAAGTGCACTCACGGCAAACAAACATGAGCTTCCGGTTTCGGGCCTTCCGGCTTCTAAAAAAAGTCTCGAAATGCAGATTAAACTCGCAGGGCTTTTCATTATGAAAAGCCCTGTGAGTTTAATCTAAAAGAATTATTTGATGATAAACCGCAGCGTTTTGCTTGATTTTTCATCATATATCTTCATCAAATAGATGCCGGGAGCTTGTTGTCCGATGTCTAATTTTTTAAAGTTATTATTCAAGTTTCCGTAATATATGGTTCTTCCGGCTAAATTACTAATTTGTATTTTTACCGGGTCTTTGATTTTATCAAAACTTATGGAAAATCTTCCATTATTGGGATTAGGATATATCTTTAATCCTAATTCTTCTAATGTTTGAACATTTACGATTAGTGCAAGTACGGCATCGCCACTTGTAACATTTCCACAGGTTCCGGATACTTCTACTTTATAAGTTCCCACATCTGTTGTTGCCACACTGCTAATTGTGTATGTATCAGAAACTGCACCGGGAATAGTGCTGTTGTCTTTTTTCCATTGATAAGCAATATCTTCTCCGGTTGCAGAAACAGAAAATACTGCCGTTGAACCTATTTCGGCATCCGTAATACTCACCGGTTGGCTTGTTATTTCTGTTGCTTTTAAATTATTTAAAAGAATAAGGCTTGATAAACCGGACATTGTTCCGTTATTTTTTACTTTTCCGCGATACGTTCCGGTAGCCAATCCGGTAAATTCATGCGAAGTTGCATTTCCGTTCCATTCTTGCAAGACAGTTCCGGCACTGTTTGTCAAATAAAATACTTGCGGTCCGGGCATATTTGATTTTACCTTAATCGAACCTGTTTGGCATTCGGGCATAGCCTCAATCGTAGCTGTGGGAGCATTTGCATTTGCTATAACATTCAATATATAGTCTTCCGCTTCCGAATAATTTTGAGCATTACAAGGAACTGGACCATTCGAGTAAACGGCTCTTATTCTCATAAAAGTGTTTCCTTCGAAAGCATCTGCCGGAATTGTTATGGCTAAAGGAGAGCCGGATACCGCACCGTCAGTTTCATTTTGAGCCGAGCCTAAATCGTATTCTTCGCCGGCATCTGTAAAATCACAATCATGGTTCCAGTCTATCCATGCTTTTGCATTAACGGTATAATCTCCTCCGGTATTTACGTTCACATGCAATTCGTAGGTATTTCCGCGCGCCACAACTGTACTCTCTGAGGTGTTATCCGTATATTCGGGGCTGCCTGATGAAGTATTCGAAATTGTATTAAATTCAACTTTGGTTATGCCGGTAGCATCATCAGTACCTGCCGAAACGCTGCAAGGCGTGCAAGATGCTTCGCCCGTAGTTAAAGCGTTTCCGGTAAGTGCCGATAGATTATAGCAGTTGTCTGCCGTAAAATATTCAAGAATGGCATAATGATACATGCTTCCCGACTCTAAATTTGTAAGGGTAACACTTGTTCCGGTTCCTTTGTAAACAACGAAGTTTCCGGAACCTATTTCATCACCGGAGCCAAAGATGCTGTTTGCCGTATAAGCTGTACCCGAACCGGGTAGCGGATTAACGGCATCGCTTTTTCGAGCAACAACAATCACTTCATCACCGTTGCCTCTTGTCCAGTTTAGGGTCATTTGATTGTCTTGTATATCTGTTGCCGAAAAGTTGGAGGCTTGTGTTGTCGGAGGCGTACATGGTGCCGAAAAACGGAACTCGGCTATTCGGGTTGCCCAATTCCAATCGCCGTTACTATATTCGCCTGTGTACCAAAAATCGTCATTTTCATCCACACTCATCATGGAATAATCGCCCCAACGATTACCATTGGATTGCGATTCAGTACCTTCATAAATGGACGTTTCCGTAATGGTCATCATGTTTAAAGGGTCGTCGGCATATCTTCCGGTTACTCTGATTGAGGGGTGGGTAGAGGGACCCGAAACCGAATAGCCGAGCGCAATATCTCCGGCAGCATTTATTGCTATTGACGGCATCCAACGACTGTTACCGTCTCCCGGATTATAAGTTCCTTCTTGATAAACAAACCAATCTCCGGTCGTTTTTCGTAATTCATACCATCGAATAGCTGCTACATCTCCGCCGGTATTAACCGTTCGGCTTACGACAATTGATTTGTGCGTGCCAAAGTCTCTGTAATTTGCCCGAAACATCATTCTGTCGTTTACGGCGCTTAGTTTTGAACCTTCGGGTTGAGAAATTCCGTCATTAAAGGATGAATTGAAAGGCGTTACGTTGAAAGAGGCAATTTCGGTTAAAGATGAACTGCTCGGATTGCTCCAATTGACATTAAATTCCGTGATTTTTAATCTGTCTAATTCCCAATAAGTATTATCATCCGTATCATATACAAATAATGCTTTTTCACTTGCAGCAGGAAAAGAGCCGTCGCAATCTGCAGGCAGCAATGAATATTCCATATCCGGACTTCTATCTATTTGAACCATAGTAGCGTTTGGATTTCCGGCAAGCATGGCATTTCGGTCAAAAGCACATGCAGATACTCCTTTATAAGTAGGAGGAATAAATCTATTTACCGACATATAATAGCCGTCGTGCCATATTCCGAATTTCGGATAATCGGGCATTTGGTCAAATTCATAAGCATATCTGGCATAAGAGCCGGTGGGGTCGGGAGTGGTTGATACGGCAATCAATATCCATTGGCTTCCGTCGGACGTATTTACGGCAAACTGACTTACCAACCACCTGTCGGCTTGTTCATCATACAATACAATAGGGTCGCCGTCGTTTGTTCCGGTCCATGCTCCGTTAAAACCGTCCCAGAACACTGAAGTGTTTTGCGGTCCCCAAATGGTATTACCGGATTTATCAAATATCTCACTTACATTGTTTACTGCCTGAAAGTAATGGTTTGGTCCCACATCACCGTCAGTATCAGGCGGCATTATCAGACCGGAATTATCCCCGTTGTTTGCTCCGTCAAAATTGGTCAAAACGCTTGCCGCAGCTCTGTTATTATACTCTTTTTGCGTAGCTTTGTCATAATAACCTTTTCCCGGCGGAGTTCCGTCATTTCTGAAATGATTGTTTACAACTTTTTTCTTTTTGTTTTTTTTATAATTTTTCGGATAAATAAACCCGTCAATGGGTGCCATTTCCCGCAATGGCGGTGAAATATCAAAATAAGCTGTTTTTACCACTTTTACGTGGTTCTGTTTGTCTTGGGCAAATGTTTCGTTTTCCGTAAAAACAAGAAACATAATTGCCAAACTTAGATAGATTAAAATATTTTTCATATTTGTTATTATTTGTTAAAAAATAGCCGGTGAAAGTACGATTATTTTAAGTAGAATGCAAATTTTTCAGCATTTACTAATTGAATTTTGGGGAGTTTTGGTGCTTACAGGAATTAATTATTTTAAGTTCCCTTATTGAGACCTTTATTGACATTCAGCGCAATTGTTAAGACAGCTTATAAGGTGTTTTAAATTATGGTCTTGCAAAAAATAGTATGAATTGTTGCCGCTTCTTTTTGAATTTAAAACCCCTTTGTCTTTTAAAATTCCGAGATGATGAGACGTTGTAGATTGCTCGATATTTAATGTTTGATAAATCTCGGTAACGCTCAGTTCCTCAGACTCCGACAAAAGATTTAAAATGGCAACTCGTACTGGGTGCGCCATTGCTTTTAATATTTTAGAAGCTTTTTCTAATTTCTCGGCACTAAACTGATTTTCTTTTTTCATATAATATTTTATGATTTTATACTATTTTGCAAAAATATATTTTTTTCTCAGACACTCGAATGACAATTGTCATATTTAGATATTTCAATATTTATTTTGATAGGATTACGATATTCGTAAAGATTTCTTTTTGTAAGCAAAAATATTTTCTACTTTTGTTTCCCCTAAATTTTTAGAATGATAAAAGCTAAGTTCCCGAGTATTAAGACTTCTGTGTTCGCCACAATGTCTAAATTGTCTAATGAATACAATGCAGTTAATCTTTCGCAAGGTTTTCCGGATTTTGGAACATCCGAAAAATTAACAGAGCTTGTATGCAAATATATGCGCAAAGGCTATAATCAATATGCCCCAATGCCCGGCGTGTTGCCTTTGCGGGAAAAAATTTCCGAAAAACTGCATACACTATATAAGCAAAAATATAATCCGGAAACAGAAATTACAATAACAGCCGGAGCCACACAAGCACTGCATTCAACGATATCTGCCATTGTGAACGAAGGCGATGAAGTTATTATTTTTGAGCCGGCATACGACAGCTATGCGCCGGTTATTCGATTAAACGGTGCCCACCCGGTGTTTATTCGCTTAAAATATCCCGATTATTCGATTAATTGGGAATATGTTAATCAAATGATTAACTCTAAAACTCGAATGATAATCATTAATTCACCGCAAAACCCTTGCGGAAAAATATTTTCCGAAGAAGACATCATGAATTTAAAAAGAATTGTTGCCGGAACGAAAATATTGATATTAAGTGATGAGGTATATGAACATATTGTGTTTGACGGCAAAAGGCATAACAGTATCGCAAAATATCCGGATTTGGCAGAACGAACGATTTTAGTGTTTTCTTTTGGAAAAGTATTTCATACAACCGGCTGGAAAATAGGGTATTTTGTCGCACCCGAAAATATTACCGCAGAAATAAGAAAGATACATCAATTTACGGTTTTCACCGTAAATACTCCCATTCAATATGCCATGGCGGAATATTTGAATGATGAAAAAAGTTATATGGACTTACCCGATTTTTTTCAAAAGAAACGAGATTTTTTTAACGGGCTGCTGAGCGAAATAGGCTTTTCTGTTATTCCTACGGAGGGTACCTATTTTCAAACCCTTAGTTTTCATAACCTGACCGATGAAAGTGATTTTCAATTAGCCGAACGACTCATTAAAAAATTCGGTATTGCCGCAATTCCCATGTCTTCGTTTTATGATAATGAGGAAAATACGAAAACTTTGCGTTTCTGCTTTGCAAAAAAAGATGAGGTATTAAGGCAAGCAGCTGAAAAATTAGCCGTATTTTACGAAGATGCAAAAAAACAGTTAAACTTGTTCTAAGCTGCCTTTCGAGAATTTTTTAAAGTAAAAGCAAGTATCTAACTTTATCCTTATAGAAGTTTCAAAAGTCGGAAGAAAAAACAGCTCGTACTTATTTTTGAGGAGTGTGTTCTTTACGATTTCATGGTTTTTGGCAAATAGCAAAATCCCTCTTGGAGAAGAGGGGCTAGGGAGATTGGCTTTTCCATAAAACACTAATCGTTAGCGCATTAAGGGCTTTGTGCCCGAATGTAAACAACAACCAAAGATGAAAGAAAGAAAAGTATTATAAATAACACAGCTAATATACATAATATTCTCCCTCGTTTTCTTGCTTTCTCGCTTTCATGCTCAAACTCTTTTATAATCTCTTTCCATTTGCCTTTGCGGTAAAATATATATACCCAAAAGCCTAAAAATAATGACACAAAAATAAACAATACTTCGGTTTCAAAGTATGCAATCCAATCTATAAAACCTGCAAAATTCAAAATTGATATTAATAAAAAGCCGGTTAATCCAAAAACAACAGTCACACTCGTAAATTGAGGCGTTTTGTCGCCCATTTCATATTTGTAGAACTTATAGGATTTATAGAAAAGATATTTAATTGCTTTCCACATAGTTTCTTTGTTTTATCTAATACTTTGTCCGAATCTTGGGTATGCCCACATAAAATAAAATAATCTTCTCGACTAATTCTGTTGCCTCATTCTGTTTCTATTTGTTATATTATGATTTAAAACAGTGTCAAACCCTATTGTTTTTTATCATTATATTACAGCCGCCGACTAAACGACCGTCCTGCACCAAGAAACCGTCCCGCCAATGAAAAGTCGTATTCGGCAGCTCTTTGCTCTTGTATAGATATTTGTTTGCCGGCTTCATGTTGTGCATTTTTGTAGATTATCTCTGCAAATTTAAGATTTTTTGCTTGAACACAGTGTTTTTACAAAGACAAGCACTTTGTCCCGAGAACTATAAAACTAATTATGGTAAAACAGTTGATTTGTAGTTTTGTTTTGCTATTATACATTACATTTTCTTCTTTTCATTTTTAAAATAAAAATATGGGTCTTCCCAATAAAAGTTTTTGTTTATATAATTTTCAGAAATTTTAATTTTCTCATTCTCTATATTTATTTCATATATAAAAACTTTTATTGTCGGAATAGTTCTGTAAAAAACAAAAACATTATGTTTTTTATATGCAGCTTCTATTTTATCTATATTTTTTCTAAGAAACAAACAATTATTATTGTTCCATGTGGCAAATAGCTTAGGAAAAAAGCCATCAAGAGGGACGGTACTCAGCTTATTTTCAAAAATTTTAAAATCTTGACGAGTGTTAATTTGGTTAATAAGGTTAAATTCAAATAGTCTTCTGTTAAAAACATATGTGTTACTCTCATTTATATCAATAGGAATTATTCTTAGGGAAAAAATAAGTTCTTTTAAAACTTCTACTTGCAATTTATTATCTATAGAAAAGTTTTGAAATAGGTCTATTTCATTCACAATCTTTTCAAGTTCCTTAATCTCATCATCTTTTTTCTTAAAAAAATCAATATACTTTATAGACGATTGTCTGATTTTATGAATATTATACATAGACTTTGAAACACTATTTATTTTTTTATAATAGCTGTTGCTACTTATTTCCTGCAATATCTCTTTGTCATAGTCAAGAGAGTCATAGTTAATAAGTCTAAACATATCCATATCTGTTGTTTCATAAAAGAATCGTTTTATGCTATCTTTTTGAAATTCTTTTATAAAAAATATTTTTTTACCTCCGGCTTGATACATAGAAAAAGAAATTTTGTTTGCAATTAAAGCGTTCCATAAAACAGTTCTATCAAACCAAATATCATTAAAGGGTGCATGAGTTAAAAAAAATACAGAATCTTTTTGCACTTCTTTTTCAAACGCTATAGTTGTATTCGTCATATTTTGACATGAAATATTTGAAATTGCCAAAACGAATATTATTGAGTAAATAATAGATGTTAGTTTTTTCATTGTAGATTATTTATAAAAAAAGTTAGAAATCAACTCCGGCGATATGCGTCAACAGTGGATACATTATATCCCTTAGCTACAGGATAAGTATATATTGATGTGTAATAATTAAGAATAAAGTCATTTAAATATCCGTCATTCATTAAGCCTGCATAGTCATATTGATGATGATCCATGAATGAAGACATTAATCCATTAGATTGCAGGTAATGAAATATTTTATACCCTGTTTCATGAACTGCAGAAAATGCCATTTCATCTTCAGTATTAACCCATGTGGGCAAACTGGTAGAGGGAGACTCGTCGTAGCCGGTGTAGTCTTGCAGCTCTTTGCTCTTGTAGAGATATTTGTTTGCCGGCTTCATGTTGTGCATAGTTGTGGATTATCTCTACAAATTTAAGATTTTTGTTGATTATAGAATCAAATAGAAATAGTACATTGTTTAAACAAATTATATAATTTCTCAAAAACTACCCTAAAACTTTCCCAAGTAAGAGTATTGAAAGCTGTTTTATCGCTAATTTCTATTTTCCATATAAAATTACTCATAAATAGTTCTTTAAATTGGTCTACTAGTTTATTTTCATATAATTTAATTAGGTCTTCTTTATTTATTTGATATGCATAATCCCCTATAATGTTAATAAAATCAACAGCTTGGCCTTGTATGTTTTTATTCACGTCTTTTAGTTCTTTTGCTGTTCTAATAGCATCTAAAATATTATCAACATTATAACAAACATATGGACTTTTATTTTTCAATTCCTTAATCCATCTTTGAAAATTATAATTATCTAATAATTCTTCATTTAAAATATATTCTTTAATTTGAAAAAAGTCATTAAATAAAAGAACCTTACCATTTTTATCTAACAAAAGAAAATCTTTATCTTCATTTGATATATCCATACCGGAGATAAGAAGTTTTTTTTCTCCATTAAGATTTAACTCGATAATATATTTCTTGTATTTTTCAGATATTTCATTCATTACTTAATTTTTCTTCGAGCATCTCTAAACCATTTTTTTTATTCCAATCACTTCCGAAACCTTTAGGTCATTCTATTTTTGACATATAATCAGCAGAATTTTTAACTGCTAAGCCGTATTATCATCTCTTCAAAAAATCAATCTCTCTGCACCCTCTTCTCCAAGAGGGATTTTGCTATCTGCCAAAAGCTTTGAAATCGCAAAGAGCATACTCACAGCAAACAAGCGCGCGCATTCTTCTTCCGACTTTTGAAGTTTCTGCAATGGTAAAGTTCGCGTTTTGGTTCTGGTTTTACTTTTGCAAAAGTCTCGAAATGCGGCTTAATTTAGCATATCCATTTACCAACTATAATATACATTAAAACAAGCAATGTTGAACCGGAAAAGTATAGCATAAGAGCCTTTCCCCCTGTATTCAAACTCCTATTTTTCATATATTTCAAATGTTTTTTCTTATAAAAAATTAAATAATAATTAATTAAAGCAAATGGTAAATACAAAGTAACCATTCCCGACAATGATTTATCCAAATAACTGCCCGGGAATATATCAAAATCAATAAATAAATCAAATTTTATTACCCTACTTAATAATAACAAAATAAATACAACATTAAATCCTTGTGCTATCATAAAGAGGACAAAAACTGTTACAACTTTATCTTTATATGTCATATAACTTTTAGACGTTTTAATTGCCTCTAAAGCATCTGCCCACATTTCATAATATAGTTTCATAATTATTCACTTTAAGGTTTTGTTATTAAATCATATATTAATCTGCGCTCAAAATACAATCCGGTTCCAATCCCAACATCCTGCACAAACCGGCGTCCGAGTGCGGGGTCTGATTGCCGAAAACCGTAATCGTAGTAGTCGGTATGGTCTTGCAGCTCTTTGCTCTTGTAGAGGTATTTGTTTGCCGGCTTCATGTTGTGCATTTTCGTAGATTATCTCTGCAAAGTTAAGATTTCTTTGCTCGCCGGACCTTAAAGGGTTCTTTGTTTTCAAAACTATTCTTTTTCCCGGCTGTTTTTACTACAATGCTTAGAGCAAACAACTAATTTAATTTCTATATTCTGAACAATCTGTATTTGGTGGAATGCAACTATGGCTTATTATTATAGGAATTTTCTTTTCCGGAATAAATTTTCTTTTTATATCAATTACTCCATTTTCCGCCGAGACATCATAAATAAAAATACCTAAGCCCTCTTGTTTAAAAAAAAAGGATTGTTTTTTGGGATAATATGCCTTTGAAAGATATTTATATTTGTTTATTAAATCTTTGTAGATACTGTCATTTTCATTCGGTACATTCATTAGCTTTAACAGTTCTTCATCATATGAATTGTTTACATTTTCATATACAGGATTAAATACAAAAATATTTCTTGATTTTACATGATTTATATAATATATTAACGCATAAATCTTTTGAAAAAAATAGGGGCTGTGCTCCTTTGCATCTTCTGCCCATTTTGTTGAATTAATTATATTATTTAAGGTATTTATACCTTTATCATTTATATCATCAAATATTTCTAATGAACCTGTGCTGCTTACATACTCAATATATTCTTCGCTGTTACTAAACAAATTAGTGTTTTTTACATATCTTTTCTCTAAAAAATCACGATACGCATAAAAATCAGACAGACCATAATAGTAATATTCACTTTTACATTTTAAAAGAACAAAGTTAAAATTACTGTAAGGACATATTAAATACTTGATGCCGATACTATCTATAAAGTGGTCAAATTCTAAATTGGAAAATTCTTTATCAATAAAATATTGAAAATAACAATTTTTAAAACTATTTAAATATATGCTATCATTTTTAAAATACCCGTCAAGAATTATTGATTTAACCTTTGATAAATCATCTTCTTGCGATACTTCTTTATTTTTACAGGAAAAAATAAATAGAGGGAGTAATATTATTAGATATTTCATGTTCATTTATATTTAAAGTCTCTTATCGTGCATAGATTGTAATATAGTTATTATATCCGGGAAACAAACATAATTTTTTATGAAAATTAGCATCCATTATTGACTTACATAAACTTATTCCGAGCAAGGACAATCCGGATTTTTAAAGATAAACAAAGATTTATTTTTATCAAACTCGTTCATACCGCTAAGATTACTATCAAATCTTATTCTTTTAATATATATTTCATCACCTTGTTCATTCATGAAATATTTATAGTCATTCATTGATAAGTTCATCAATTTCGTTTCGATAATATCAATATTGTCTATAAAATCAGAAATATTATTGATTCTAACCGTAAAAAAATCGTTAACAGCACTATTTTTGTTAAAGTTAATACGTAAAGTTGAAAATATAGAACTGACATATTTTTTAGTAGCCAAATCAAATACTTTTTTATGCTTTGCTGTTTCACAACCAACATTCGATACACAATATCCATTTATTTGAAGAATACTTAAAGAACCATTCAATATAAAATTTGACGGTTTTAAATTGCAAATTGTTACCTTATAGTCTTTATCTTCCTTATGGATATTTATATTAGCGGCAAGATGTTGGTCAACAAAATATCCGATTTTAACAAGATCAATATCTTTTATCTTAAAAGCACAATATGCAAAAGCAAGATTGCCCCATAAAGCAGTGGCTGCCAAAATAATAAACGCAGCAACAATTATTATATATTTTTTCATGTATTATATGTTAAATTACTCTTATCATCCCGGAGGAGGGTTCGTTATAATGTTAAAATGTCTCAGTAGGGAACCTTCTTAGGATATCCGACATTTTATTCATTAATATATTCTAACTCATATCACCCATGCCATATATAACGCCATTATCATAAATCTTATTTTTGTACATATTAACCACAGCGATATTTATCCTTTAAAATCACTTACTTTAATAATTTGGGTTAAAGACTATTGATAAACTTTTCTTTATCAAATTCCTCTATTATTTCTTTACTGTCCTTTAAGTCCCTGTTGTTTGGGTCTTCTTCTAGTCTCTGATTTATTCTTTGCAAAGATTTTTCTTTTCCTTCTAAAAATAGTAATACATACTCTTTATTTATTTCATCCCTAACAGTGGCTTGCGGAGTTTTTAGTCGTTTTTCATATGCTTCTACCGCTTTCTTATACAGCTCTTTTGCTAAATCTTCATTTCCCGTTTTTTCATATAATAATCCCAACATAAATATTCCTTCAGGGTAATTTTTTCTCCTTAATAATTCTTTTAGAGGAATAATAGCCTCTTGATATTTCCCCAATCCTCTTAAAGTAGAAGATTTGTTCAAATAGGCATCATAAAAATTACTATCCAAAGCAATGGCTAAATTTAAATAGTTTAATGCTTCATTCAAATAATCGATCTTTAATATCTTGATTATGTTTGTAAATACTCCGGCTTTCTACAAGCAATTTTACGGCTTTATCATTAAGAATAAATATTTCTTTATTATTTGGATCTGCGTAAAAAGAGAGCTCTTTTGTAACAGAATCTTTTTCTGATACTTGTTGTATGTCTTTGTTTGTTTCATTTTTGCATGAAAAAACAAGGAAAAGTACTGCCAATTGAACAACAACTATTTTTTTCATTTTTATGTATTTAATAAGTTTATAATAATATCCAGAGTTTTAGATTAAAAAATTTTAAGGAGGAAAAAGACCTTTGGATTTTAGCTGTTAGCTTTTAGCAAACGAATAATCGCCAAAAATCAATCTCCCTACACCCTCTTCTCCAAGAGGGAATTTGCTATTGCGCTCTTTGCGAAATTTTGCGTTCTTTGCGGTTAAGAATTACCTGTGTTT
>PDWJ01002725.1_pt1 | contig 18066 bp, 17 predicted proteins | sample 1430881 | NCBI WGS metagenome assembly PDWJ01 (sample SAMN01162460, study PRJNA174530) | Oral metagenome, whole genome shotgun sequencing project. | biome: Marine environment; feature: Marine mammal; material: Swab sample of the gingival sulcus; isolation source: swab sample of gingival sulcus...
TGTGTTTCGACCACTTTTCTGCTAATGGTCCGGCTGGAATTTTTGAATTTAATACTGTCATAACCATTTAATATTTAAAGATTAAGCAAAAAAGTGCATATACAATGGAATAATAATAAAACCAGCTGCTACCAATACTGCATACCAGCGGGCAAGAGTCTCTAAACGAGCTCTCCATATTCTATTACTAAAACCAATACTTTGGAATGCCGACCAGAAGCCGTGAACCAGGTGTAATCCCAATAGCACACCACCAAGAACATATAGTCCGGTGTAAGCTAATCCCCAGGTACTATCCTGGAAAACTCCTTTTACCAAAGCATAATCATCGTGAACATTGCCTGTAATTTGGATTGGCACAAAAAAGTGCATTAAGTGAATGGCAATAAAAACAATTACCAAAAATCCCAATACAAACATGTTACGAGAAGACCAAGTACTGCTGTTGCTCAAGTTTTGAACAGCATACTTTTGCGGACGAGCCTTTTGGTTTTGCAAGGTTAAAGTAATCGCATAAATAATATGGATTATAAAACCTAATGCCAAAACAGGCTGCAAACCAAAGCGAATTACGGGCATTGCCATAAAATGTGCTCCGGCATTGAACAACTCTCCTGTGCTATCAAACAACAAAAAAGAGTTCAAAATTAAATGTACTAAAACAAATAGTACCAGAAAAAGTCCTGATAAACTCATTATCAACTTTTTCCCAATAGATGAACTTAAAAAACAACTCATAAAATTTAGTGATTTAATTAGACTGCTTTATTTTAACTTTAATTTTCTATTAAACTACAAATTTAAACGCAAACCTTCGCTAAAACAAGACTTATTAATATTTATTATTCAATTTAGATTGGTTCTATTTTCACATAGAGTACAGATTCATAATATTTTACACATTATAACATAGTGTAGCAACCTAAATATAAATCAATTAGAGAATTGTTTCGTTAATCTTTTTTAGTACTTCTAAGTTATAATCTCATCAAAAATTTTAACAAAAAAGGGTATTGTAAGGTCGATAATTAACATTTAAATTGTTTTTTATAAAATAATAAGCAATCATTTTGTCATAAAAAAGATAAAAAACGAAGGAAAATAATTTTTCTTTGAACAATCCTTCAGTAAAAAATTGTGAATTATAAATTATAACTGATAAATTGATACACATTAATTTAATGGTAAGGAAACATATACCCATTAATAATTATTTTCATCACAAATTTATTATACAATGAAAATCCTTCAATATAAATGTCCCTCTACTCTCTTACTCTCCCCAAACGAAGAATTGAGCGAAACCAAAATATCCTAACACATAAATTGGATTTTACTACAAAGGTTTAAACTTTCAGGTTTTATTTACACCTCAAAACCAAATGGCTTTCAGGTTGTAATACAATAATCATTATCCATTCTCTTACTCTATTTAGTCCTAAAATAATCCCGCATTATTCATCACTTTTTTTTTAATTGCAATACCTAAAAAGTTCATAGTCGGATATATGCAAATAAAACAGATAGCCCATTTTGGGGGATATTGCTTGTCATTATCTCGACACATCTGTTTCTTTACTAAACCTTTGAAATATATATCTATAGTTTTAGCTACCTTACCTATGCACTAAGCTAACGACATAAATAATGGAGGTAATTACTCATTATTAATTATCAGATAATCAATCAAAAAGCTTATATTTGTATAATCAGATCATTAAACATTTTATATGATGAATAATTTAGAAAAGTACTTTGCCCCTTTTAGAGAATCAATAGTAGGCATTAATCAAACATACAATACTCCCTATGGGACACAAAACCTTTTATATGCCGATTGGATTGCCAGCGGAAGGTTATACGAACCAATAGAAAAACGATTATTGGAAAAATTCGGTCCTTTTGTTGCCAATACGCATACCGAAACCAGCGAAAGTGGTACTCGTATGACCAAGGCTTATCATTACGCTCAAAATATAATAAAACAACATGTTAATGCTTCAGAAGAAGATGTATTAATTACTGCCGGCTCGGGGATGACTACTGTTATCAATAAATTTCAACGAATTTTGGGCTTAAAAAAAACTTCAAAAGAAGATATTGCACCTAAAGATCGTCCTGTGGTGTTTATTACGCATATGGAACATCATTCCAATCAAACATCGTGGTACTTTACAAATTGCGATGTTGTTATTGTTCCTCCTGATAAACAATTGTTAGTTAGTTTGGATAATTTAAGAACTGAGCTGGAAAAATACAAAGATCGTTCCTTAAAAATAGGTTCATTTTCTGCAGCTTCTAATGTTACAGGAATTATAAATCCCTATCATCAGATGGCGAAAATAATGCACGAATACGGAGGCGTTTGTTTTGTCGACTTTGCTGCATCAGCCCCCTATGTAGAGATAGATATGCATCCCGAAGATCCAATGGAAAATTTAGATGCTATTCTATTCTCGCCACATAAATTTCTGGGAGGCCCAGGTTCTTCGGGAGTTCTTATTTTCGACAAAACACTTTACAATAACGAAGTTCCTGACCATCCTGGCGGAGGAACCGTGGACTGGACAAATGCCTGGGGCGGTTACAAATTTATAGATGACATTGAGCTGCGTGAAGATGGAGGAACTCCGGGGTTTCTTCAAGCCATAAGAACGGCCCTGTGTATTCGATTAAAAGAACAGATGGGCTGCGATAAAATAATGGCAAGGGAACATGAATTGGTTAATAGGGCAATTGATGGTTTGTCTGCCATAAAAGGAATTAGAGTGTTGGCTGGAGAACATCGTAATCGTATTGGTTCTATTTCGTTTTATCACGGAGATATTCATTTTAACTTATTTGTAAAATTACTAAGCGACCGGTTTGGTATTCAGGTAAGAGGAGGTTGTGCCTGTGCCGGCACATACGGACACTTTCTTTTAGATGTGGATTATGAACAATCCCAAAACATTACTGATAAAATTAACAAAGGCGACCTGTCGGATAAACCCGGGTGGATTCGTTTGTCTATTCATCCGACAATGACTGATAAAGAATTAGATATTATTTTAGATGCTTGTGGGCAAATTGTAGAAAATCATAAAGAGTGGGAGAAAGATTATGAATATAAAACTACAACCAACGAATTTCAACTAAAAAACAGCAACTACAATCATCATTTGTATCAGGACTGGTTTGTTTTAGATAATAACAAGATTTAAATCGATAGGTAGAGTTAGCAACTTTGGGTTTTTATTCAAAAAAGACTGTCATATTTCGTAAAACAAATGATTAAATTTTATCAAAGGAGAAAAGGATTTCAATAAAATAACAAAGGCTGCCCGAAAAATGGACAGCCTTTATTATTTATGTTACAGAATAGATTATCGTACGATATCCATCTCTTCAATTAAGTTTTTAGCACCTGCAAATTTATCGATAATAAATAATGTGTAACGAACATCTAAATTGATACAGCGCTGTAAATTTTCTTCAAAATCAATATCTCCCGACATTGCTTCAGAGTTACCATCGAATGCAGTTCCGATTAACTGACCTTTACCGTTGATTACAGGAGAACCTGAGTTCCCTCCGGTAATATCGTTATTGGTTAGGAAACAGGTTGGTAATTCGCCATTTTTATCGGCATAACGACCAAAATCTCTGTTTTGGTATAACTGCTTTAATTTGGCAGGAACAACAAATTCAGGATCATTTGGATTCTCTTTTTCCATTACTCCTTTTAATGTGGTGTAGAAACGGTAATTTACACCATCCTTAGGAGAATATCCTCCAACATTTCCATAAGTTAAACGAATGGTAGAGTTAGCATCGGGCGACATTAAACCTTTTTTATTAATGTGTAATAAACCATCAACAAACAAGCGTTTTCCTTTTGCCAATTTATCTGAATTCTTACCTAACTTACCAGCAATATCACGATATTTATTGATTATAGAATTTCCTACTTTTAGACCAATATCGTTTTTCAACACATCTAATTTAGGATCTTTTAAGAATGCCTCATATTTTTCTTGTGATGCAAAAATAGATTTACTGTAAACATCTGCAGCAAATTTTTTAAAGTCGTTATTGTACTCCTTTTTAATTACACCGAAAATAGTTGGCTGATCGGCTTCAGGAATAGTTTCTGCATACATCTTAAACAAACCTGCCATTAATTTCTCATCGGTTGGTTTATTATAGTCTTTATAGAAATTTTTACCTGCCTTTTGTAATTTTTCAATTAACTTATCTAGTTTTTCCTTTGGCATCTCTTTATTTGCCAATGCTCCTTCCAAACGCCCGGTACGAAATGCCATAAGAGGTAGTTCGGCACCACGCAATAGAGCCTCGCCTAAATAAGAACGTTCATGAACAAATTTAGCATTTTCCGCATAAGCTTCTTTTAACATGTTAAGAGCATTGCCATATTTAGCAGCACGTTTTGTGTCTTCTTTAGCCCACTTTAAATACTGCTGTTCAATTGCCAATTTATGATCAATAGTTTTTAATTTTTTCAATGCTTTGTTCTGCTCGTTTGAGTATTTCCAGTAGTTTGCACTTTGAGCATATTTAGCTGCGTACTGAATACGTACCTTAGGATCTTTACTCATATCTTCTTTTAAAATATTCAATTTTAAAGTACGAATATCGTAACGATCTTTATTGGTAATATTCATGGTTTCTTCCAAACCGAAAGAGGTTAAATAACGATCGGTAGTTCCCGGGAATCCCATTACCATAGCAAAATCACCGTCTTTAGAACCTTTAATAGAAATAGGTAAATGGTGCTTAGGCTTCAACGGTACATTGTCTGCAGAATAAGATGCAGGTTTTCCGTCAGGAGCAGTATAAATTCTAAACATCGAAAAGTCGGCTGTATGACGAGGCCACATCCAGTTATCGGTATCGCCGCCAAATTTCCCCATTGATGATGGTGGAGCACCAACTAAACGTACATCTTTATAGATAATATACACAAACAAGAAAAACTGATTTCCGTTAAACATACTTTGTACCTGAGCCTTATAGTCAGTTCCTTTAACAGCTTCTTTAGTGATTTCAGAAGACACTTTACGATAAGCTTTATAACGTTCTTCCTCGGTCATCTTATCGTTGAATTTAGCCAACACTTTTTCAGTTACATCCTGCATACGTATTAAAATAGATGCAGTCATTCCGGGATTGGTTAGCTCCTCTTTTTTACTGTAAGCCCAAAAACCATCGGCTAAATAATCGTGCTCGGTAGTTGAGTGCTCTTGAATAGAGCTAAAACCACAGTGATGATTGGTTAAAAACAACCCCTGGTCAGAGATAATTTCTCCTGTACAAAAGTGGCTAAAAGGTCTTCCTTCAGTACCCAATCCCACAATTGCATCTTTTAAACTTGAATGGTTCACGTCGTAAATATCTTTGGCAGATAACTTAGACCCCATTTTACGCATTTCTTTTGCGTTCTTTTTCAACAAAGATAAAAGCCACATTCCTTCATCAGCTTTTACTGTGCTGACACTTAACAATAGGCTTAAACCTAAAATTAACGATGCTAATTTTCTCATTTTTACTTTGGTTTTTAAATTTTATCAGATATATAACTGATATATAATTATTTAATGTATTCTGCGACTCGGCAAATATAGTAATATTATTATTATATGACAGACTATATTTTATAACAACATTAAATAAACACTATAAGTGTTTGATTTTCCATAAAATAACTATTCTTTTTTTCGATAAACGCCTAATTTTACTCGATAAAGAAGATTGTCTGTTTTAGGAGAGCAGCGATTGACAGACGATTAAAAGAAAGAATTAATGTTCCCCTTTCACACACAAAACACTCTGTTTGTTTTTCTGGATTGACAAAAAAATAATTTTACTTCGTGAGTTTGACCTATAAAATAATTGCTAACTGAATTTGATTAACGCATTAATTTAATACATTTTGCCGGACAAATTTCAATTACTTTCTGCACAATTAACAAATCATCTTCAAATATTTCCAGTATTTTTTGATTCTTTTGAACAGTTCCGCCAATTAAATCGCATCTTCCGGTAGAAGGATTCATTTCCCAAAAAAAAGGTGCAATTTCTACACAATATGCACACCCAATACATCTGTTTTCCTGATGAATTACTCTATTCATTACAATTAAAATCCTCTCTTTTAAAAATTTTTTGCAAATATAACAAAAAACCAGATATTTTTTATTTATTGAAAATAAGACATTTACGCGGATCATTGTATTTTTTTTTAAAAATACAGTACTATGTATTGCATAGTATTATTTTTTATTCATATATTTGCAATACCAAATTACGTGTAATAAAAGGTAGTATTTGTAAATTATTAACGCACTAAAAACAGAAAAGATGAAAAAGACAAGAAAAAAGATAGGAGTAGCCATATGTTTGGTCGCACTATTAATCTCAACTGTTATAGTAGCAGCTATTCCTAAAAACAGATGCCAAATCAACCAATCATCTACAGAGCTTATAACAACTAAAAAGCAGAATCCTCTTAGTTCAAACATTATGATTTTTAAGAACTGTATAGATTATTTTAGTAATCTATCGAAAATAATCACTCAATAAATCGAGAAAAATGAAAATAGAAAATACAAAAGCACAGATGCGGAAAGGCGTATTGGAATATTGTATTCTTACCATACTTCTACGTGATGCGGCTTATGCCTCAGACATTATAAAACAATTAAAGAATGCAAAAATGATAGTTGTAGAGGGAACATTATATCCGCTTTTAACCCGATTAAAAAATGCAGGACTTCTGGCATACCGGTGGGAAGAGTCAACACAGGGACCGCCCCGGAAATATTACGAAATAACCGGTAAAGGAAAAGACTTTTTAAAGGATTTAGACCAATCGTGGCAGGATTTAGTAGATGCGGTAAACACAATTAAAGCATAAAAATAAATTAGAAGCAACTTTTTTCACTAAAAAATAAACAATCAAAATTTAATAAAATGAAAAAGACATTAACAATAAATATCAGCGGAACAATTTTTCACATTGATGAAGATGCTTATGAAAAATTACAGGATTATTTACAAAAATTAAATAATCACTATGGCAGTTCAAGCGAGGGGCGCGAAATTATTGCAGATATCGAACTGCGTATTGCTGAAATATTTAACGAAAGTCTTCGTGGCAGCCAGGTGGTTACCATCGCTATGGTAAACGATGTAATTACTACCATGGGAACACCAGAGGATATTTTTGAAGAGGACGGAGAATACACCGAAAAAACAACTTCAGAACCTTACACACAGAAAATCCGCCGAAGATTATACCGCGACCCCGACCATAGAATTCTGGGTGGTGTAACCAGCGGTTTAGCCAACTACCTGGGAATCGACATTGTAATTATGCGATTAATATTCTTAGTTTTAGTATTTGTTTATGGAGTTGGAATATTACCTTACATTATTTTATGGATTGTGGTTCCCAAAGCACGCACCACCAGCCAGAAATTAGAAATGCACGGTAAAAAAGTAAATATCTCGAATATTGAAGATACCATAAAAGAGGAATATCAGGAAGTTAAAGACAGCTTTAACGATCTAAGAAACAAACACGGCAGAACTACTCAGGATGGAATTGACAAAGTAATTAACTTTCTGGGAGTAACCATACGCTTGATATTAAAAGTATTCGTAATAATTTTAGGTATTGGCCTGTTAATAGGAGGAATCTCAAGCCTTATCGCCTTTGTTTTTGGTATTAGTTTCACTCCAATGTATTTTTTTGGTGATATAACAAGTGAATTATTCCTCTCTGGCAACAAACTTATAATGTTTGCAGCAGGCATTTCGATAGTAGCAGTTATTCCTATTTTAATGATAATTTTTGCAGGCTTAAAAATGTTATTCAACTTTAAAACCAATAATAGAGCCATCGGCTTAACTGCTCTTTTTATATGGATTCTGGGTTTAATATTTATTATTATCATTAGTATTAATCAGGGTCTATCCTATAAATATGGTATAACCACACCTACCGTTACCAACACACTAAAACATACACCAGGTGACACCATCTATTTAAAAACTATTGACAACGTAAATTTTGACACAAGAGTTAACAATATACGTCTCAAATCAATACAGGTAGTGGTAAAAGACGACGATGAGATTATTATCGGAAAACCAGATTTAAATATCATAAAAAGCAGCTCTGATAATACAGAAATGTGCATCAGAAGAAGTGCCCGCGGCGCATCGAGAAAAATTGCAAGAGAATTTGCTTATAATATCGACTACCACTGGATTCAAAACGATTCATTAATCCACTTCAATCAATTTTTTAATTTAACCGATGACGATAAATGGCAGGATCAGGAAATTGATCTAACCTTAAAAGTTCCTGTTGGTAAAATTATATTTATTGATCAATCGATGAGAAATATTTTAAAGCACGCCGATAATGTGGACGGTATTTGGGAATACGATATGCTGAATAAATATTGGTTGATGACAGAAAATGGACTTAAAGAGGTAGTAAAAAAATAATCAACTACGGCTGTGAGAAATTATTTAATCTGCATATTGCTATTATTTTTATTAATTACTTCATGTAATTCAAATAAAAACGGCAGCGGTAAAAGTAATAAGTTCCCTAAAATTTCACCAGAACAGGTTAAGGCTGAGCTAGACTCTATACTTATAAACTTAGAGGAAAGTCATCCTGATCCGTATACCCAGATTACCCAAAAAGATTTATTGAAAAAAATCGATAAACTCAAATCAGAAATAAAGGACAGTTTAAATATTATAGATTATTACTTAAAAGCGACCCCTGTATTAAGTGCTGTAAATGACGGGCACACAGGATTAATGCCGCCTTTTAAACTTATAAGAAAAATAAATCCGCCTGTTTTTCCTATTCATATAATATTGAACAATGCGGGTAAAATTATAAGTCAAAAAAGGGATAAACAAATACCGCAATACGCTGAAATAGTAAGCATAAACAATATTGAAACAAATCAAATTATACAAGAATTATCAGCATTGATCAGCGCAGAGGAATACAATTATAAAAAGTACCATTTGAATAGAAATATTAATATTTTGATGGGAGCCTATTTCAATTTTCCTGAACAATATAAAATAACATATAATTATGAAGGAAAAGAAAAAAGCGTGGAATTAAACGGAAAAAGTGCTGCAGATTTATCTAAAAGAAACAGGAAGTCTAAAAAGAAAATCAAAAATTACACCTTTGAAACTCTCGAAAATAATACGACAGGGTATATAAATTTTAAATCATTTTCAGGATTACAAAAATTCGAAGAGTTTCTGGACAGTTCATTTCGTATTATCAAAGAAAAAAAGATACAGAACTTAATTATTGATTTACGTGAAAATGGAGGCGGAAATTCAATGCTGGGCGATGCATTATTTCAGTATATTTCAAAAGCACCTTTTCATCAATTTGGAAAAACAATAGTAAAATACAGCAGACAGCGTGAAAATTTCTATAAAGCGAACAGAAGCACGTGGTTTTCTGATATGCCGGACAGTACTTTTAATAGATTATTTTTACATAAAGCAGGCGAATTGGTTATAGAAGACGGCAGCGAATTAATACAGCTGAAAAAAAATCCATTAAGGTACAATGGGCAGATTTATCTATTAACAAGCATTAGAACATTTTCATCGGCAGCCAATTTTGCATGGACTTTTAAGAAATTTAAAATGGGGGCGGTTATCGGCGGAAAAACAGGAGGACATATCGTTAGTTTTGGAGATATGCTGTTGATAACTCTTCCTTATTCAAAATTATCCATGTACGTTTCTCACAAAGAGTTTTACGGCTATGGTGCAGCAGATAATGAAAGACACTGTGTTTATCCTGATTATACCGTAAATAAAGAAGAAGCATTAAACTATACCTTAAAATTGATAAAAGAAAAAAAATAATATCAAATTCAGGTGTGTAATTTCAAGAAGCTGAAGATTTAAACATAAAAATACTATCAACAAAAATAAAAAACCAAAACAACAAAAACATGAAACGTTTAACAGTAATACTATTTGTGCTGCTTTTACCATTTGGATTATCAGCACAAACCAAAGGCGAAAAATTGTATCAAAAGTACGCTGATAAAGAAAATGTAATCAGCCTTAGTTTTGGCGGAAGTTTCCTCCCCGACTTAAACTTAGATATTACCGAAGATGGTGTAAAACAAGAAATAAAAGGAAGTTATAAGGCTGTTAAATTTTTATCGATAAGTAATGAAGCTGATGAAATGCTAATCAGCCGATTTAAAAAAGATATAACTTCTCTGTTATCGCACGGCGGGGGATATAAAGAGGTTTTATTGGATAACGATAATAAAGATACACATTTTTATGCCAAAGGAAACGGGAAAAAATTTTCAGAATTTCATATTCTAAGTTATGGCAGTACCCTTAATACCACTCTGATATCGTTCTACGGAGAATTTACCGTGAAGCAGTTAAAAGGCTTAGCAAAAAGTAAGATTGAAACTAAATAAACGCATACAAAAAAAAGGTTCTGCAGCTGCAGAACCTTTTTTTTGTATTTCTTCAATTTTTACTGTAATTGGAAATTAATAGGTACAGTATAAGTTACATTTACGGGCTTATCACGCTGCTTACCGGGCTTCCAGGTAGGCATTGATTTAATCACACGAATAGCTTCTTTATCTAAAGAGGCATCAACACCACGCAATATTTTTACTTTTACAACCTGTCCTTTTTTATTTACAACAAATGAAATATATACCTTTCCGGTAATCCCATTCTCTTGTGCAACAACAGGATACTGAACGTGTTTATTAATCCAAACTTGTAGATTTCCACCTGGGAAAACAGGCATATGCTCAACTTTCATAAAAACTTCATTATCGTCGTCTTCTTCCACGTCTTCTTCTACTTCTTGAATTTCAACTTCCTCGTCCTGGTCAGCATCAGAGTCTTCAATTTCCAACTCATCCTCAATTTCTTCATCATTATCCACAATATCCAAAACTTCAGCTACTTTAGGAGCCGGTGGCGGTGGTGGTGGCGGCTTAGTAGGTTCCTGTCTGGTTATAGGAATAACCTCCTCATCGGCAACTTGCTCTTGTTCATCAGCCAAACCAGTAGCTTCAGAAGAATCTACACGCCATTCAAAAGCTGCAAATACAAACAAAAGAGTTAGCGCCAATCCAATTTCTAAAAAGAGACCTCTCTTATTCTCAAGATCTGCTTTAGGTGACTTTTTAACTTCCATAGTTTTGTTTTAATAATCCATAATTTTTTTCAGCCTCTAAAAATAGATATTTTAATGTTTTTAGCAAAACAATAAATCTATTTTGATGCCATAAAGATAGAAAAATAAATGCAATCGTTTTTCTATTTCTGTAAATTTTATATGAAACGATAAAATAAAGGTCTTTTTTTTACACAAAATGGTTATAATTAAATAGATAGAAGTTACTGTAAATAAACCAACTACAAGATTAGTTGATTTGCTATATAGAAACATTCTAAATTAGGGATTTCAATTTCTTATTTTGTATTTTTTTGCTTTTTCTGTATTAAATTACCCAAAATCTACTATATTTGCATCCGAATTTGGGGGATTAGCTCAGTTGGCTAGAGCGTTTGACTGGCAGTCAAAAGGTCATCGGTTCGATTCCGATATTCTCCACAAAAAGCAGTTCTACTATTATGATGGGATTGCTTTTTTGTTTTTAGGATACTTTGAATATGATAATTGCATCAAAACTGGAATCAGGAGATTGTAGTTAGAGCTTACAGGAAAACCAATAAAATTTCAAAGTCTCAGAAAAAAGCATCCAAGACAAGGCTTTATTTGTAAGTATTATAACTTAAAAAGGTGCTATAAGCTTCCGATGATGGTTCCAATATCTAAAAAAAATCAAAAACTTCAGAACGAATCAGAAACAAAGCATATAAGCTTTGACAATGATTTGTCATGCGGAAAAAAATAATGTTAACTCTCCATTGTAAATGACTATTTTGTATTAAATATACTGTACATCATCAAAATGTAAGTTTTTTTTAGGATTGCATTCGGTTTGCTCTATTTTTCAAAACGAAACTAATGCAGTGTTTGGAAAACTAAGGAACTATTCACAAAAAAGTCCCGGACATTTTAAACTGTTCGGGACTTACAATCAACCACTACTTATTAACTTAAATCAAAATCTATGAAAAACCTTCTCATTTTTCGTTTACATTACAAATATATACCATATATACGTTAACTCTCAAAAAGAAACGTTAAATATATACAAAACCGATTTTTAGACCTTCTTAAATAACTGAACAGTATTACAAATTATTTGATGCCTAATTTCTTTCTGATATTTTTAGGAACAGCATCTTTATGAACCATAATTGCAACCGTTTTTAAACGAACGTACGGCTTGCTCATATTCAAATAACCGCCGAATTTATTACTTTTAGTATCCCATGAATTTTTAGTTTTATAATAAATCTTTCCTTCCTGATCTTTTACTATTCCGGTAAGATGCATCAAATGGTCATCGGTAGTTTTAAAATTATCGAATGTTTTTTGACGCATTTCATCAGTAATCACTTCTTTTTCTGCTTTTGCTGTCGGCAGCTCCTGCTTATTCTTTACATCTTTCTCCCATTTGGCAATTTCAGAATTACTCATATCGGTTTCTTTTACTTTTGGCAAAACCGCATAACCTTTACGGTGCGAAAATCCCCGCTCGCTGACATCGCCATCCCAGCATACCGAATAACCATTATTTAAAGCATTATCGATAACCTTCATTAAATCGTCAATAGGTAGATTATAATAGGTGTCATCTGTCCAGTTATCGGGAATAATTAAATCTACCTTCTTGTAAAAAGGATACTCTTTATACGATGTTAATTCTACATAATCATCAGGATTAAATTTAAATTTTTCCATAAAACTGATCGGAGTATATTCTTCTCCTTCATAAGTAAACTTTTCAGGAACTTTACCCATATAAGTATCAAAAACACTGTTTACCGATTCTAACCAAACCGGTGTAATTGTTCTGTTCGGATTTTTAATAATAGCATCGAGCATTGCTTTGGTGGAACTTACCATTTCGCGGTGGATATGGAATTTACTGCCGTAACGATTTCCCGAATATACATTTTCGGGGACAAAACCATATCTACGAACCATATTTATTACATCATGGGCTTGTCCGCCTTCGCTATAGTTTCCTTTACCATGCTTTTTAAAATAAAGCTTTGCCTTATGGTGATAGGCTTTACGTACAGTGTACATTTCCGATAAATCTAACTCCGGAGCTCCCATTCTAAGCAATTCGGTTTCGATAAACGAATTAGTTGCAAAACACCAGCAGGTACCGGTGCTTTCCTGATTTTTCACAGGCGTTGTTTTTACTTCCGTAATTACGGTGAATTCTTTTTCTACTTCCTTTTCTTTTTCATTTTGAGCAATGGTAAAATTAAATGCAACCATTGTTAAAAGTGCTGTAATCGCTAATTTTTTCATCTCTTTTCTATTAAATTTCTAATTATTATCTCTAATCATCTATCCATAACACAAATGTAATGATTTTGTTTTTCTATTGTCTACTTTATTCAATATTGAGCTAAAATATTATAATAAGCCGATAATAACTAATTTGTAAAATCTAATTTAGCGAAGCCCTACTATTGTATGCTTTAATTAAATTTCTAATTTTGCTTTTCAAAATATAAATTGATGAAACGACTTTTACGAAATATTATTTGGGCAATTATTATTTTTATTCTTTGTTCTATTCCCGGCGATACTCTTCCTTCCTCTTCATTTATTAAAATACCTCATTTTGATAAATTGGTACACTTTGGAATGTTTTTTATACTTGCTATTTTTATTATTTCAGAGTTAAACTACCAAACCAAATGGAATCAGTTTAAAGTTGCTTTGGTTACACTAACTATAGTTGTTGTATATGGCGGAGTAATTGAGATATTACAACAAAACTACTTTACAAATCGCAGTGGCGATTATATTGATTTTATTGCTGACAGCCTTGGTGCTGTTGTGGCAATACTTACATTTCCATTTCTGAAAAAACAAAAGGATTTGCTGTTGAACCGCAAACCCTTTGTGCATTTCCCTTTTTTGAAAAAGATCTTTTAATATTCGGTCTATCTTCTGCTATCCTCTTTAATATGAACTATTACATCTATGACAATAGCGATAATTAAGAAATTGAATTTATTAACATCGTTACTATATATGTACATACAGGCAAATCCTAAGATTAAAACCGATATAAATTTCAAACTTGCCAAAGGTCTTAATTTCAATAGATTTCGCCATGGCAGATTAATTAAACGGTAAATAATATTCATAATTAATCCTGCAACCAACACTGTTAATCCGTGTTTTGTATTTTGGAAAATAAGCAATGCTCCCACCACAATCAACATGGTGGCAACGATATAAGAAATGTTTAGTAATCTTTTCATAGGTTTTGATATTCTGTTTCTACTATTTTAACACTTTAACGGTCATTTTAATATCTTCCAAAGGACGGTCGTTGGCATCGCGTTTTACTTTTGCAATGCTGTCAATTAAATTTTCGCCCTCTATTACTTCGCCAAATACAGTATAGTTTCCATCCAAATGTGGAATTCCCCCAACGGTTGTATATGCCTTTATCTGCTCGGGAGAAAATACTATTTTTTGTTGCTGATAAATAGAGTCTACCTGCTCTTCCATTTTTTTCATCAACTTATTCATCTCTTCAATTTTTACCGCTTGTTGCAATTCACGAAGTTTCTTATCATATCTCTTATTTACTTTCATAAAGATATCCGATTTCAATCTATTGTTTAAACGCGATTGCAGCATATTTAATTCGTTTTTGGTATACACTCTGCCCTGTGCAATATAAAATTGCGACCCTGCCGATTCTTTTTTAGGATTTACGGCATCTCCTTCGCGGGCAGCGGCAATAACACCCCGTTTGTGAAATAATTTTGGATTAAATTCTGCCGGAATTTTATAACCGGGACCTCCCTCTCCTAACTGCTGACCAGGTTCTGCATTTTTAGAATCAGGATCACCTCCCTGAATCATAAAACCATCGATAACACGATGAAAAATAGTGCCGTCGAAGAATTTATCATGCGAAAGTTTCACAAAATTATCCCGATGCAAAGGTGTTTCATCATACAATCGAACTTTTATTGCACCATATTTGGTGTCAATCTCAACCATTCTGTTTTTCTGTCCTAATCTCAGTTTGTTTCCACAGGAAATCATTACAAATGCCAATGCAACATAAATTAATTTTTTCATAGTCTTTATTTTGTAGCCTTTGACTGTTAGCTATTAGCCTCTGGCCTGGTTTAACCACAAAGAACGCAATTTTTTTTCTACAAAATCCGCAAAATAATTTTTAATTATTATTTGTTAACTGAAAAGGTTTCTGAATTCTACCAGCCTTTAGCTTTGTGAGCTTCCACCTTTTACCTTATTTGCAAATTATCAATTGACACATTAAAATTATTATTAATTGAAAAGGTCTTCCGACCAAATAATTATACCATTGTGTTTATAAAACTTTTAGTCATAAGTGTTTCATAGTTTTATTCTTCTGTTAAATATTCGTTATCGGTAAAATATTTTACTATTGCCGACTGCATTAATATATCTTGTTGTGTTTGCGAAAACCGGGGAATAATTTTTAACTGTCTAAAAGCAGGCCAACCATTATTATCGTATCCCGTTTTTTCATAATAGCCTAATTGAGTTAAAACCGTACACTCAGCAAGGTTAATTAAGTCCATTTTCTTCTCACGGGAATACTCTTTTTCAAATCCCAGTCCCATTTCTTGTATTCCAATTAATAGAAGTACTCCATTTTTATCAGCATCTACATTAAAATCTTCCGATATTTTATAAAGCAACTTATTCCACTGTATATCAACACTTAAACTCATGCCTTTCTCTTTTTTTTTATTTTCAAAAATAGAACAATCTATCCATATAAACGATAAAAACATACTTTTTTTTTAGATTTTTAAAAAATTTATTTGCGTATAAAAATAATACGCTTTATATTTGCATCGCTTTTAAGGGCAGGGGCGATTAGCTCAGTTGGTTCAGAGCACTTGGTTTACACCCAAGGGGTCATAGGTTCGAATCCTATATCGCCCACAAAAAAGCAAAAGATATCCTAAAAAGGGCGATTAGCTCAGTTGGTTCAGAGCACTTGGTTTACACCCAAGGGGTCATAGGTTCGAATCCTATATCGCCCACAGAAAACCGATTTTCATATGAAAGTCGGTTTTTTCTTTACATAAACACCAAACTCCCGTTGAACGAATTCCGAGAAGAATAAATTTCCTATTCTTAACTTTTTTTATTTGATTTCTTCTTTTTATTTATCATATTTGATGCGAAATAGTATGTTGTAACCAGAAGATGTATTTTTCCTGAATATTAAATTCAATCACAACTTTAAATCAATTCACTCGAAAATCCTTTTACAACACAACTCATTAACCAGAACAATTAAGTGTATAATAAACAACAAGAAACATCGTTTAATTTAAATTAATATCATCCATTTAACATTTTTTTTCATTATTAAAGGTTACCTTTTACAAAAAACAGGAATAAAGAGGCAAAGGATATGGACTACACTACCGAAGCAATACTTGAGGGAATAAATAGTAGTGACACAAAAATTTTGAATTACATCTACAAAAAATTTTTCCCTAGCATTCGATTATTTATAGAAAGAAATAGTGGTACTGAAGAAGATGCTCGCGATCTTTTTCAAGAGGCTATTATTGTGGTCTATAAAAAATTGAAGAAAGAGCCTATTGTTTTAAATTGCAACTTTAAAACATACATTTATTCAATCTGTAGATTACTTTGGTTAAAGCATTTAAACCGAAACAAAAGTAGTTTAGAGATTGTTAGTGATAAAGTTTTAGAGCATAGCGATGATGATGTAGAAGACGTTTATTATCAAACGGAAAAATATCGTTTGTACCAAAAACATTTTAATGATTTAGGTGAAGACTGTAAAAAGGTATTACAACTTTCATTAAAAAAAGTATCGCTGAAAGATATTGCTAAAATATTGGGATACAAAAGTGAAAAATATGCTAAAAAGAAGAAATATCAGTGTAAACAGACACTGATAAGTAAAATTAAAAGTGATAATGAATATAAAGACCTGTATGATGGATGATATTAAATTTAATGAGATTGAGGAATACTTGGATAATTCTCTATCAAAAGAAGAGCTTAACTTGTTTGAACAAGACTTGTTAAGCGATGAAACACTACAAGATGAATTAAATTTACACGAAGAGGTGAATGCTGCAATTATGGAGCAAGATGTGGTAGATTTAAGAGAAAAACTACAAACTATAGGTGAAAAACATCGCAAAAGAGAAGATATAAAAACTATTATATTCAACAGATGGAATATGGTTGCCGCATCCTTTATTCTCTTCTTTACTCTGGGCGGATATTTGTTCTTTAACAATCGGCCTTACACCAATGATCAAATATACAAAACATATTTTGAACCCTATGGTATTATTGGAACAACCCGAAGTAGCGATGCGGACAACGGCAGTCTTATGAGCGAAGCCTTAAAAAATTACGAGGCAAAAAACTATAGAACAGCAGCGGCACTATTCCAGCAGATACTGCGTAAAGACAGTACAAATATTACAGGAAATTTCTATTCCGGAATATCGAATCTAGAGATTAACCGGTATATTAATGCCAATAAAAATTTTAATCGGGTTATTTCGCATAACGATAATCTTTTTATAGAGCAATCGGAATGGTATTTAGGCTTTTGCCATTTAATGAATGGTAACAGAACAAAAGCAATTCACCAATTTACTGTTATTGCCAATAAAGATGGTTTCTATAAGGATAAAGCCGCAAAAATTTTAAAGCGAATAAAAGAACAAAACTAGTTATTAATTCTTAAAAGCTAATAAAAACTTTAACTAATTAATTGTCTGTAGATTAATAGCAATCTAAAATAGTTAAGTAACGATTTAGTAACGGAACTAACT
>PDWJ01004102.1_pt1 | contig 18060 bp, 13 predicted proteins | sample 1430881 | NCBI WGS metagenome assembly PDWJ01 (sample SAMN01162460, study PRJNA174530) | Oral metagenome, whole genome shotgun sequencing project. | biome: Marine environment; feature: Marine mammal; material: Swab sample of the gingival sulcus; isolation source: swab sample of gingival sulcus...
CGCCAGCAGGCAGATGCGATTGCCAGTCTGGCCGAGCGTCAAAACATCACCTCTTCTGTCCAGGAAAACCGTCTGGACAGCCTGCAGTTCGATACGCACCAGACCAGGCCGGACATGGTGATTATTCTGGGCGGAGACGGCACCATGCTGAGTGTGGCCCGCAAACTGCAGAACAAGGACATTCCCCTGCTGGGCATCAATTTTGGCCGGGTGGGTTTTTTAACAGAAATCCAGCCACATACCTGGCGGCAACAGCTCCCCAAAATTTTCAGCGGACAATACTCAATCAGCTCCAGAATTGTGTTTTCTTTTACAGTGATACGGGCGGGGCAGATAGTGAAGCGGGGAAGGTTTTTCAATGACCTGGTTCTCAACCGGGGGACACTGGCCAGGCTCATCAATCTCCATATCCGGTATGGAAGGCACGAAATTGGACGGCTCAAAGCCGATGCCCTGATTGTCTCCACTCCATCAGGCTCATCTTCTTATTGCGTCTCTGCCGGAGGGCCGCTTGTCTATCCAGAACTTCGCGCTCTTGTTCTCTGTCCTGTCTGTCCTTTTCTGCACAGTTTTTATCCAATCGTGTTGCCCCCTGATCAGGAACTGTGTATTCGCGTGGAAGAAAAACAAACAGCAACAGCTCTGACCCAGGACGGACAGATTGGTTTTGCCCTGCAGGAAAAAGATGAAATCCATATCAAACAGGCAGACCAGGATCTTTTGTTTCTTCAACCAGAGAGAGATGTTTCCTACTTTGAAAAACTTGCAACCAAAGGCTTTATCTCCTCATAAACCAACAACGGAATAAAAATGCAGCTTCCTGTTTCCATTAAAGATCTTCGCCTGGGTCTGGATCCGGCCCTTGACGCCTGGATTCTCCATTTTATGAATGAAAACAACATTGATTCACACATCAACCCCAGAGAAAATGCTTCTCCCGAACAAATCCGTTTTATGGTTGACCTGCAGGAAAATCAGATTTTCGCTCCCTGTTCAGATGAAATGCTGTTCCAGCTTCTTTCTTCTGAATCTCAACCGGATCTGCTTGCGGAATATGAACAGCAATGGGAAGATGTTACGGGGCTGATACACAAATACATCAACGATCCCTATATTCGGGAACGGGTGCTGCGCATGAGCCGGTATCAGTTTGACCAGGCCAAGAAATCACTGTTTCTCATCCCCTCCCGCCTGAAAAAACAGCTCACAACCATTTTTCTTACCCAATGCGGTACAGAAGATCCCATGGCCGAAGAAAAAAAAATATATAATAAACGGGCGGCGGATTTTCTGGCTCATCCGGCAACCCAAAAAGCTCTTGACGCCTGTCCGGTTCTCCCCTGCGACATCGGCCTGAACATGCTCCGAACTAAAACGTATCTGATTGAAATAAAAAGGCTCCTCGCCCTTTCCACCCTGAAAGATATCTGGCAAAAACACAATTTCACTGTCTCTGACATTGATCCGGCTCTTCTCAAACAGTCAGAAGCTGCTTTTGACGCAATCCTGGAACCAGTTATCAATGCCTTAAACCGCCAGAAGCTCAAAATCCTGTTCTTGCCCGACTGTTCCGGCGGACTGATGATTGACATTCAAATCATCAGGCTGCTTTTACGTTATGGGCACAGTGTAACCCTGGCGCTCAATGAAGGATTTTTCTTTGATATGCCGACGTTCTGGGATGTTGAGCAGGATATGAAACTGGACGAGGCCCTGGAAGATGCCTTTTTGGAAAGCAGGTCTGATCTGAGTAAGAATGAACTGCTTGCCATTCAGCGCCAGAACGATTTTCAGGTTATCTCCAACGGCACACGTGAGCGGCTCAACCTGTACCGCACAAATGTCACCTTTGCCCGCGTCTGGAAAGAAGCTGATCTTATCATAGCTAAGGGAGAGGCAAACTATCGCCGCCTGATTTTGAATTCACATTCCTTTACCTGCGATATTTTCAGCTTTTATCGTGACAACAGCGGCAAACAACACGCTTTTTTCAAACCTCGCTCCCCGCGCGTATGCAAATTTACAGAAAAACAGATTCTCGCCAAAGCAGAGGAGATTATGAGCAATATGCGCGCTGCCAGAATGCGCGGGGAACGGGTTATGTTCTACAGCGCCATTATTGGCAGCATTCCCGGCCAGACTTCCACAGCCATTACCATTCTCAAGGCCTTTGTAGGACACCTGCGCACCCGTCTTGAAGGAATGTACATCATCAATCCCGCTGAATATTTTGAACAGGGCATGGATGGTGACGATTTGATGTTTATGTGGGAGCATGTCCAGCGCAGCGGCCTGATTGACGTCTGGCGATTCCAGACTGTTGCCGATATTGAACGCAGTTTTGAACTCATGGGACAAAAAGTCCCCTCGCTCTGGACAGGTAAGGATGCCACTTACTCCACCGGCTGCACCAAGGAAATGCACATTGCCATTGAAGAACAGCAAAAACACCCCGAACTGCAAATCATTGGCCCGGATCCGGAAAAATTTTTCCGGCGGCGTGAATACGGTGTTGGTAAATTTTTCGATTCCAGTATTGAAAAGGTGTAATATGCGCCGTTTTTTTTATCCTGTTCTTTTTGTACTATTTATAACGGCCTGTAAAAATGCAGAGTTACACTCTGATTTTGAAAAAATCTCGCCTCAAAAAGCCAGAGCCATTGTCCTGAATATGGACATCTCTGCTCAGGGCCTGACCTCCTGGAACGATTTGTACGAACCCCTCAGCCGCAGTCTTGATTACGCGACCAAAAGACCACAAGAGCAACTCGCAATACATAACAGCACGTTTCAGCTCACCTGGGGAAAAATCAGGCAAAGCCTGACCCGGCTGCTGGAATTATTGCCCGCTCTGGATCAGCACCCCGAACTGCTGGCCGAAAAATTTACCTGGTACAGACATACCCCAAAATGCCTGTTTACAGGTTATTATGAACCAACCCTTATGGCCAGCCCCCAGCCCAGTCCGCAGTATCCCTGGCCGATGTACGGTCTGCCGGATGATTTGCTGACCGCCGACCTGGGACTTTTTCATCCCCGCTGGCAAGGCCAGCGGCTTGTGTACCGGCTTGTAAACGGAAAAATCGAACCATATTGGGACAGGCAGAGCATTGACAGAGAAAACAGATTACAAGGCAAGAATCTTGAACTGGCCTGGGCCGCAGATGAGGTTGATGTTTTTTTTCTGCAAATCCAGGGATCAGGCCGCCTTGTCTATCCTGACGGCAGCAGCCAGCATATTGTTTACGCCGGAAAAAACGGACGCAACTATGTCTCACTGGGAAAAATCATGCTTGAACGCGGACTTCTTGAGCCTGGCAAGGTCAGTATGCCGTCCATTCGCCGCGTTCTGGAACAATACCCTGAGCTGCGCAGTGAACTTCTGGATACCAATCCCAGCTATGTTTTTTTTCGCCTGCTGGAAGACGGCCCTTTTGGAGCCATGGGGAAAAAACTGACCCCATGGGTTTCGCTGGCCAGCGACAGAAACCATTTCCCTTTGGCTGGAATCGTGGCTTTTTCTGTACAACTGCCTGAAAAAGGCAGTCCCCCGCTCCAAGGAATAGGGTTGCCCCAGGATGTTGGTGGAGCAATCAAGGGAGCCCATCTTGATCTGTTTTGCGGCGCGGGTGAAAAAGCAGAAAATATTGCTGGTCACCTGCAAGACAGGGGACAGGTCTGGGTGCTTGTCAGCAATCAGGAGTGAGGCTATAATTCTATTTTAACGTATGGCCCAGCAAAAGGAGCTTTTTTTCTTATGCCAGATTACGAAATTGTCATCGGCCTTGAAGTACATACTCAACTCAAGACCAACACCAAAATTTTCTGTTCCTGTCCAGCCACATTCGGCCAGCAGCCTAATGAAAACACCTGCCCGCTTTGTATGGGAATGCCAGGGGCCCTGCCTGTACTCAACGCCCGTGCTGTTGAATACGGCATGAAACTGGGCATGGCGACAGATTGCACGATCAACCGGCGTTCTGTCTTTGCCCGCAAAAACTATTTTTACCCCGACCTGCCGCACGGCTATCAGATCTCACAACTGGAACTGCCGATTGCCGAACATGGCAAACTCTCCATATCTGTTGACGGTCAGGAAAAAATCATTGGGATTACCCGTATCCACATGGAAGAAGACGCGGGCAAAAATATCCATTCAACAGCGGAAAACGCATCCTTTGTTGACCTGAACCGGGCAGGTTCTCCCCTGCTGGAAATTGTCAGCGAACCGGACATGCGCTCATCAAAAGAGGCTGTGGCTTATCTGAAAAACCTGCACGCCCTTGTTTTGTATCTGGGTATCAGTGACGGCAATATGGAAGAAGGCTCGTTTCGCTGTGATGCCAATGTTTCCATTCGCCCCAGAGGACAAAAGGAATTTGGCACCCGCACAGAACTCAAAAATCTGAATTCTTTTCGCAATATTCAGCGGGCCATAGACTGTGAGGTTGAACGCCAAAAAGACGCTCTGTTTGACGGCGAAAAAATCATTCAGCAAACCCGCCTGTACGATGCAGCAAAAGATATAACCCGCCCGATGCGTGACAAGGAAGAAGCCGATGACTACCGCTATTTCCCCGACCCAGATCTTGTTCCGCTTGTTGTGGAAGAATCATGGCTGGAAAAATGGGCGGCGGAACTGCCGGAACTGCCACAGGTCAGAAAAAAACGGATTATGGAACAATACTGTCTGCCTGAACATGACGCGACAATCCTGACCGGAGAAAGAGAGCTGGCAGACTATTTTGAGGCTGCGGTTACAGCCTATAACGCCCCTAAAAAAATAAGCAATATGATTATGGGGGAATTGCTGCGTACCCTGAATGAGCGCGGACACAACATCACAGACGTACCATTTTCACCAGCACACCTGGCCACACTGGTCAAAATGGTTGATGATGGAGGAAAAAGGACTGGTACAGATTTCTGATTCATCAGCCCTTGAAAAGGCAGTTGATGAGGCCATTACAGAAAATCCGCAGGAAGCAGACCGCTTGCGTCAGGGAGACAAAAAACTGACAGGATTTTTTGTTGGTCAGATTATGAAAAAAACAAAAGGACAGGCCAATCCCAAGCTGGTGAACACCATTTTGGCGCAAAAACTTGGGCTCTAGAAAAAAATTTTATCTTGCTTTTTTTTTCATGTGTCCGTATTTTTATTTTTTCAGGGACAAACAGAAAACACATCTGTGTTCAATATGTAATTCGCTAACAAGATGAGAAAGAAATGACCCCTCAAGATTATATACTTTACAGCGGCGGCGCCAGAGGTGCAGAAACGGTTTTCGGCCATAACGCGGAACGTGTTGGAGCACAGGTTGTCAACTTTTCCTTTAACGGACATCAGGTTGAATATAATAAAGGTCTGCGTGTCCTGACAACAGAAGAACTGCAACGCAAAGATGTCAGTCTGACCTATGTTTCACGGCTGCTGAATCGCAAGTTTTCCAATGCCCCCCTGATGCGCAAGGTATTGCAGACCATCATGTACCAGGTTGAAAGCGGAATGGAAGTTTTTGTTGTTGGAAGCATCCAGGAAGACAACACAGTCAAGGGCGGAACAGGCTGGGGCGTTGAATTTGCTAAAATCTGCAACAAGCCGATCTTTGTCTTCGACCAGATACGGGAAGCATGGCATACATGGGATAAAAATACCTGGCGAAGTTGTCCTGATCCCAAAATCAGCCAGACCCACTTTACTGGAACAGGTACCCGCTTTATCGAAGCAAATGGAGAAAAAGCGATTCAGGAACTCTTCGATCGTTCGTTCTAACCAAGCTTTTCTCAACAATCCAAGGAAAACCTCTTTTTGCCAGTTAAAGGCGTTTTTGGGCCTGGCCAACATATGTTGACCAGGCTTAATTTTTTATGCCTTACTCATTATTTTTTGCCAATATTGGAAGATGCAATGCAACATAAAGGCCCACATATATCACTGACTCCGGAACGTCTGATAAAACGAGTTTTACGTCTGACCCTGGAAGAATTTCAGACCTGGCCCGGCTCCCTGCAAGAGCTGGCACTTTCGCTGGCTGCGGAAATCTTCATGGTTCGCTATAATCCCTTTATTCCGGCCACCATGATCTGGAAAAGCGTCAAGACCCGTCTGGAATCTGAACGCGCGGCCCAGGCACCGGAATATTTCCAGATGCTGAGTCTATGTCTCAAGGACTACTGGCAAAGCTGTCAGCGTGACCAGCGCTTCCGGGCCCGGCTGATTGCCCGTTTACGCACGGCACTGCCCAAACAATACATTGTTTCTGATCCCCACTCCCTGGTAGAATGTTCAACAGACGCAACAGACCTGCGTATGGAACTGCCCATGCTTGTTCTGTTTCCTGAAAATACACAGCAAATCCAGGCAATTATCCAGTTAGCCAATGAAATAGGGTTCGCCATTATCCCGCGTGGCGGGGGTTCCGGCGCTACCGGCGGGGCCGTTCCGGCTTCTACCCGTTCGGTCATTATGAGCATGGCCCGCATGAACAACATCCTGGACATCGATAGAACCAACCGGCTGCTGACAACCCAGGCTGGAGTTATCACCCAAAACGCGATCAATGCCGTGGCCCAAAAAGGTATGCTCTTTACGGTTGACCCGGCCTCAAAACAGGCATCCTCCCTTGGCGGCAATGTCTCAGAGAACGCGGGCGGCCCTTTTGCCTTTGAATACGGTACAACCATTGATAATATTTACAGCTATAAAATAGTTACCCCAACAGGAGAAATACTGACTGTACAACGCTGCCAGCATCCGCGCCATAAAATCATGCCGGATGAGAACGCGGTATTTGAAATCCTTGATCAGTCAGGAACCGTCACAGAACAGGTCACGCTGTCAGGTAACGAAGTACGCAAACCAGGGTTGGGCAAGGACGTTACCAACAAATTTCTTGGCGGATTGCCCGGCATCCAAAAAGAAGGGGTGGACGGCGTTATCACTGAAATCACCTTTACCCTCTACCCGGCTCTTAAGCATTTTCGCGTCCTGTGTCTGGAGTTTTTTGGCAACTCCATGCGCCCGGCAGCAATGGTTGTCAGAGATATTGTTGGCCTGCGCGATATTATCCGTAAGGAAGGTGATCTGGTCAAAATATCGGCACTGGAAGAATTTGGCACAAAATACGTACAGGCTATTGCCTACAACAAAAAATCCAGCCTGTACGAAGGTGATCCCATTTCTGTTCTTATTCTCCAGCTTGATTCCGATGACAAAACAGCACTTGATAAGGCGGTACAACGCATTGTTGATATTGTCACTCCTTACGACCAGGTGGACGTGTTTGTGGCCTCTGACACCAAAGAAGCAGAACATTTCTGGCATGACCGCCATCAACTGAGTGCCATAGCCCGCCGGACAAGCGGTTTCAAAATAAATGAGGATATCGTTATTCCCTTGGCTGTTGTTCCGGAATTTGCCGAATTTCTGGAAGACCTTAACCTCTATTATCTGGCTCTGGCCTACCGCCAGGCCCTGCAAAAAATCAATGAACTTGAAGGCGTTGATGTCAATGACCAGTTTATTGAAATGGAAATGGACGTGGCCACGTCTGTTTTGAAACAAAAAACAACCAAAAAACAACTGCCTGAACAGGAATTTCAGGTTCAGATCCCATTTTTCTTTCAGGATGTTCGCGGACGTTACCCGCATCTGCAAAAAGAAATTGAGCAGATCACACAGGAATTTGAAGCAACGCGGATCATCATTGCCAATCACATGCACGCCGGTGATGGAAACTGCCATGTAAATATTCCGGTCAACTCCAATGACCCGACCATGCTCCACCTGGCCGAAGAAGCCGCAGGCAAGGTTTTCACGGAAGTCCTGCGTCTGAACGGTGCGGTATCAGGAGAACACGGCATTGGCATCACCAAAATCGCCTTTTTGGACGATGAAAAAATGAAGGCTCTTAAAGCGTACAAGGCCAGGGTTGACCCGTATAATATTTTTAATCCGGGCAAACTGACCCAGCGTGACCTTGTGGTTACGCCCTATACCTTTTCCTTTAACCGTCTGATCCAGGATATTCAAAAAACTGCCCTGCCCGGAAAAGAGCGTCTGGTCTTGCTGCTGCGCGGCATCCAGACCTGCACCCGCTGTGGCAAGTGTAAACAGGTCTGCCCCATGCACCAGCCGCAACAGGGTATGCTGTTTCATCCGCGCAATAAAAATATCGCCCTTGGTTCACTGATAGAAGCCCTGTACTATACACAACTGATGACCGGCAGCCCCAGCCCGAAACTGTTGGCGAAGCTGCGTGACATTATGGATCACTGCACGGCCTGTGGAAAATGTATGGCCGCCTGTCCGGTCAAGATTGATTCCGCCGGAGCAGCGCTTACTATCCGCTCCTACCTCAAGGAAAAGAAAGCCGGCGGCCATCCGATCAAAACCATTGTTCTAGAAACACTGAGCCGTAACCCGAGCCAGCTTGTACCGATTGCCGCTCAGGCAGCTGCTGTTGGACAAAGCATGCAGAATAAAATGATTGGGATTGTACCTGAAATATGGAAAAAACGCTTTGAAAATCCAATGTTCAAAGGACGCGGCCCTGAACTGGAATGGAAACAGCTGGCGAGCAAAATTGGGCTAAAAAAAGGCTGCATATTTGTTCCCCAAAAACAGACGGAGAAGCAAGCTGTTCTGTATTTTCCCGGCTGCGGCGCGGGACTGTTTTACGCATCTATCGGCCTGGCTGCCATTGATCTTTTATTGCGTGTAGAAAACACAGTCATTTTGCCACCCGCGCATCTGTGCTGCGGCTATCCCCTCAAGGCAGCAGGATCTCTTGACACCTTTGCCAAGATTGAGGCGGAAAACGCCGCCATCCTGAGTAACCTGCTGGCAGATGCAGAGAAAAAAGGGATATTGGTCAGCCATATCCTGACCTCATGCGGAACCTGCCGTGACGGGATTCAAAAATATGAGCTTGCAAGACAGGATGGTCAGAAAATCACACAGCTTGATATCACCCAATACCTGATCACCCGCCTGCCTCAAAAGCTATTTGACGGGAAACTGCTTTATCACGCGGCCTGCCATGCTGAATGGGTTGGCGCGCCAGCTTTGAAATCCGGTCAACAGTATGTTGGCGGGCTTAAAACCATTTTAGGGCAACAACCTCTTCTCAGCCCCGGCTGTTGCGGAGAAAGCGGTATGGGCGCCATGACATCGCCAAGTATTTATAACCGCATCCGTGGCAAGAAAAGTACCCAGCTTGCATCAGACCTGCAGGAAATCGCACCGGAACAGCCAGTTCTGGTTGGCTGTCCTTCCTGCCGTATTGGTATTCAACGTGCCCTGATCGATCTTAGTCAGAAAAAAAAGGTTCTTCATACCTGCGAATTTCTGGCTGAACATTACGGCGGCAAAGACTGGAAAAAAAGTCTGCTCAAACGCCTGCGGGAGGCCAGGGCAGAAAATGGTATCAGAACCCTTACCACACAAGACTGATGCGCTGTCTGGGAATTGATTTTGGTACCAAGCGGATCGGGCTGGCTGTGGCGGAAACAACAACTGGCATGATTTTTCCGTTGACCACACTTGTACGAACCACCCGCGAGCAAACCTTTGCCCAACTGGCAGAAATTCTTGTCGCGGAAAAAATCGAACATATTGTTGTTGGTCTGCCAACGCATACAGACGGCACAGAAACACTTGTCACCCGACAGGCCCGAAACTTTGCTCAAAGTCTTGGACGGCGAACAGTTCTGCCCATTGCAATGGAAAATGAAGTGCTCACCTCCTTTGTGGCAGAAGAAAAACTGCGTCAGGCCGGAATCAGGAAAAAAAATCTTGGCCGTCATCTGGATACAGCCGCAGCCATGGAAATTTTAGCGTCCTGGCTGACCCGGACAGAAAAAAAATGAATCAGACAGTGCGGGCCGTGCGAGCAGCCAAAATTTTTTGTCTGAACGGAAAACCGCCTCTTGATGACGGCGTGATTGTCTACGACAACAAAAGCCGCCGTATTTTGTCTGTTGACACGTGGGATAAGCTGCGTCCAACCTGTAAAGTCACCAATCTGGGTAGTGCCTGGATAACGCCAGGACTTTTTAATTGCCATACCCATCTGGAACTTTGCGGGGGGCAGGCTCTTGCCCCTGCGCCGGATTTTTGTACCTGGGCGCGGCAGCTGCAAAGCACTCCAAAAGTTTTTTCTTTGCCGGCCATCCAAAATGCCTTGCAGTCCTTGCGTGATAATGGAACAGCCTTTGTTGCTGATTTTTGCGGCGGCAAGGCGCAAACAGTTTATGAGCTGCTGCAAAGTTCTGGTCTGCACTTCTCGCTTTTTCTTGAATATCTGGGCTGGCGGCAGCCAAAACCGCGTCCATTGTGGCAAAAAAAAACAGCAGGAGTTTCTGTTGCCGCGCATTCGCTGTATGGGGTTTCTCCGCAGGCCGCAACCACACTGCACGCATGGACCCGGGAAGCAGGTACCCCCTTTGCCCTGCACCTTGGCGAATCAGCCGCAGAAGAGATATTTTTTGAAAACGGCAGCGGAGAACTGGCAAAGATGCTGGGCGGCAAGCTCATTCCCAAAAACGCAAAGGCCGTTGGCTGCTCTTCCCTTGTCCTGGCAGACAGTCTTGGGCTGCTTGGAAAGCGCAGCCTGCTCATTCATTGCGCACAGTTGAAAAAAAAAGAACTGGGACTCATAAAAAAAAGTCAGGCCATGCCCTGCCTGTGTCCACGCAGTAACGCATTCACCGGAACCAAGACTTCACCGGCAAGAATGCTGCTTGAGCACAATATTCCGTTTTGTCTGGGAACAGACAGCCTGGCTTCAAATACCGATCTCGCACTCTGGAATGAAGTGCTTTTTTTGATCCGTGACCTGCGTCCATCGCTGTCCCAGATTTTTGACTGGGTGATCCGCAATCCAGCCCGCTTTTTCGGACTGGAAAACGAGCTGGGCAGCCTGACAATCGGCAAAAAAATGATTTTTTCTGTTCTACCGGAAGAATTGCAACAACTTGTTTAGTCTGCCTGCAATGGATAAACAGGGTGTTTTTGTTCTGGCCGGTAGTAAGGCATCATTTTTTCAGCAAGACCAGCAAGGGTTTGCTGTCGGTTGTAAGGCGAGGGATGGGTTGACAAAAACTGGGGGGGGCCTCCTCCACTGGCGTTTTCCATCTTGCGCCATAAACTGGCTGCAGCGTGTGGATTGTAACCGGATCTGGCAGCCAGTTCGATCCCCATACGATCGGCCTCAATTTCTGCAGCCCGACTGTTGGGAAGCGTGACAGCCAGAGCTGCGGCCATTGAACTTCCCTGCATAATCGCTCCTGCATGTCTGTTGTCCCTGGTCATCACAGATACGCCTGCCAGCCCCAACTGCGTAGCCAGGGCCATAGACATTTTTTCAGCCGTATGGTTAGCCAAAGCATGAGAAATTTCATGGGCCATAACCTGAGCCAGCTCATCGTCATTGAGTTTGATTTTTTCAAGTAAACCTGTATAGATGGCCATTTTTCCACCAGCCATACACCAAGCGTTCAGTGTTTTGGACTCCTCTATAACCGCAACGCTCCAACCCCAATTTCTGGTATGCGGATACAAAGAAACAGCCTGCGCAACAAGCTGCCCGGTAATTTTGCGCACTCTGGCTGTTACCCTGGCATTGGTGTTAATCTTTCCCTGCTGCCGCAAAGGAGCAAGTACCTGGACATAGGCATCCCGGCTCATTGCAACCGCCTGCCGCGGAGAAACAAGCATCAACTGCGACCGCCCTGTTGGGCTGGTCGCGCAGGCCGTAATGACCAGACCAACAAAAAAAATCAGGATAGACTTCATCTTGCTTTTCATACGCTTCCCTCAGGATCAAAAAGTGACTCCGGCTGTCCGGTCGATTCCAGTACAGCTCTCCAGTAATTGGAATTTATATCCAGTTTACGCCTTTTTTTCGTGACCAGATCAAGTGGCATATACAGATATTTATCCTGTAATTTGCCAATAACTGTATTTGTTTTTCCAGCCATGGCCGCGTGTACCGCGTGCTGACCAAGAAAACCGCAGTAAATTCTATCATTGGCATTGGCTGGCACAGACCGGATAATATAGCTGGGATCAATATACTTCAACGCAAACGGTATATCTTTTTTCTTGAGATATGTTGCTATTTCCTGGCGCAACAGAGAGGTAATATCTCCCAGAACAGGATTCCCAGAAGCGTCTTTTTTCTGGCTGGCCTTGCACAGTTCCTGACCGGCTCCCTCAGCAACAACAATAACGGCATGGTGACGTTCCTGCAGCCGTTTTTCCAAAGCAGCCAAAAATCCCTTTTCTCCATAAAGAGAAAACACATTTTCAGGCACCAGAACAAAATTGACTTCTTTCAAGGCAATTGTGGCCTGAGCAGCGATAAAACCAGACTCCCTCCCCATCAGCTTGACAAGCCCGATCCCGTTAAACGCGCCTTCAGCCTCTATATGGGCGCAACGAATGGCTTCTGTGGCTTTTTCCACTGCCGTGTCAAAGCCAAAACTCTGGGTAATAAAATGAATATCATTATCAATTGTTTTGGGAATCCCGATAATGCTGATCTTCAGCTTTCGTTTGGAAATTTCCCGATGAATAGCAGATGCAGCCCGCATGGTGCCGTCTCCGCCAATCATAAACAATATATTGATATTCATACGTTCCAGGGCATCAACAATTTCTTCCGGTGATTGCGGGCCACGCGAAGAGGCCAGGATTGTTCCCCCAAATTCATGAATATGAGAGACATTGTTCGGAGTCAGCTCAAAAACATTATGTCCATATCTGGGAATAAATCCCTGTAAACCATAGCGGATACCAATGGTGGCGGCCACATGGTAATTGTGATGCGCGGCCATGATAATAGCACGGATCACATCATTGAGCCCCGGGCACAGGCCGCCACAGGTCACCAGAGCGCACTTTGTCTTTGGAGCATCAAAATACACATGTTCCCGCGGGCCGGCCTCTTCAAAATCCACAAAATAAGAATCCTGGCTCTCCTCCAAAAATTCTTTTGGTATCCTGATTTTTAATGTTTTATCCTGAGAAATAAAACGGCCAAAAGGAAGAGGCGAGGGAATATTCGCCGGCCCAAGGGACTCGATTCTGGTCTGAATACGGTCTTGTTCTGCCATCACAGCCTCCACATTGATTTTCGCTGAATCGTTTTTTCTCTCCTAGCAGGACACGGGCTATTTCACAAGGCCGGTCTTTATTCTCTTCCAGGGTAGCCGCATTTTTGAATTTTTGATTTTTGCTTCGCTACGCCGCTGATTGCTGGTTTTTGATTATTTCGTCTGCGAAGATAATGGCTGCCTGTAATTTTTTCATATAAATGCCGTTGCCCTGTTTTCTCATCCTGCCCCCTGTTGCGGAAAAATGGATTTTTTCCGCAACAGAGGCAAACAAAACCCTGCTAACGCCTGTCACCAAAATCCAGGACAAACTTGTCAACAAGGCGTTGCTGCCAGTCTCCTTTAGGCCGTAATCTGCCAAAAAAGAAACGGAGTACTTCTGGTTCTTCTTCCCATTCCATACCACCGATCAGATCGCGATTTTCATACAGCCACAAAATCCTGTTGACTGTGAATTTCACCTGAGAAAGAGTAAAAACCCTCCTGGGCAGTGCCAGACGCAGCAACTCCATATTCGCAAGATGTTCGCTCCCGTCCATGTTTCTTTCTTCTGACATCGTTCCCCGCTCCATACCCCGAACTCCACTGGCAAGGTACAAAGCCGCTGACAGAGCTGCGGCTGGAAATTCTGTTTGCGGCACATGAGAAACAAATTCACGGGCGTTCAAGTGACAACCAAGCCCGCCGGCCGGCAACACAACAGGAACACCGCAGTCTGAAAGTTCATTTGCCATAAAAGCAATAAATTCAGGTCCATGCCTGACCATGTCAAAATCCATTGTTTCCTCAAGTCCAACTGAAGCTGCTTCGATTTCTCTGACCGACATGCCTCCGTAAGTCAAAAAGCCTTCAAACAAAGGAATGAGAGGCTGCATGGCTTTGAACAGAGCTTTATTCGAGGTTAGAATGGCTCCGCCTCTGGCGCAACCCAGTTTTCTGGCTGAGTAATACATGATGTCACAGCATTCAGCGATCTTTTCTGTGATCTCAATGAGTTCCATACTCTGACAGGACGCTTCCCTGGTTTTGATAAAATAGAGATTGTCCGCGAGCAAAGACGCGTCAAGCACCAATGGAATGGAATGTTTCCGACACAGGCTGGCAACCTCCTGCAGATTGGCCAAAGACCAGGGCTGCCCGCCAATAAGGTTGGTTCCGGCTTCTACCCGTACAAAGGGAATCCGACCTTGTTCCTTCTGTAAAAGAGTGGCCAGGGCCTTTGTATCCATATTGCCCTTAAAAGCAATGTCTGATTGCGGCTGCACAGCTTCCGGCAAAAAAAGTTCCCTGACAGTCCCGCCATTTGCCTGAATATGGGCGCGGGTTGTTGTAAAATGATAGTTCATGGGTACAATATGGCCCTGACGCACCAAAGCACGGGCAAGAATATTTTCTGCTGCACGGCCCTGATGTACAGGCAAAACATACTCTTTTTTAAACAGCTTCCTGTTGATAGCTTCAAAGCGTTCAAAGCTGGCAGATCCGGCATAGCTGTCGTCAGCTATCATCATCGCCGCAACCTGTTTGTCACTCATGGCATTCACTCCACTGTCAGTGAGCATATCCAGAAATACATCTTCGTTTTTCAGCAAAAAAGAATTATTACCAGCCGCGCGAATGGCCTCTAATCTTTTTTCGACAGAAACAAGATTGAGTTTTTGAATCACACGTACCTTGTGCATTTCAACCGGAAAAACATCATTTCCCCAAAAAGCAAGTTCAGACATTGCATTTTTCTCCTTCTTAAATGTGAATAAAAAAAGCTCCTTACCAACAACTGGTAAGGAGCTCCTGTAACGTGAACGGCCTTGATTTATCTACACTACAACAGACCGAACCTCCTCGCAGGGGCTCCGGGTCCGTAATAATACACGGCGCTGAGTTCGTTTATGAACCCCGGTAGCGTATTGTGCGAAAAAATTCTTTCTGTCTGCATAGTTTTTCTTTCCGTGTAACAAATCAACTTTTGTAACTTGTATCCATCAGGCTCCTCATCTGTCAAGCAGAAAAAAGATACCGCCCTTGCGACATATAGCAAAATAATCCTTGTTTTTTTGGTGATTATAGCATAAATTTCACAGAATCATTATAACTTATTATAAAATAAGCAGTTATAGACGATGCCATAGAGACGGACAATGAAAAAGAATACAAGCTTAATAGTAACGACATATAATTGGCCAGAAGCATTAAAACTCTGCATGGAAAGCATATTAGTTCAAACTGTCTTGCCAAAAGAAATAATTATAGCAGATGATGGATCAGGAAAAGAGACAAAAGAATTAGTAGATAATTTTATCAAAAACAACCCTCACATTACAATTATACACTCCTGGCAAGAGGATAATGGATTTAGACTTGCAATGTCCAGGAATAAAGCGATAGCTAAATCAACGGGAGAATATATAATAGTTATAGATGGAGATCTCATCCTTGAAAAACATTTTATTGACGACCATATAGCATGTGCTGAAGATGGTTGTTTTGTACAAGGACCAAGGATAGATACCACAAATGAAATGAAAGACAAATTATTAAATGGAGAAAAGATTAGGTTCAAAATATTTAGAAAAGAATTTCACAAGAAAAAAAGGCTCATAAGAAATCAACTCTTATCAAAAATCTACACAAAAAAATATGGAGAACTAAAATCTATTGCGGGATGTAATATGTCTTTTTATCGAAAAGATTTTATACAAATAAATGGTTTTGAAGAAAAATTTACAGGCTGGGGACACGAAGACAATGAATTTGTTATCAGACTTTTCAATATCGGGATATTAGAGAAAAAAATAAAGTATGGAGCCATTGCCTATCACTTATTTCATGAAGAAAAAGACCGTTCTAAACTAACGGATAACGCAAAATTTTTTGCAGCAGCGATTGAAAATAAAAAAGTAAGAGCAGAAGATGGGGTGGATAAATACCTGACTCAACGGGACAATATTACGAACACAGCCTTGGCGGCTCCTCCTCAAGCTCACAAACCAAAATAATTTTATTATGTTATGAACAAAAACTTTTTTACAACGAAAAAAGAGTAGATTCTAATCATTAAATTTTATGCACAAATTGAATCTCTTTGACCTTACTGATAAACCCAATCAAATACATAAAAATGAGAAAAGATACCAGCTTAATAATAACAACATACAACTGGCCTGAAGCACTTGCAGCCTGCCTGAACAGTATCCTTGTCCAGACAATCTTGCCCAAGGAAATAATTATAGCAGATGATGGTTCAGGAGAAGAGACAAAAAATCTGATAGAAAATTTTATCCAGAAAAATCCTCATATAAAAGCCATACACTCATGGCAGGATGACGATGGGTATCGACTTGCAATGTCCAGAAATAAAGCGATAGCCAAGGCAAAAGGTGAATATATAATACTTATAGATGGAGATATTATCCTTGAGAAACATTTTATTGAAGACCATATCGCATGTCGTGAAAAAGGCTATTTCCTACAAGGAGTAAGAATAAATACAACAAACGAGATGAAAGACAGGCTGCTAAATGAGGAGATTATTAAATTTAAATTCTTCAAAAAAGGATTTTTGAATAGAAATAGACTCATACGAAGCACATTTCTATCAAAAATATATTCAAAAAAAATAAATAATTTTAAAAATATTGAAGGATGCAATATGTCTTTTTATCGAAAAGATTGTATTGAAATAAATGGTTTTGAAGAAAATCTTACAGGATGGGGATGTGAAGACAAAGAATTTGCCGCCAGATTCCTTAATCTTGGATTAAAAGTAAAAAAAATAAAACATAGAGCAATTGTATATCATCTTTTCCACAAAGAAAGAGATAAATCAAACCTTAGCAAGCATTTTGAAATATTAAATACAGTTGTTCAGAATAAAAAAACAAGAGCGGAAGAAGGGATAGATAAATATCTGGCAAAGGGATAAAAGCCAACATAAAATATATTTCGATAAAATAATGTATATAAAAATGAAACAGGATACAAGTTTGATAATAACAACATATAACTGGCCAGAAGCACTTAAAGTCTGCCTAGACAGTGTCCTTCTTCAAACTGTCTTGCCCAAAGAAATAATTATAGCAGATGATGGTTCAAAAAAAGAAACAAAAGAATTGATAGATGATTTTATCAAAAACAATCCTCACATTACAATTATACACTCCTGGCAGGAAGATAATGGATTTAGACTCGCGATGTCCAGAAACAAGGCAATAGCAAAATCAACAGGAGAATATATAATCGTCATAGATGGAGACCTTATCCTTGAAAAACATTTTATTGAAGACCATATCACATGTGCTGAAAAAGGTTATTTCTTGCAGGGACCAAGAGTAAAGACCACAAGAGAAATGAAGGACAGGCTGCTTAAAGAATGTATTGAATCCATTAAATTCAAGATATTCAAAAAAGGATTTATCAGAAAAAGAAGTCTGATACGAAATATATTTTTATCAAAACTTTTCTCAAGAAAACTCGCAGGATTAAAATCTATAAAAGGATGCAATATGTCCTTTTATCGAAAAGATCTTATACAGGTAAATGGTTTTGAGGAAAAATTTACAGGTTGGGGCAGAGAAGATGCAGAACTTGCTGTCAGGTTGTCTCATATTGGGATATTAGAGAAAAAAATAAGATTCAGAGCAATTGTCTATCATTTATTTCATGGCAAAGAAGAGCGCTCAAATCTGTCTCAAAATACAGCGATTCTGATTGCGGCAAATGAAAAGAAAAAAACAAGAGCGGAAGAAGGGATAGACAAGTATCTGTCTGGATAAATTGCGGCAGTTAAGGATTTGGGCATAAAAAAAGACCATCTTTTTAAGATGGTCTTTTTTTGTGATAAGAACCGCAGTCTTCCTACTTTCCCACAATTAAGATTGCAGTATCATCGGCGTATGAGTGCTTAACTTCCGAGTTCGGAATGGGTTCGGGTGTGACCACTCA
>PDWJ01002727.1_pt1 | contig 18058 bp, 18 predicted proteins | sample 1430881 | NCBI WGS metagenome assembly PDWJ01 (sample SAMN01162460, study PRJNA174530) | Oral metagenome, whole genome shotgun sequencing project. | biome: Marine environment; feature: Marine mammal; material: Swab sample of the gingival sulcus; isolation source: swab sample of gingival sulcus...
CGGTTGGCAGAACATTCAGTGCATCTTGAGATGCAGCAGGTAACAGCCCCTTATAGGGGCAAAGCAAACCACCAGCTGAGCTGGTGGTTGTGATTTTTGTTCACAAATTTATGTTATAATACAGTGAATAACTTGTTGAAAACCGATCGCCGTCTATGGATAAATTGTGGTTAAGTGTGCGTTGGACTACAAAAGTTTTCCACATTTTATTCACAGCGTTGTGTATAGTCAGTTAGAGCCAGTAAAGCTGGACGTCATAAGATTGTGGATTTCCACAAGAGAGGTGTGGATTGAAAAAATTTGTTTTAATCATTTTAGTGGCGTTAATCGCCAGTGCATTTGTCGCCTGTTCAAGTGAACAACCGCCGATAAAAATTGGCGATACGACGCAAGCTGAGCCGACTGTTGAACCGATTGTACTCGACGTGATACTGTCTGAACAGGCCGTCACCTTTGGGCGCCAAATCGACGATTACATCGATCCCGAATTATTGGAAAACCAATTTGATTTTTACGGCTTGGCCGATTTTGCCAATCGCCGTTATACGCTGGTCAGAAACGACCGAGTTGAACAGTTTACACTGGATGAGACGGGTGCGGTTTTGACCGCGCCGAGCGGTCGGGAGATTCCCTGCCGGATTAGCGGCGATAAGCTTTTGTTGGAAGCTCGCGCCTTGACCGAGTTATTGGGTTTGGAAATAGTCAAAAACGATCACTTGCGCATTATCAAGGCGGCTGACGTCCAATTTAACAAGGCGATTTTTAGCGGTACCGCCTATCGCGATTACAGCAAACTAGAAAGTGAAAAATACAGCGAAAAAGAAGTTGACATCGTCAATATTGCCGAGGGGTTTGCTTTGATTATCATCGATCAAAAGCCCTATTTAACTAGCGAGTTGAATTTGACCTTATTGCAGCAAGAATTGACAACTGCCCAGCCGGTAGTCGAGCGGCCACTGGTGCTGGCCTGGGATTTAAAGGGCAATAAATCAGATCAGACGATTGACGCTTTAATTGACGTCGTCGTGCCGGTCTGGCTGTCTTTACAGGATGCCAGCGGCAATGTCAACGACTTGTATCGGCCGCAATACGCCGCCAATGTCAAGCGTCAAGGCGCCAAGCTGTGGGTCTTGGTCAACAATGGCTTCGATCGCGATTTGACCGCTCAGTTTTTGGCCGACAGCATGGCGCGGCAAAATTTTGTCGATCAAATGGTCAACTATGTGACGACCAATCAGATCGACGGCATCAACCTCGATTTTGAAAATATGTACTTAAAGGACAGCGATCGCTATGTTCAACTGGCGGCGGAATTACACGCCGCGACTCAAAAACTGGGCATCCCGCTCAGCGTCGCCGTCACCGTACCAGGTGGTTCAGAAAACTGGTCGCTGGTCTACGATCGGCGCCGCTTGGCCAAGCTGACCGAATACGTCACGCTAATGGCCTATGACCAGCACTGGGAAAACAGTCAAACTAGTGGACCGGTCGCCGGCCTCAGTTGGGTCGATGAAAACATTGCCAAGACCTTAGAAATGGTACCGGCTAATAAATTATTGCTCGGTTTGCCGTTTTACACCCGCATTTGGTACGAGCGCCTGTCGACGGAATTGCCCAATAAAATGAAGGTGCGTTCTAAGTCAGTCTTTATGAGTGCGCCGCGCAAACTTATCGACAATAACGAAGCGGTGCGCGTATGGGATGAAGAAAATAGTCAATACTACTTTGCCTTTTTTGAGGGCGACAGCTTGGTTAAGTTTTGGTACGATGATCCGGCGGCGGTGGCCCGCAAGGCGGCGCTATTTAAAAAGTACAATTTGGCCGGTATCGCCTGTTGGTCGCTCGGCTTTGAAAGCGCCGACGTTTGGCCGGCGTTAAAAGATGTCGTCACTGGCGAATAGCGATGAGGTGAGCATGGCGCATTATTATGACGAAAATGATACGGGCGACTATCGAACGAGGCAAATTAATCACGTCATCGACGGTAGATCACTCGTCTTTAAGACGGCCGACGGCGTCTTTGCCAAAGATAAAATCGACTTTGGTAGCCACTTCTTAATCGACGTATTATTGGCCGAGCCGCTGTCGTCAGTTCGACTGTTCGACATCGGCTGTGGCTACGGCGCGATTGGAATTACACTTGCCTTGTTGCGCGATGACTGGACGGTCGACATGATCGACGTCAACAGGCGGGCGCTCAGCTTGGCGCTTGAAAATAGCGCCTATTACAATTTGACGGCGCGTACCAGAGTTTGTCATCGGTCTGATTTTGTCGAGCAGCCAAATGGTTATGACGTCGTCGTAACCAACCCGCCGATTCGGGCCGGCAAGGCAACGGTGTTTGATATTTACCGCCTGGCGCAGCGCAATCTAAAGCCGGGTGGGGCGCTCTACGTCGTCATTCAGAAAAAGCAGGGCGCGCCTAGTTCGCGCCAATACTTGACCGATTTGTTTGGCAACTGCCAACTGTTTAAGAAGCGCGCCGGCTACTATTTACTAAAGAGTATAAAATAAAAAAATCTCCCGTTGTGGGAGATTTTTTAGTGGAGTCTTTCGCTTTACAATTTCTTAGAAAACAGGGCCAGGAAGCGAATGATTAACAGACCGAAGATCATAACCGCTTGCTGCTCAATGCCCATAATACCGGCGATGGCAACCACTGCAATGATAATTGGCACGTCGAATTTAATTAACGTATACCAAGTTTCAAACAGCGGGAAAGGAATCGTGCCGTTGTTGGTAATTTCGCGTTCGAGGTCTTCTTTCTTAACAAACCAACCGGCAAAGACGGTGACTAAGACGCCGCCGATGGCCAAGAAGATCTTATCAGTTAAGATGTCGAGCAAGTCGAATGTACCGACGCCCAGTACCGGAATTGGCATATCGGCCATGACGCCGAGTGACAATGAAGCCAACACGCAGAGCACGATCATGACAGCTGAAACCGATACGACCGCTTTAGCGCGCGACCAGCCGCGCTCGTCGATAAAGTATGAAGCGGCAACTTCTAATAGTGAAACAGAAGAAGTCAATGCGGCGACAAATAGAGCGACGAAGAAAATGATCGACAATACCGTGCCGATGCCGCCCATTTTGGCAAAGATCGTCGGCACGACGACAAATACCAAGCCGGGTCCGGCGGCCGGTTCCATACCGAATGAGAACAGCGCCGGGAAGATAGCCAAGCCAGCCATTAAGGCGACTAAAGTATCGAGACCGGAAACGATAAAGGTGTTGGCCGGTAAGTTCTCGTCTTTTTTAAGGTAAGAACCATAGGTAATCATACAGCCCATACCCAAGCTGAGCGAGAAGAACGCCTGACCGAGTGCGGCCAATAGCATCTCGCCATTGACTTTGGAAAAGTCGGGAGTAAATAAGAATTTGAGACCCTCGACTGAATTCGGCAGCGTCAAGCCCTTGACAATAATGATAATTAATAATACAAACAGCATCGGCATCAAAATTTTGCCGGCCGCTTCAATGCCCTTCGAAATACCGCGTACGACGACGACGACATTTAAGAACAAGAAGACAGCTGTCCAAATTAGCGGCTCCCAAGCGTTGGTAATAAAGGCGCCAAAGCTGTCGCCGATCACATCGGGCGCGGCCAGTAGGCCAGTTGCACTCTTGAAAATGTAGGCGACTGCCCAACCGCCGACGACGGGGTAGAAGCCCATGATGAAGAAAGCAGAAATAACGCCCAAGACGCCGGCAAATGTCCAGCGCTTGTCGATTGATTTAAACGAACCGACCGCAGCTGTATCAGTCATACGTCCGACGGCAAATTCAGTCAGCATGACGCTCATGCCGATGAGAACGACAAAAATTAAGTAAAATATAATAAATGCACCACCGCCATTTTCACCTGCTAAGTATGGAAAACGCCAGATGTTGCCGAGGCCAACCGCACTGCCGGCGGCGGCCATGATAAAGCCGAAGCGGGATCCCCATTGACCCCTTTGTTCTTTTTTCATAATTCTCTCCTTTGTAAAATAAGTGCGAGCGCCATAATAACAGCGCAAATAAATATCCGACTTTTCAGCTAGATACAGGGATTATAACATAAATGTAAAAATAATACAATAATTCTGACTTTTTATCTGAGTAATCATTCAGATAAATTTATTTATACAGGAGTTTTAGCTATTTCACGAATAGTTTTTGATAATCGCTATCAATTTGTTTGACTTTTTGCAAGTCGCCGATTTGATAGTAGTAGGCCGCTTTACTGAAAAAGTAGTCTTCGCTTTGGCGATAGTTGTCGACGCGATAAAAAAAACTGCCAATCACGACGATCAGTAGTGCGATGGCCAGCGGTTTAAACAGCCGATTGGGCACTTGTTCGACGATGAGCGAATAGACGATAAAACCGCCTAAAAAGCCAAATAGGTGCCCGGCGATGTCGATGTTTGGCACGACAAAAGTCAAGGCGATATTGACGCCGATCAGCGTTAGAATACTGTTGCCAAAGACGCGCAGGTAGAGCTGCTTATTGAGCAGATATAAATAGAGATGATAGGCCATAAAGCCGTAGACGACGCCAGAGGCGCCCAGCGAGACGTGTTCGCTAAAGATAAAGGCGCCAACTGTTGCGATGATGCCAATCAATAGATAACTGATCGCGTAGCGCAGGCGCCCCAGCTGAAACTCGATAACTGGACCGAAGTAGTACAGCGCGATATTGTTAAACACCAAGTGCTGTATCGAGCCGTGTAAAAACATCGGCATCACGAGATGCCATAGCTGGTAGTCGGCAATTCTGAAGTTGACCTTGGCGCCAAAGTTGACCAAGGTGGCGTAGGAAAGTTTCCAATCAAATGCCATCATCGCCGCAAACAACAGCGTGTTGATGGCGATGACGGCATAAGTCAGTATTGGTTTTTTTGTCATAGTAGTTAAGTGGTTGCCTACTTCAAAAATTTGCTGGCAGCAGCTTGGAGCATGGCGGGCCAGTCGCCAAAGTTGGTCTTGTCGCCAATTAATTTATTGAGGCCATCGAGCGGTAAGTTTTTGATGTCGGCCAATTTTTGGACGTTAAAGCCACCGGCGTTAAACAAGCTGGCAATGTCGCCGAACTGGGTGTTTTTCTTCATAAAATCGGCGTCGAATACATCGCTTAAATTTTCCGGCAACTTGTCGAGGTATTGATCGAAGTCATGTCCCGTCGCCTGTTCTGCCATATCTTTTACATTGTCAAATAAACTCATTGTTTCCTCCTTATATATAGCGTGAACTACATTGTATTTATACCGCGCGGTGCGGTGCTTCAATCATCGAGTTTGACCGTCTTTATCACCTCTTAACTGAGTGCTTTACAATGGTCGGATTAGGCCATGATAGAAAAATAACAAAATTTTTTAAATGTCATAAAAGTTAGATTGATTTTTGCGTTGACACGATATAGACTATAAAGTGAAGACAAAGCGATTATCAAGGAGTGTGAAAAATGAAATTGATAACCGGAGCATTGGGCCAAATTGGCATGGAATTAATTGAGGCATTAGTCGATAAATACGGGTCAGATCAGATCATCGCGAGCGATATTGTCGCCGCGCCATCGCTGCCTTGTCAGTACGAAGTGCTCGATGTCACCGATGGCGCCGCCTTTCGTGAATTACTCGCCAAGTACGATATAGATGAAGTTTATCACTTGGCGTCTATTTTGTCGGCGCGCGGTGAAGAAAAGCCCGATTTACTGTGGGCAGTCAATATGGGGGGGCTTAAAAACGTGCTCGACTTGGCGCGTCAGTTTAAGTTAAAGCTGTTCATTCCCAGTTCGATTGCCGCCTTTGGCCCGACGACGCCAGCTGACAATACGCCACAGGTTACGATTCAGCGCCCGACGACGATTTACGGCATCTCTAAGGTGGCGGGCGAATTGTTGTCGGACTACTACGTTTCAAAGTACGGCGTCGACGTTAGGGGCTTGCGCTTCCCCGGCTTGATTTCCAATAAACAATTACCGGGCGGCGGCACGACGGACTATGCCGTTCACATTTATTACGAGGCGCTCAAGACCGGGAAGTACACCAGTTATATCGGCGCCGGCACGCATTTAGACATGCTCTATATGCCCGATGCCATCAAGGGCATCATCGATTTGATGGCGGCAGATGGCGCTAAACTAAAAAATCGCAACGCCTATAATATTACGGCGATGAGCATCGATCCGGAGGCGATTGCCGCTTCAATTAAAAAGTTTATCCCCGATTTTGAGCTCGATTACGACGTCGATCCGATTCGACAGGCGATTGCCGAATCGTGGCCGAACAAATTGGACGACTCGGCGGCCCGCACCGAATGGCAGTGGCAGCCAACTTACGATTTAGATAAAATGACGGCTGATATGTTAGCCCAATTAAAACAAAAAATGGGAAAGGAGTAGTTATGAATCGCAATCAATCCGTTGCCGATGGCATGCGCATTAAATTGGATGACCGTTTACCGGCATACCCGACGTTTAAAGAGGGAATTCGTCGTGCGCCGAAGCGTGAATTTACGCTCACTAAAAATCAAACGCGCGTCGCTTTGATGAACGCCTTGCGCTACATTCCGGAATCGCTGCACGAAAAATTAGCACCTGAGTTTATGGAAGAATTGAAGACGCACGGCCGCATTTACGGCTATCGCTATCGCCCTGAGGGCGCGTTGTCGGGCAAGCCGATCGATCAATACAAGGGCGCTTGCACTGAGGGCAAGGCCATTCAGGTGATGATCGACAACAATTTGGATTTTGACATTGCGCTCTATCCTTATGAATTGGTCACTTATGGCGAAACTGGCCAAGTCTGTCAAAACTGGATGCAATATCAACTGATTAAAAAGTATTTAGAGGTCATTACGCAAGAGCAGACTTTAGTGGTGATGAGCGGCCATCCGCTCGGCTTGTTCAAGTCTTCGCCGGAAGCGCCGCGCGTCATCATTACGAATTCGCTGATGGTCGGCATGTACGACAATCCGGAGTGGCAGAACAAGGCACAGGCTATGGGCGTTGCCAACTACGGTCAAATGACGGCCGGCGGCTGGATGTATATTGGCCCACAGGGCATCGTTCACGGCACGTTTAACACGGTTATGAACGCCGGTCGCTTAAAGTTGGGCATCGCCGACGATAAAGATCTCGCCGGCGTACTGTACGTCACTTCTGGTTTGGGCGGCATGAGCGGCGCTCAGGGCAAGGCCGTCAAAATCGCCAATGGCGTCGGCATTATTGCCGAAGTCGATTTTTCGCGCGTCATGACGCGTTACGAACAGGGTTGGGTCGACAGTTATTCCGATTCTTGCGAAGTGGTCTTTGCCGAAGCTGAACAATATATGAAAAAGGGCGAGGGACGCGCCATTGCCTTCCATGGCAATGTCGTCGACCTGCTCGAATACGCACTTAACCACAATATTAAAATCGATTTGTTATCCGACCAAACGTCTTGTCATGTGCCCTATGACGGCGGCTATTGTCCACAGGGCATCAGCTTTGAGGAGCGCACGGCGCTGTTGGCCAATGACAAGGCGACATTTGTCTAAAAAGTCAATCAGTCCTTGCAGCGCCACTATCGCGTCGTCAAGCAGTTGGTCGACCGCGGCGCCTATTTCTTCGACTACGGCAACGCTTTTATGAAGGCGGTGTACGATACGGGCATTACCGAAATCACCAAGAATGGCGTCGATGAATCAGAGGGCTTTATCTTCCCGTCTTATGTCGAGGACATTATGGGGCCGATGCTGTTTGACTATGGTTATGGTCCATTTAGATGGGTTTGTCTGTCCGGAAAAGCGGAGGACTTGCGCAAGACCGACCACGCCGCCATGAACTGTATCGACCCGAACCGACGCGGTCAAGATCGCGACAACTACGTTTGGGTACGCGATGCCGAAAAGAACAAATTGGTCGTCGGCACGCAGGCGCGCATTCTCTACCAAGACGCCATGGGGCGCCTCAAGATAGCCCTTAAGTTTAATGAAATGGTTAGAAATGGCGAAATTGGGCCAGTGATGTTGGGTCGCGATCACCACGATACCGGCGGTACCGATTCACCGTTTAGAGAAACTTCTAATATTAAAGACGGTTCAAATGTGATGGCCGAGATGGCCGTACACTGCTTCGCCGGCAACGCCGCGCGCGGCATGTCGATGATCGCCCTACACAATGGCGGCGGCGTTGGCATTAGCAAATCGATTAACGGTGGCTTTGGTATGGTATTAGACGGTTCGGCGCGCGTCGATCGCATTTTAGAGCGCGCCATGCCGTGGGATACGATGGTTGGCGTTGCGCGGCGCAACTGGGCACGCAACGAAAACGGCATATCAACTTGTATTGAATACAACGAAACGCACCGCGATAGCGATCACATTACGCTGCCCTATACGGCGGAGCAGTCATTGATCGATCGCTTGGTCGAGGTCAATTATCAAGATTGTTTAAAATAGTGCCACTGGTGATAAAAACTAAGGAGACAATATGGCTAAAATCGTACAGTGCGTCCCCAATTTTTCAGAGGGGCGCGACATCAAAAAAGTAGATCGAATCATTGAGGCGTTTCGCGCTAAAGCAGACGTCAACTTGCTCGACTATTCGAGCGATAAAGACCACAATCGCACCGTTGTGACGGTGGTCGGCGAGCCGCAGGCCGTCAAGCGCGCCGTAGTCGAGGCAGTTGGTTTGGCCAAGGCCGAAATTGACATGACGAAGCACGAGGGGCAACACCCCAGAATGGGCGCGGTCGACGTCATACCGTTTATTCCGATTCGCGAAATGACGATTGAAGAATGTGTCGATTTGGCGAAAGAAACTGCTGCCGAAATGCACGCCCAGCACGGCGTACCGGTATTTTTATACGAAAAGGCCGCCAGTGCACCGCATCGCCAAAATTTGGCCAAAGTGCGCAAGGGGCAGTTTGAGGGCATGGCCGAAAAGGTCAAAGAACCGGACTGGCTATTGGACTACGGCACCGAATGTCACCCGACCTATGGCGTCACAGCGGTTGGCGCGCGCATGCCACTGGTCGCTTTCAACGTTTTACTGGATACCGACAATTTGGAAATCGCCAATAAAATCGCCCGCAATGTGCGTCACCTCAACGGCGGTTTGCGCTACGTCAAGGGCATCGGCATCGATATGCCGGAGCGTAAAATTACGCAAGTTTCAATGAATATGACCGATTATACCAAAACGCCGCTCTACCGTTCGTTTGAATTGATTAAAATTGAGGCCAAGCGCTATGGCGTCAATGTCATCGGCTCCGAAATCATCGGCTTAGTGCCGATGGCGGCGCTGGTCGAGACCGCCGAGTGGTACTTGGGCGTCGAAGATTTTTCAATCGATCAAGTGTTAGAAAAAAGGATGATGGAATAATGGCAGACAAAGTCGTTTTAATCAATGCCAGCGAATTGGTCACTTGTTCGGGCAAAGCCGCTAAATGCGGTGCCGCCATGTCGGATTTGGCCGTCATTAAAGACGGTGCAGTCGCCATGGAAGGTGGCATTATTACGCAGGTCGGCAAGACTGAGGACGTCGTCAACGCCATTCGGATCGAAGAATACGACGTCTACGACGTCAGCGGCAAAACCGTGATGCCGGGTTTTGTCGACCCACATACCCATTTGGTATTTGGCGGCTACCGCCAAGATGAATACGGCTGGCGTTTGGCCGGTCAGACTTATGTCGAAATTATGGAAAAGGGTGGCGGCATTAACAATTCGGTGCGCCATACGACAGAGGCCAGTTTTCAAGCGTTGTTCGACGCCGCCTATACGCGGCTCGATTCGATGCTCAGCTTTGGTGTCACTACGGTTGAGGGCAAGACTGGCTACGGTCTATTTTTAGATGCCGAGATGAAGCAGCTCAAAGTCTATCGCGCCCTCCAGCGCGAACACCCACTCGACATTGCGGTCACTTATTTGGGGCCCCATTCGGTACCGGCTGAATACAAGGGCCGCGAAATGGATTTTATCAATTATCAAATTGAGGACTGCCTACCGGCCGTCAAGAGTCTCGAAGTGGCCGAATTTGCCGATATATTTTGTGAAAAAAACGTCTTTGACATCGCGCAGTCGCGCAGCTTTTTGACAGCGGCCAAAAACATGGGCTTTAAGTTAAAAATACACGCCGATGAAATCGTCTCGTTGGGCGGTGCCGAATTGGCCGCCGAAGTCGGCGCCGTTTCAGCCGATCACTTGTTGCAGGCATCCGATCAAGGCATTGCCGATATGGTTGCGGCTGGCGTCGTGGCGACGCTGTTGCCGATTACGGCATTTAGCTTAAAGGAACACTATGCGCGGGCGCGCGACATGATCGATCGCGGTGCGGCGGTAGCTTTGGCGACCGATTTAAATCCGGGCAGTTGCTTTAGTGAATCGACGCCGTTGTTAATTGCCTTGGCGACGCTTCAGATGAATATGACAGCTGAGGAGACGATAAATGCCCTGACGATAAACGCGGCCGCCGCCATCGATCGGGCCGATCGCATCGGCAGCATCGACGTCGGCAAACAGGCCGACATCGTCGTTCACGAGTTTCCATCTTATAAGTATTTGCCCTATCACATCGCAGTATCGACAGTTGAAACCGTTTTCAAAAAAGGCGAAATCGTCTACGAGAGACCGTTTTAGGAGGAATTATGCTAGCTGACAATAAAATTACCGATTTTTTAAACGAGTTACACTCTAATTCACCGGCGCCGGGCGGCGGTAGCGTCGCTGCACTGAATGGTGCGATTGCCGCGTCGCTGGTCGGCATGGTTGCCAATTTGACGATTGGCAAGAAAAACTATCTTGACGTCGAGGCCGAAATGCAGGCGCTGGCCGACCAAATGGCCGCTGTAAAAGACGAATTTGTCGCGTTGATCGACAAAGACGCCAATTCTTTCAACGGGGTCATCGCCGCTTTTAAAATGCCGAAAGAGACCGAAGGGCAAAAGGCGGCGCGAACGGCTGCCATTCAGGCCGGTTACAAAGAAGCTATCGCCGTGCCGTTATTAGTCGCACAGCGCGCCGCTAGCCTGTTTGAACCAATCGAAGTAGCCCTTAAAAAAGGCAATAAAAATGCCGAATCGGACGCCTTAGTGGCGGCGATTTCAGCTAGAAATGCCATTTTAAGTGCGCTACTCAACGTCGAAATCAACTTGGCTGCCGTCAAAGACGCCGACTACGTCACAACCATTGGCGCCGAAGTCGTCAAGTTGCGTGAAGTCGCCAATCGCGCCGAACAAGCGATTCTCGTCCAGAAGTCGTTTTAATCGTTAATAGCGCGAGCCGATTAGAAGCCCTCTACTTAGGGGGCTTTTTTTTGAGAATTTTCTACTTTATTTGGTTCAGTTATGTTATGATAGAAGTAGTGTAGTTATTTATTAAACGGGGGCGCGATTGTTTTTACAACTAGATGAAACATGGCTCAGCGCGGCTAAAGCCTATTGCTATCAGCATCCATTGGAAACGCTAGAAATTAGTTATTTTGTGATGCATCACAGCGCCTTGTCGACCAGTGGCGACAAGCGCAATGGTCGACTGTACGGCTACTTAGAGGCAGATCAATTACAGGCCTTGTTGTTGTTTAACGACAAAGGCGTGCTCTACATCAGCAACCAAACCGATCAGTTGTTTGAAAAAGTTGACTTTTTAAAGGCGCTTCATCGCGAAAAGCCGTGCCTAGTGCGCGGGACAGAGCAGCAGGTGGCGCGCGTCTTTTATTTTTTACAGCGTGCCCTTAAGCAGTTTGAATGGGTACCGACGCTTTTAATGGGCGCCACTCGGCCGCTAACGGCACTCGACGCTGCGCCGATCGTGCCGGCCAAGACGATTGACTGGCGCCGCCACGCCGCATTTTTGGTTCAAGTCGAAAGTCATTTTCGCCATCGCGCCTTGATTTTAAACAATTTGCGGCGGCGTTTAAACGAGGCCACGTCCTTTGATTTTTATAGCGTCTATTGTGCCGGCGCTGCGCCGCTCGGTCAGGTGATCGGAGAATTTTCAACTTGGCAATACGGCGTCATCGGCGGCTTATTCGTCGCCCCGCCAGAGCGCAAAAAAGGCATTGCCACTGCGCTGATTGCCGATGCCGCCGCACAATACGCGGCGCGCCAGTTGAAGCCGCTGCTCTACGTCGATGCCCGCAATCAGGCGGCGCAGGCGCTCTACCACAAAATGGGCTTTCAGGTGTTGCTTCAGACGATGGATTTAAGCATCGCCCTTTAGGAGTGATATGAAGAAATACAGCATCGATCAAAGTGCCGCCGATCAACGCATCGACCGCTACGTCGCCAAGTTGTTGCCAAAGGCCAAGCGCGGGCAGATACAGCGTTGGTTTCGCACTAAAAAAATTAAATTAAACGGCGTCAAGGCGCTACCCAATAATCGCTTGTCCGACGGCGACGAGGTGACCTTGTTTTTGCCCGATCCGCTATTGGCTGAATACAGCGCGCAGTCGCTGTCGGCGGCGCCGCGCCAGGTCGACTTGGACATCGTTTACGAAGACGACGACCTGTTAATTGTCAATAAGCCGGTTGGTCTGTTGACACATCCCGACAAGGCGGAATACAAAAATACGTTGGCGACGCGCGTGCAGCACTATTTACAAGCGGCGGTGCGGCCGACTTTTCGGCCGGCCAGCGTCAATCGGCTCGATAAGAACACCTCCGGTTTAGTGATATTCGGCAAGAACTATGCGGCCTTAAAGCACTACAATGCGCTGATGCGCGACGCTAAAATCAAAAAGCGCTATACTGCAATTTGCGTCGGCGCGGTCGTTGAACCGATTTGCTTAAAGGCCCATATCGTCAAGCGGGCCGAAGCCAATAAGGTATTTGTCGTCGCCCGTCCGCGCGCCGACAGCAAGCCGATTCACACTGAAATTTGGCCGCAGGAAACGGCCAATGGCTATTCTAAAGTGACCGTGCTACTACATACCGGACGCAGTCATCAAATTCGGGTTAGTTTGGCTCATTTGGGGTATCCAATAGTCGGCGATGTCAAATATGGCGGGCCGAAGTTAAGGGGCGTTACGACGCAGTTGCTACACGCTGAGACGTTGATTATTGAAGATCGATGCTATACGGCGCCGAGTCCAATAATTGAAGATTTTTGGCGGCGATTAAAGGAATGAATATGTCTGAAGAAAGTAAAATTATCGATACCTTATTAGATCGTTACGACTATGCCGGAGTTTACGATTTGCTATTGGAGTTGGCTTTAGCGGAAACCGATTTTGCGCACATCGTCAAATCTTGTCGCTATGCGATTAATTTTGACTTCGATCGCGCAATCGACATCATCTACGCCTGTTCCGATCAAACGCTGGTGAAACCGCGCATCAAGGCCTTTATTGAATCGCTGCGTCACGCCAAGGCCGGCCGCGCCGAGGCGGTTTTTTCGGAGTTGGTCGAAAGCATTAAAATACAGTTGCTCAACGATCAACTAATCGATTTTTTGGGGCGGGTTTACCGTTTTAAAGAAGGTATTTTAAAGTACTTATTCATTCAGCGCTATACGGGAAACAAGCGCATTGATTTGTTGTCGGAAAACATGTCGAAGCGCTACCAACTGCGCCTATTGCGCAGCAAATTCGACATTCACAACAACAATATAAGCTATGCGATTACGACTTATTTTGAAAAGTACCAAGCGGCCGATTTCAAGGCCAAAAAAATCATTGAGATCATGGAATCAAAGCAGTTTAATCGCTTGATTGAACTGCGCAACGCCTCGATTGTCGGACACGGTTTCATCGGCGTTAGCCGCCGTGACATCGCCGACGTCTACGGCGATCCGCTGGCCGTACTCGATCGGTTTTACGAGTGTTTAGACCTGCTTGAGCTAACGGTTGAAAAACAAAAATATGACAATATCAACAAGTTTTTAAGAGAGTTGTCCAGTCATCTGAGAGCCAGACAACTGCTGGCTAAAGTGAAGCGTTTTGAATAGTGATTAGGAGGAAGACATTGGAGAAATATGCCAAAATAATCGTCGAAGTGATGGAGTGGGCAAAGTCGATTATCTTTGCGCTCTGCGTGGGCGCCGTCATCGTTTTATTTGCGCGACCCTCGATGGTCATTGGCCCGTCGATGGAACCGACATTCCACACCAAAGAACTGGTATTGGTTGAAAAGGTTTCTTATATGCTTCACCAGCCGCAGCGCGGCGACGTCATCGTCGCTCAAACGCAATTACCGCTTAATTGGTTCTCCAAAAAAGCCGTGATTAAGCGGGTCATTGGCTTGCCCGGCGACATGATTCAAATCAGCGGTGGCGCAGTTTTTATCAATGGTGAGAAACAGTTTGAATCTTACATAAAAGACAACTATACGCCGATTGAGGGCGAATGGGTGGTACCCGAACACAAGATATTCGTAATGGGCGACAATCGCAATAATTCAAACGACTCGCGCCACGACCAAATCGGTTATATCGATTATTCCGACATCAAGGGCAAGGTCTATTTGCGGGTTTTCCCATTTGATAAAATTGAGGGATTTTAAGAGGAGGTAACATGACAAAGTGTCAGATTAAAATAGGTGAATCGTATCGCGCCACAGTGGCACAGGGCACGACTTTGGCTCAAATCGCCCAAGACGTCGCGCAGCTAAGCGACACGCCGATTTTGGCCTTTATGGTCAATAATCACCTGCGCGAGTTGTATCGCACGATTGAAAAGCCAGAAAACGACTTGCAGATTATTAATTTTAGCAGCGCCGACGGGATACGCATTTTACAGCGTAGCCTGTCGTTTGTCTTTATTCGCGCCGTCAAGGAATTATTTGCCGACGCGTCGGTCGACATTCAACATTCGCTCAGCAAAGGATTGTTTTGCGTCATCTCCAAGGCGACGCCGCTAACCGCCGCCGAAGTCGACCAAATCGAAGCCAAAATGCGCGCGCTGGTCGCTGCTGATGAGCCGTTTGAAAAGATGACGATTAGTCACGACGAGGCGCAAAAGATTTTTGAAGCACAGGGCATGCGGGCTAAGGTCAAATTGCTGAAGTACCGCAATAGCAATGTGATCAACGTCTATAAATACGGTTGGTTGTACAATTATTTTTACGGTTATATGGCGCCGTCAGCCGGTCTGTTAAGTGCCTTTAAATTAACTTTTTTTGACGGCGGGGTCATTTTGCGCACGGCGACGACCAATTCTAATGGCGCGGTGCCGCCGTTTGAAGCGCAACCGCAAATCGCACAGATTCACCGCGAATCGGAAGCCTGGGGCGACATTCTCAACGTCGGCTATCTGTACAATGTCAACGAGTTGATCCAGTCCGGTGAAATCAACGAACAGATTTTGATTAACGAAGCGTTACAGGCCAAGAAAATCGCCGAAATTGCCGATCGCATTACGCGCGAAAAGCGCCGCATCGTCTTGATTGCGGGTCCGTCGTCATCTGGTAAGACGACTTTTGCCAATCGCCTTAAAGTGCAGTTGCGCGTCAACGGCTTGCGGCCGATCAACATGGGGACGGATGACTACTTTGTCGATCGCCAATACACGCCCAAAGACGAATTTGGCAACTATGACTTTGAGTCGATTGAAGCGGTCGACCTGAAGCAATTTAACGCCGATTTACAGGGCTTGTTGGACGGCGCCGTCGTCGAGTTGCCGACCTTTAATTTTCAAACTGGGCAACGCGAATACCACGGCGAAAAGTTGCAAATTGGCGACGATCAACTGATTATCATCGAGGGTATTCACGGACTCAATCCGCGCTTGACCGAGTCGATCGACGACAGGGCCAAGTTTAAAATTTACATTTCTTGCCTAACGCAGCTCAACATTGATAATCACAATCGCATTCCGACGACGGATTCGCGCCTAATTCGCCGCATTGTGCGCGATAATAAGTACCGCGGGCACTCGGCCGAAAAGACAATCGATATGTGGCCGTCGGTGCGCCGCGGCGAAGAACGCAATATTTTTCCCTATCAGGAATCGGCCGATGTGATGTTCAACTCGGCCTTGACCCATGAATTGCCGGTATTAAAAAAACACATTGAACCGCTGTTGATGAATATATCGAGCGATGCACCGCAGTATCCCGAAGTCAAGCGCTTGCTCAAATTTTTGAGCTATGTCTTGTCGATACCGTCGGACCAAGTGGTGCCCAACACATCGATTTTAAAAGAGTTTATCGGCGGTTCAGTATTTAGCGAATAGGTGGTTATATGAAAGACGTATTATTATTGAGTGATTTGGAACAGATTAAATGCATTTCGCAGTCCTATCGCATCAGAATTTTAGAGATGTTTAAAAACGAAAAGGCAACTGCCAAGATGATTTCCGATTTGATGGGGGAGCCGCATGCCAAAATTAATTATCACATCAAAGAGATGACCAAATACGGCATTTTGGAATTAGTCGAGGAAGTCGCCAAAATGAGTCTAGTTGAAAAGTATTATAAGCCGGTGGCGCGGCATTTTATCGTCGACAGCAAGTCGATGAAATTTGGCGACGAAGAAACCAAAGCGTCGATCAATCAGTACCGCATTTCGCTGTTTGAATCGCTGGCCGAATCGTTTTATAGCAGCGTCAACAAAGGCGGCAGCAGCCTAAAAATCAACTTGACCGACGACCTCTACTTGACGGATGAGCAGCTCGAAGCGCTCAATCGAGAAATCGGCCAAGTGGTCGCTAAATACAGTGCTGAATCGACCGAGCGCGGGGATGTAAAAAGGTATACCTATGGTGGTGTGATTATAAACAGCTCGGAGAGATGATGTGTTCGTACAATTATTTTATTTGGCGATTGCATTTTTGGCAACTTTTTTTGGCTCCTTAGTTGGTTGGGGCGGTGGCGTTATCATTAAGCCAGCACTCGATTTGTTTAGCCATTTTAATCCATTGACGATTAGCGTACTGTCATCGGGGACTGTTTTTGCGATGACTGTCGTCACAATAATTGCCAATCTTAGAAATGGCATTACTATCGATCGGGGGCTTTGGCCGATCGTAATCGGCGCCGGTGGCGGTGGTTATATTGGCAAAATCTTACTTTTAAATTTTATAAGCGGATTATTCGACAGCGTCTTAATAAAGGGTGTTCAAGCGCTCATTTTAGGGACGCTCATGATTTTAATGTTTTTGCTTCACATTAATAAAATTAAAATAGCAAAACCTAAAATGGTAGTCAACGTCTTTGTTGGTATTGGTCTCGGCGCGACTGCCAGTTTTTTAGGTATTGGCGGGGGGCCGCTTAACGTTATCGCGTTAGTATTACTATGTGGTTATGAAAAGAAGTACGCTATTTTTGGTTCAATTTTTATAATTTTTGCTGCGCAGGGTACCAAGTTAATTTTTTTAGCTTTGCAGGGACAAATATCTCTACTGCTGCCGTCGGCTATATTGCCTTTGATAATTGGTGCTATCACGGGTTCTTTCATGGGCGGTTTGTTATTTCGGCGCTTGTCGAGTGAAGTGGTGAGTACAGTCTTTAATTTGGCTTTTTTGATATTGGCGGCTGCTAACATTTGTGTGGCGTGTTGGTTGCTATAATATTTAGCAGATGCTCGTTTACAATTTGATTACATTGCCGTTAAATATCGGCTAGATTGATTACAGGCGTCCATTTTTATTGTACTATGTATATCAGTTCAGCTTGTGAAGGAGGTCGTATGAAACAAAAGATAATTGCCTTATTGCTAATCGCCGTACTACTCATTCAACTGCTGCCGCAACCGGCATTTGCAGCCGCTGACAAGGCGTCAATTCGCGGCATCTGGGTGGCGTCGGTGTTTAATCTCGATTATCCGGCGGCGCCGAGCAAGGATCCCGATTTGCTCAAGGCCTACGCCTTAGACATATTGAATAGAGCCGAACGAATTGGCTTTAATACGATTTATTTACAAGTGCGCCCGACTGCCGATGCCCTTTATAAATCGGACATTTTCCCGTGGTCAAAGTACTTGACGGGAGAGGCCGGCGCGGCGCCAAATGACGACTTTGACCCCTTGCAATTCTGGGTGGAACAAGCCCATGCCCGCGGCATTGAATTGCACGCTTGGATTAATCCCTATCGAATTACTAAGCGCAGCGACGGCGCCGCCGCTATGACGACTGATATGTTAGTCGACGGCCACCCGG
>PDWJ01005744.1_pt2 | contig 18058 bp, 12 predicted proteins | sample 1430881 | NCBI WGS metagenome assembly PDWJ01 (sample SAMN01162460, study PRJNA174530) | Oral metagenome, whole genome shotgun sequencing project. | biome: Marine environment; feature: Marine mammal; material: Swab sample of the gingival sulcus; isolation source: swab sample of gingival sulcus...
CCGACGGCGACGGCGGCGGGGCGGTGGCGGCGGATGAGCTCGGTGAGGCGCGCCACGGCGCGCCCGCCCTTGTCGTTGACGAGCTGGAGGGTCTCGTAGAAGGCAAAGGCGCCCGTGTCGTCGACGCCGGCGCACTTGCAGCCGGTGCGCAGCCCCGGGTCGATCCCGAGGACCGCGCGGGCGCCGAAGGGTGCGGCCAGGAGCAGGGCCTCGAGGTTCTTGCCGAAGACGGTGATCGCCTGGGCGTCGGCGAGGCGCTTGAGGGTGGCGCGGATGGCGGTCGCGGCGGCGGGCAGGAGCAGGCGCTTGACGGCGTCGGCGGTGGCCACCTCGAGCTCGGCGGCGAACGGCGAGCGGCGCTGGTGGCCGGCCCTGCGGAGCACGTCGCGGGTGGTGATGTCGACGTCGCATTTCACCGCGACCCTCAAGACGCCCTCGGCCTCGCCGCGGGCCAGGGCGAGGTAGCGGTGGGGGGCGATGTGCTCGGCGCGCTCGCTGTAGTCGAAGTAGTCGGAGAAGGCGGCGGGGTCGCCCTTGGGGTTGGACCTCTTCTTGGAGACGACGCGGCCGTGGCGGCCGAGGGTGGCGCGCACGAAGGCCCGCAGATCGGCGCGATGGGCGAGCTCCTCGGCGACGATGTCCCGAGCGCCCGCGAGCGCCGCCTGGGCGTCCTCGACCCCGCCGCGGCCGACGTAGCGCCTGGCCTCGGCGTAGGGGGCGCCATCGCGTGGCTGAGCCAAGATCCGAGCGGCCAGGGGCCCGAGGCCGGCCTCGCGGGCCTTGTCCGCGCGGGTCTTGCGGCGGGACTTGTAGGGCGCGTAGAGGTCCTCGAGCTCACGCAGGGTCGCGCACGCAGCGAGCTTGGCGGCCAGGGCCTCGGTGAGCTTGCCCTGCGCGCCGATGGCCTTGACGATGGCGGCGCGGCGCTGGTCCAGCTCGACCCGGACGCGCCGCGCGTCGAGGATGGCGCGGATGGCGACCTCGTCGAGGTCGCCCGTGCGCTCCTTGCGGTAGCGGGCGATGAAGGGGACGGTGGCGCCGCCGTCGGTCAGCTCGAGGACAGCGCGTACGCCCCGCTCGGGCAAGTCGAGCCCGCGGGCAAGGGCGCGGGCGGTGTCGTAGAGGTCGTTCATGGCGGCGGGACTGTAGCGCGGCGGACCGCCCTGGTCAGGCCCGTAGCCTCAGCGAGCCTCGGGACGAGGTCGCCGAGGGCCCAGCTGAACGGCGACCGTTGGCTCTTCGCCCGCTGACGGGGGCGCGGGCGGCGTCCCGCGGCCATGGAGGTGGAGGAGCGTCGCGCGGATCGACGGGTCGACGGCGGTGAGGCCGATCAGTCCAAGAAGTCCGGGATGTAGTAGACGCCCGGCGGCGCCGGTCCCCGGTCGACCACGTAGTCGATGCCGCTCTCGAGGACGTCGCCGGGCATCGCGATCACCCGACAGGATTCGCCCTCGAGGGTCCCGCCGTGGGGGCAGCTGCCGCTGCTGGCCGCGTAGTAGACGCCGGCGCGCGCGGGGTCGACGTCGGTCCAGTACTCGACGCCACTGTGAAGGGTCCCCGCCGCGATGTCCCAGACGCGGCAACGCCTGCCGGCGCGCACGCCCCCGTTGACGCACTCGCGGTGGGCCGGGGCGCAGGGGCTGTCGTAGACGGCGCCGCCCAGGTGGCAGCCCTCGCCCTCGACGAAGGCGCCGCCGTCGGGGCAGTACTCGAGCGGGTCGCTGCCGCACAGGACGTAGCTGCGGACGTAGTCGATGGCGTGGACCTGAGGCCCGAACGTCTCCCAGTGCGCCTCGGGGACCCACGTCGAGTGGTTGAGGATCCAGTAGAAGGGGCGGAACGGGAAGTCGTCGCCGTCGAAGGTCGCCAGGTGCGCCGGCGCATCCTCATCGATCCTGCCCTCGGTGCCGACCCGGACCGTCCCCGTGTGGACGTCGTTGATGTAGTAGTCGAGGCGGTCGCCGACCCACTCGACGGCGAACAGGTGGTCACGTTTCCAGAACTCGTCGCGGGCCCGCTCTTTGATGGTGAAGCCCTTGGACAGGTGGGTGGATGTGCCGCCCTTGTCGTCGCAGTCGCGGCTATCGGTGGCCTCGATCTGGACCTCGGTCTCGGGGTCGTAGCACTTGCCGTTGTGGTAGGTGTGGTAGACCTCGTCGGCGGCGTCCCTCGCCTCCATGATGTCTATCTCGCCGCCGTCGTAGGGCCAGCCGCCGCTCTCGGGCATCAACCAGACCGCCGGGAAGGCGCCGACCCCCTTGGGGATCCGGGCCTTGGCCTCGAAGCGGCCGTGCTGCTGCATGTGCCCGCGACCGTGGGAGACGCCGCCCTCGTCGACCCACCCCCGGTTGCTGAACGCGTAGCTCATCACGCCGCCGTCGAGGACGGGGCACGTCAGGTTGCGAAACACCAGCGGCCCGTAGTCGATGTTGTTGCGGCACCGGTAGGGGCGGTTGGCGTAGTACACGCCCGGCCACTGCGGGTCGATGTCGACCCAGTAGTCGACGCCGGACTCCTCGAGGACACCGTCGGCGAAGGCGAGGATCTGGCAGTTGACGCCGCCGTAGGTGCCGCCGTGGGGGCAGGCGCCGTCGACCGGCGCATAGTAGACGCCGGGCCAGGCGGGGTTGGGGTCGACCCAGTAGTGGACGTCCCGGACGAGGACGCCGTCGGCGAAGGCGTAGATCTGGCAGTTGGGACCGCCGAGGACGCCGCCGAAGATGCAGTCGTATTCGACGGGCGCGTAGGTCGCCGACAGCCTCAAGTAGCCCTTGCCGGCCGGGTCGACCTCGACCTGGGTGGGGTCGAAGCGCGCCGACCACTGGCCGTGGTAGTCGGTGGCCATCCAGTTGACCATCTCGTAGAGGGTCCAGGTGCACTTGTCGAGGTGCTGCAGGCGCTCGCGGAGCACCTGCCCATAGAGGACCTCGACCTCTCGGCGGGTCATCGCGTCATAGTCCGTCTCCGGGTCGACCAGCTTCAAGGCCGCCACCAGGTTGGCCTTGGTCGGCGGGTAGTAGTCCTGGTAGTCCTTGTCCGACCGGTCGCAGTGGTGGGTGTCGCCACCCGGCCAGATGTGACACTGGGGGGCGAGGTCGTCGAAGCAATAGGCGTCGCGCGCGTCGCCCTCGCGCTTGCCGGTGAACTCGTCGGCGAAGACAAGCCGCCAGTGGCGCTCGCTGACCGCCACGGGGCCGGGGGGCTCGGAGGTGTCGGCCGAGGAGGTGTCGGCCGAGGAGGTGTCGGCCGCAGCGGTGTCGGCCGAGGCGGTGTCGGCCGCGGAGCTGTCGGCCGCAGCGGTGTCGGCCGAGGAGCTGTCGGCCGAGGAGCTGTCGGCCGCGGCGTCCGGGTCGGCGGCGGCGTCCTCATCCACGGCGTCGGTGGCGGCGTCCGGGTCGGCGGCGTCCGGGTCGGCGGCGGCGGTGTCCGCCTCGGCGTCGGGCGCCGAGGAGGTGTCGGGCAAGGTCGCGTCCACGCCGACCGCCACCTCGGCGGCGGCGGTGTCGGCGGCGGCGGGCTCGCTCGCGTCGCCGCACCCGGGGGCGGCCAACGTGAGCGCGGCGAGGGCGCTGAGCGCCACGAGGCTTGCGGTGTCGTTCATGACGCCACGCTACCGTCGTCACCGCGGCCGGGGCAAGGGGGGCCAGGGGTGGCGCGAGGGGCGTGGCCCGCGGGGGTGTTGGCGTTGAACTGCGGGGGTCGAGGGGCTACAAGGGCGCGATGCGAGCTGACCGGTCGAAGACGGTGTTCATGCGCGGCTGCGGCGACCTGGGGACGGGGGTGGCCCTGGCGCTGGTCGCGGCCGGCTACCGCGTCCTCGTCATCGAGCGCCCGCGCCCGACGACCCTGCGGCGTCAGGTGGCCCTGTCCACCGCCGCCATCGAGGGGCGCGTGACCGTGGGCGGGGTCGAGGCGGTGCACGCCGAGACCCTCGACGCGATCGACGAGGCGCTCGCCGCCGGGCAGGTCCCGGTGTGGACCCGCGGCGAGGCGGCCCTGGGCGGGCGCTACCGCCCCGACGCGATCGTAGACGCGCGGCTGCGCGGCCTGGCGGAGCCCAGCCTCGACAAGGCAGAGGCCCCCGTGGTCATCGCCCTCGGCCCCGGCTACGTGGCGGGGCGACACTGCCACTACGTCATCGAGACCAACCGCGGCCCGAGCCTCGGCGCCGTCCTCGAGCGCGGCCAGGCCGAGCCCCACACCGGCGTGCCCGGCACGGTCGCGGGCGAGGCGGCGCGGCGCATCTTGCGCAGCCCCGTCGCCGGCGTCTTCACGGGCATCCGCGGCCTCGGGGAGCTGGTCGAGGCGGGCGAGGTCGTCGGCACCGTCGACGGCGTGCCCGTCCGCGCGCGGCTCTCCGGCATGATTCGCGGCCTGCTCTTGGACGGCCACGCCGTGCCCGCGGGCAAGAAGGTGGGCGACGTGGACCCCCGCGGCGCCGACGCCCCCTTGAGCGAGCCCAGCGACAAGTCCGCGGCCATCGGGGCGGGGGTCCTCGAGGCGCTCCGGCGCGGCGAGGGGGGCGGCCGGGCGGGCGCCTGATCGCCTCGACATCGCTTATCACAATTGACCATCCGGGCCCTGCCGCCTACCTTGCCCGCTGGCCGGCGCGCGCCTGGGGCCAGGCGCCGCCAAGGGAGCGACACAGCCATGTACCTCGACCTCGACAGATACCTCCGGCCCGAGCGCGTCGGCGCCTGCCTCGCGGCGCTCACGCGGCCGCGAAGCGCGGTCATCGCCGGCGGCACCTGGCTGAACGCGGACCCATCCCGGCACGCCCACCTCGCGCAGGTGGTGGACCTGCAAGCGCTCGCGCTCCGCGGCATCGAGGCCGACGAGGAGGCCGTGAAGATCGGCGCGCTGACGCCCCTGGCCGACCTGGTCGGCGCCGTCGAGCCCGACTTCATGGCGATCGGCATGGCCGCCGCGGCCGAGCGCAACCTGGCCATCCGAAACCGCTCCACCGTGGGCGGGCGCCTGTGCCGCAACGCCGCCGACGGCCGCCTCGCCACGGCCATGCTCGCCCTCAACTGTCAGGTCGAGGTCTGCACGCCCGCGGGCGTGCGCGAGGTCCCCCTTGGCAAGCACCTCGCCGACGTCGCCGCGGGGCGCCTCGGCGGCGTGGTGACCCGGGCGATCCTCGAGTCCACGCCTGGCTACTCGGCCTACATCGACAGCACGCTCACCGCCGTGGACGCGCCCGTCACCGACGCCGCCCTGGCCGTGTGCGTCGACGGCACCGCCCGCGTCGCCACCGGCGGCCACGCGGCTGACGCCTCGGGCGCCCTGTCCCTGCCCGAGACCTCCGCGGTGGTCGCCGGCATCGGCTGGTCCAAGGACTACGCCGGTTGGCGGGCCAAGGTGCGCGAGGCGGCGCTGGCGGAGATCCCGTCGTACACCGACGCCCTGGCCACGGGAGACTACCGGCGGCACCTCGCCGCCACGCTGATCACGCGCCTGGTCGGCGCGTGGCTCGAGGGAGGCGACGAGTAATGCGCTTTGAAGCGACCATCAACGGGCGCGCGGTCAGCGCCGAGATCGCGCCTACGGAGTTTTTGACCGAGGTGCTGCGCGCCCAGGGGCTCATCGGCACCAAGCGCGGCTGCGACAGCGGTGACTGCGGCGCCTGCGCGGTGCTCCTCGACGGCCGCGAGGTCAACAGCTGCATCATCCTGGCGGCCCAGGCGAGCGGGCACGACATCGTCACCGTCGAAGGGATCGGCACCACCCGCGAGCCCCACCCCATCCAGGAGGCGTTCGTGGACGCCGGGGCGGTCCAGTGCGGCTTCTGCACCCCCGGCATGGTCATCGCGACCAAGGCGCTCCTGGACGAGACGGCCACGCCCACGCGGCGCGACGCGCGCTCCGCGCTCGCCGGGCATCTGTGCCGCTGCACGGGCTACGTCAAGTGCGTCGACGCGGTGGTAGACGCCGCCCACCGGGTTCGCGCGGCCCGCGGGGAGGGCTAGAGCATGGCGGGCGAGACTGTCGAGACCACCGAACGCTGGGACACGGGCGCGGGCTCCATGAAGGAGTACGACGCCTTCAAGGTCGTCAACAAGAGCCCGCGGCGCGTCGACGCGCTGAAGCTTGCGACGGGCCAGGGCACCTTCACCGACGACGAGGTGCTGCCTGGCACCCTGCACGTCAAGATGCTGTGGAGCCCCCACGCCCACGCCCGGATCGCGTCCATCGACGTCTCCGAGGCCGAGGCGATGCCCGGCGTCCACTGCGTCCTCTACCACGGCAACGTGCCGCGGGTGGCCCACACCACCGCTGGCCAGGGCTTCCCTGAGCCGTCGCCGTGGGACGCCTACATGTTCGACACGAAGGTGCGCTTCGTGGGTGACCGCGTCGCCGCGGTCGCCGCCGAGACCGAGGTCCAGGCGCTCAAGGCCCTCGAGAGGATCAAGGTCGAGTACGAGGTGTTGCCCAAGCCCGAGCAGAACATCGCCTGCAAGCTGGCGGCGAGCGTCGGCGACGTCGAGGCCGGGTTCGCCGCCTCGGACATCGTCCTCGAGCGCACCTACGACGTCGGCTACGCCCAGCAGGCGCCCATCGAGCCTCACGTCGCGATCACCCACCTCGACGAGGACGACCGCCTGGTCGTGCGCGTGGCGACCCAGGTGCCCTTCCACTCGCGGCGCATCCTGGCCCAGGTCCTCGAGATCCCGGTGGCGCGCGTGCGCGTGCTCAAGCCGCGGATCGGCGGCGGCTTCGGCGTCAAGCAGGAGATCCTGGTCGAGGACGTCCCGGCGCTGGTGACGCTGCGGACGGGCCGCCCGGCGCGCTGGGCCTACACCCGCTCCGAGGAGCTCGTCAGCGCCCGCACGCGCCACGCCCAGACCCTGACGATGAAGCTGGGGGCCAAGCGGGACGGCACCCTCGTCGCCCTGTCGATGAACGTGCTCGGAAACAGCGGCGCCTACGGGGCCCACGCCCTCACCGTCGTCTCGTGCACGGGTGGCAAGGCCTTGCCGCTCTACCGCGCCGAGCACTACCACTTCGACGCGACGGTGATGTACACCAACCTGCCCGTCGGCGGCGCCTTCCGCGGCTATGGGGCGCCCCAGGGCTTTTACGCCGTCGAGATCCTCATGGACGAGCTCGCCCACGAGCTCGGCATGGACCCGGTGGCCCTGCGCCGCAAGAACATGATCCGCTCCGGGGACGACAACCCCCTCGCGGTCGCCCTCGGCGAGGGCGGCGAGGGCTTCCCTCAGCGCATCCGCAGCTGTGGCCTGGACGCGTGCATCACCCAGGGCATGGAGGCGATCGGCTGGGAGCGTCGCGCGACCTTCGATAAGACGGGCACCAAGCGCCGCGGCATGGGGATGGTCGCGTTGATGCAGGGGTCGGGGATCCCGGGCGTCGACATGGCGGCCTCCTTTCTCAAGCTCAACGACGACGGCAGCTTCAACCTGCTCGCGGGCGCGACCGACATCGGCACGGGCTCCGACACGGTGCTCAGCCAGATCGCCGCCGAGGAGCTCGGCGTCAGCGTCGACGACATCATCATCTACACGGCCGACACGGATCTGACGCCCTTTGACACCGGCGCCTACGCCTCGAGCACGACCTACATCTCCGGGATGTCGGTCAAGAAGGCCGCCGCCGCCGTCAAGCAGCAGATCATCAGCGCGGCCGCCAAGATCTGGGGCGTCCCCGAGGACGGCCTGGTCGCCAAGGACAAGGCGGTCCACCGGCCCGACGGCGAGACCCTCAGCTACGGCGACGTGTGCCGGTCGACGCTCTATCACGTCAACCAGCATCAGATCATGGACCACGCCTCGCACCTGTCCTTCGAGTGCCCGCCGCCCTTTGCGGCCCACTTCTGCGAGGTCGAGGTCGACGTCGAGACCGGCGAGATCGAGGTGCTCAAGTACGTCGCGGCCGTCGACTGCGGCGTGGCCATCCACCCCAAGGGGGCCGAGGGCCAGACCGAGGGCGGCGTGCAGATGGGCCTCGGCTGGGCGCTGACCGAGCGCTACCTCTTCGACGAGGGCGGCCGGATGGTCAACGACACCTTCGGCGGCTACAAGATCTTCGGCGCCCTGGACATGCCGCAGATGACGACCCTGTTGGTCCCGACCTACGAGCCCAGCGGGCCGTTCGGGGCCAAGTCGGTCAGCGAGATCCCCATCAACGGACCGGCGCCGCTGCTATCGAACGCGATCTTCGACGCGATCGGCGTGCGCTTCCGCCAAAACCCAATCACGCCCGAGATGGTCTGGCGCGCCCTCCGCGAGCAACAATAGAGGAGGGCTTCGACATGCCCCGCTTCATCCGCGCCCGCTTCCTGCTCCCCATCAGCGACGAGATCGGGCCCGCGACCCGCATCGAGGACGGCTACGTGCTGTGGGAGGGCGACCGGGTCGTCGAGCTCGGCCAGTTCTTCGACCGGGGCGTCGGTGAGCGCCTCATCCGCGCCTATGGCGGCGCGCTCGAGGTCGTCGGCCCGACCTCGGTGACCCGGGGGCCCAAGGCCGTCGCGGAGCTCGTCCGCCACGAGGGCGCGATCTTGCCGGGCTTCGTCAAGGCCCACGGCCACGACCACGAGCCGCCCATCATCGGCCTGGTCAAGGACGTCCCCCTGACGGCGTGGCTCGACGGCGTCGTCAACCCCTTCACGGGCTTCATGAAAAAGCAGCAGGCCCGCCTCGCGGAGCTGCTCGGCAAGAGCCCCCAGAGCGTGTCCTACCTCAAGGCCCGGGTGGACGACCTCTACTACGGCATCACGACCTCGATGGTGCACCATTGCAACCACTCGAAGTACTACGCCGACGAGCTGGTCGCCGCCGCCGAGCAGGCCGGCACCCGCATGATCGTGGCCGTCGGCGGCCAGGATCGCCACTACGCCGATGATCTGCTCGACTCTGTCGACCAGGCCATCGCTCGCCTCGACGCCTACACGGCGCGCCACGGCGACAAGCCCCGGGTGGAGATCATCCCCGGCCCCGACCAGCTGTTCTCGAACGGGCCCGAGATGATGAAGGCCCTCAAGGCGTGGGCGCGGCAGCACGGGACGCTCTTGCACTTCCACTCTTCGGAGGAGAAGAACACCACGGCTTGGTTCCGCAAGACCTACGGCCAGACGCCCATCGAGTACGCCAATGGCCTCGGGATCTTGGACGAGCGCACCGTCGTCGCCCACCAGGTGCACTCGACGGCCGAGGACCTCGACATCCTGGCCGAGACGGGGACGCGCATCGTCCACAACCCCCTCGCCAACACGATCCTCGGCTCAGGGATGCCCCCGGTGGTGGAGCTTATCGAGCGCGGCATCCCCGTGGCCATCTCGACGGACGGCTCGGGCAGCGCCGACAACCAGAACATCCTGGCGGCGGCGCGCCTGGCGTCCCAGTACCAAAAGGCGCGCTACAGCCGCGCCGACTTCCTGCCCGCCCAGCAGGCCCTCGAGATGATCACCATCGAGCCGGCGCGGATCCTGGGGCTCGACGTCGGGACCCTCGAGGTGGGCCGCCCCGCGGATCTGGTGGTCATCGCCACGGACACCCCGAACATGACGCCGACGCGCGTGACGAACGTGGTCGAGAACCTCATCTGGGCCAGCGACGGCAGCGAGGTCCGCGTCGTCGTGGGCGGCGGCGAGGTGCTGCGCCAGGGCGCGACCTTTCACACCCTGGACGTCGAGCAGATCCTCGAGGACGTCACGACCCTGGCGACCGAGTTCGACGAGTACCAGGCCGCGGCGCCGGCGCTCAAGGGCACCGGGGCGAACGCCTGACCCGCGGGCGGGCGCAGGCGGGTGGCCGGCCGCCGGCCGCTATTGGATCTGCAGGCCCAGGTCGTAGCTGAAGGTGCCCGGGTGGGCGGCGCCGTTCCAGTCGTAGACGGCGAAGTAGAAGTCGTTGGGGGCGCTGCCGCAGGCGCCATGGCAGACGATGAAGCCGCCGCTTTGCGCGACGCGCCCATCGCCGTCGGCGTCCCACTCGACGTCCTGCCAGACCATCTGGCCCTGGTCGGACTTGAACACCGCTAGCGCCGGGACGAAGGCGCTCGAGCCCGTGCGGGTCAGGGTGATCCTGGGGGTTGAGTTGGCCGGGGCGACGAAGTGGTAGTAGCGGGTCTCGCCGCCGACGGTGAGGGCCTGCCCGGGGAAGGTCTGCTGCTGACCGAGGGCGTAGCTGCCGAGAGCGGTGGGCGCGAAGGGGGTGGCCTTGATGCGCAGGGTATAGGCGTACTCGGGGCCGCCGACGGTGGGGCCGTAGCCGCCCGAGGTCCAGGCGTCGTAGTTGACGGCGTCCTCGACGGCGACGTAGATCGCGGTCGACGAGCTGTAGGGGTAGGCGATGGTGGTGCGGGCGCAGCTGCTGTCAGCCGACACGTCGCTCGAGTAGGTGCGGATCTGGAAGCCGTCGGAGACGTAGACGACCGGGTCGATGAGGCCCGCGTCGGAGCCGGCCTGGACGGCGATCTCGAGCATGCTGCGGGGGGGCGCGCGGATGCCGATGACGTCGATGTCGGGCCCTGCGCCCACATAGTAGGTGTGGCTGCCATCGTCGAGGGCGCCGAGGGCCCCGGAGGACCCGCCCAAGGCCAGGTTGACCTCGGCCACCCCGGTGTAGGCGGGGTGGTCGCAGCCCTCGACGCAGTCGGGCCACTCGCTGTCGACGGGCTCGGCCTTGAAGGCCTCGACGCCGACGCCCGGGTCGAGGTCGCACAGGGTCTCGCCGACCGGCGGCTGGGCGGTGTCCTGAGGCGGCGTGGTGTCGACGGGCTCGATGGTGTCGGCCTCGACGGTGTCCGGCGTGGTGAGGTCGCCGTCGGGGACGCACACGAAGACCAGGTCGACGCTGCCGCTGGTGACGCCCTTGCAGCCCCAGCCCGGCGGGCACTCGGCGACGCACGTCTTGGAGCAGACGAAACCGTCGGGACCCTCGACGCACCACGAGGTGCTGCACTCGCGGTTGTCGCGACAGCCGTCGCCGAAGTCGGGCGGGAGGGTGCCGCCATAGCTGGTGTCCGGGGCGGCTGAGTCGGCGAAGGAGACGTCGGGGGCAGACACCTCGGTCAGATCGGCGACGGTGCCGGTGCCGGCGGCGTCCTCGCCGGTACAGGACGTGGAGACGAGGCCGAGGGCGAGCAGCGATGGGAGCAGCAGGCGGGTGGCGCGCATGGCCGGCAACATAGCCTGCGGACGCCGGCGGACTCAACCGCGATGGGCGGGCGGGCGCGGGGCGCGACCTCAGCCAAGCCCGTCGAGGAAGCCGACGCTGCGCAAAAAACGTGCGATCTCGAGCTGATAGCCGCCGCGATCGAGGTGGAGCAGGTGACTGCCCGGGAACCAGTGGAGGCGGCAGCGGCCCCAGTGATCCCACAGCAGGCGGCTGTGCTTGGGCGAGGCGAGGCGGTCGCCGACGCCGCCGATCACCATCAGGCGCTCCCTCGGCAGCTGCGGCTTCCACGTCAGGGGGCTCGACACGGCCACCAGGCGACGCGCCTCGACCATGTCCACCCCGTACAGGGCCAGCAGGCCGCGGACGATGACGCCCATGGGCTCCCACTCGAGGAGCAGATCGGGGATGGAGGCGACGGGGACGTTGGGGATCGCGAACGACAGGCGCGGCTCCGTCGCCGCGAGCAGGGCCGTGGTGAAGCCGCCGAGGCTGATGCCCGTGACGCCGACGCGCTCGACGCCCCGATCGTCGCGCAGGTAGGTCACGAGCTGGCGGAAGTCGTGCACCGCCTGGGCGAAGGCCTCGTTCATGCGCGAGGGGCCGCCGGCGAAGAAGCCGTGCCCCGAGAACGGCGAGAGCGCCGTCTGGCGGCGGCCGTGGAAGGGCAGGTTGAACAGCGCCACGTCCACGCCGAGCGCGTCGTACAGCCACGGCAGGCCGAAGAACCACTGGTTGAGGTCGTAGCCCTCGGCGCCGAAGCCGTGGATGGCGACGATGGTGGGCCGCGGCCCGCGGTCGTGACGCCAGTAGCGGACGTGGGCGTAGCGATTGGCACGGTGGCGCCGATAGGGCTCGCGGAGGCGCTCGGTGAAGGGCTCGAAGGTGCTCTCGAACCGGAGGCTCTCGACGACGCCGCGCGCGGGGCGAAACCCCCTGCGGGTGGGGCGGACGCGGACCCGCGGCGGGCCGGTGGGGGGGCGGAAAAAGGCGTAGGGGTCGCCGGCCCGCGCGAGGCGCTCGGAGGCCTCAGCGTCACGGCGGGCGCGGCTGAGGGTGAGCGGGTTGTAGCCGGGCGGGACGGCCAGGGTGCTCAGGGACAGGGCCGCGCTGGTGCGCACGAGCACGTCGAAGGCGGCGGTGGCGTCGACCCGGAGGCGATCCCACGGGGCCAGCTCGAAGCCCTCGTCGCGCAAGGCGAAGTCGGTCGGCAGGGCCTGCCACCAGGCGCCGCCCGTCGGCATCACAGGCGGCGCCTCGAGGCAGGCGTCGTGGGCGATCTTCGATACGACGGCGCTTCGGATCATAGGCGAGCAGTGTGGCCGAAGCGGGGCGACACCTCAAATGTCGTGGGAGAGGCTGCTCTTGGGCGCGCGCAGGTACACGTAGGGCGTGGCGTGCAGGAAGTTCGACACGCGCGAGGTGTAGACGTCGGCGTAGCGCTCGATCTGACGCGCCAGGTGGCTCTTGTCGATGCCGGCGCGCATGACCGGGCCCCAGCGGGCGCTGCGCAGCGTCGCGGCGCGGGCGGCGAGCGGCCTCAGGCGGTGATCGAGGGCGACGAGCACCTGCTTGGCGTCGGCGATGGCCGCCTCGAGCTCGCGCCGTGGGGGCCCCTGCTCGCCGCATCTTAGGCGCAGGCGCATCAGCCGCATCCAGGCGACGCGTCGGTCGAGCTCGGCCTTTTCGGCCATCAGCGCGCCGAGGCGCCGCTCGTCGCTGGCGAACGCGGCCACGGCGTCGAGCTCGCCCTCGAGCTCACGCAGGACCAGGGCGGTGCGCCAGCGGACGGTCGACTTGGTGACGTTGACATCGCTGAAGACGTGGTCGCCGACGTACAGGATGTCGCGGCCCGACAGCCCCAGGGCCTGCTCGATGAGGGCCGCGTGGCCGCCGTAATAGACCTTGCCGACCTGGGGCAGCCCGACGACGGGGCGCAGGTGGCCCTCGTCGTTGATGACCTCGTAGAGCGGGTTGGTCGTCGTGAAGAAGGCGGGCTTTCGGGCCTGGACGATGACCAGATCGAAGAGATCGCGCCAGGTCATCTCGTCCGGCAGGTATCGATCGAAGGCGTACTTCATCATCGCGGCGGTGTAGCGCCACTCGCTGTTAGTGATGAGCATGAGCCTTTTGCCGGCGCGCTTTTGGTCGAGCAGCGTCCGCGGACCGTCGGGGTCGAGGTCGACGAAGGCGTCGGGGTTGTCGATGATCTCCGCCTTCAGCTTGCCCTCGATGTGGGCGGAGTCGAGGCCCGCGCGGACGCGGTCGAACAGCCCGCGGTAGCCGAGCCCGCGCTCGAGGACGCCGTCGTCGAGGAGATCGACGCACTGCCCGTACAGGACAGACAGGGAGATGTCGAAGAGCGTGCTGAGGAAGACCCAGCGCTCCTCGCGCAGATCGACGTAGACCCGGCCGTAGGTCTCGCGCACGGCGGGGAAGTCGAGCATGCGCGTGCCGTGGGCGGCGGCCTTGATGTAGCCGAAGCGGTCGGCCTTGACGGTGTTGCCGAGGTGGGTGTCGAGGATGAGGCCGCGGTCGACCAGGTCGCAGTCGAAGCGCAGGTGGGCCACGGGCAGCCCGCCGTCGGCGAGGCGGTCGCGGGCGAACTCATAGGCGCGGCGCTCCCACTCCTGCACATGGTAGTGGATGAGCGTGTAGTCCATGTCGTAGCCGACGGCGCCGATGGCCTTGAGGTTGACGGTGCGGTTGCAGTAGATGCCGCGCGACGGGGGCGGCGGCGGCGGGATCTCGATGGGCATGGTGTGCTCCGATGTCTCGTCGTCAGCGCCGCGGCTGACGGGTGGCCTCTGGTCGTTCCGGCCTGCTTTTCGTTCGGATCAGGATGCGCACCCCGCGCGCCGAGGCGAGCGGCTTTGGGACCTCGGGCGGCCACCGGCTGACGGCCAGGTGGTCGCGCGGCTCGCTGGGGGCGCGCTCGCGCAGACCGCGCCGGCGCCGGAGCGGGCGGACCGTCGGCCGGCGGCGCCAGGACGACGCGGGCAGGGAGCGGGGGCGCCGAGCTCAGCCGATCCGGAAGCCGGAGATCCCCGGGAGGTCCTGGTAGGTGATGCGGGTCCCACGCAGGGTCTCGAGGGTGCGCTCGTCGACGAACAGGCGGATACCTTGGGAGACGAGCACGACGTCGCCGGGCTCGGGCTCCTGTTCGAAGGCGAAGTCCCAGCCGTCCGCGCCGCTGCTCAGCACGCGCAGCGCGGCGCCGACGACGCCGTGTCGCCAGGCCATCAGGCGCAGCTGACGCGCGGCGATCTCGGTCAGCTCGATGGGGCCCTGCGGCGAGTCGCGCAGCGGGGGCGGCCGGTTGTGGGCGCGGCGCGGGCCCGGCGGCGGCGCGGCGGCCAGCGCGGCCTGGTGGGCGGCCGGGTCCCACCCGCCCGTGGGTGGCGGGGGCTCGAGGCGGTTGTAGATGGGCGGGAGCGCGCGCGCCGCCGCGGCCTGGGGTGAGCCGCGCAGGTCCATCTCGACGGTGATCACGCCCGGCACCGAGCCTGGTGGCGCCTCGAAGCGCATGGGGTTGACGCCGCGAGGCGCGGGCTGCTCGGGGGCGCGCCGCGGCGACCCGACCCACCCCGAGCGCGTCACCGTCATCCGCGGGTTGGGGCGGTGAGGGGGCGGCGCCGCCCCAGGCGTGTCGGGCCACGGCGGCGTCGGGCTCTCCTCGGGCGCGAGGCGACGCCCCTCGGGGACGGCCGGGCCGCGTCGGATCCGCTTGGGTGCGGCCGCCGCAGCCGCCGCGGCGCCCGGGTCACGCCTCTTCGGGCGTGGGGGCCGCTGCACCCCGTCGATGTCAAGGTTTGCGAAGCGCTTGAGGATCTTGCTGTCGTCTCTCGCCATGGCCGCGAGTATGGGCGACGGCGGGTCCCGATGGAAATCTCTGTACGGGGCTCTTACGCGGGGGCCTCGAAGCTGAGGTCGACCATCATGTCCGTGGCGAGGGCCTCGAGGGCCACCCGGAGCTCGTCGATGGCGACGACCGGCGGCAGGTGCACCAGGGCGTGGGCCTCGAACATGGGCGTGCCGGACATCGGGGCGCGCACGGTGTTGCTGCGCAGGTCCGCGACGTTGACGCCGCGGTTGGCCAGGGCGTGGGCGACGGCCTGGATGATCCCGGGGCGGTCGTGGCCGACCAGGTCGATCATCAGCGCTCGCGGGTGCGCCCCCGTGGCCGGCGGCGTCGTCCGGGTGACCGACACGGTCAGGTCCCGCTCGCGCAGGTCGCCGAGGGCCGCGCAGAGATCGGCCTGCGAGGCTGGCGGCACCTGCACCTCGAGGATGCCCGCGAACTGCCCCGCGAGCTGCGCCATCCGGCTGCGATGCCAGCCGCCGCCGTGGGCGACGATCACCGCCGAGAGCGCATCGACGATACCAGGACGATCGGGGCCTATCACCGTCAGGACGAGCGTCGTGTACATGCCGCCTGTCTACCACACCCCCTCTTTGCAGTCTCTCCGGTTCGCCTCCCGCCGCTGCCTGCTGCGCCGCGGCCAGCGACGAGCGCCACGTCGCCCTTGCCGACCTCATCGCCGTCGGCATCGTGACCGGCCTGCGCGGCCTGCGCGGCCTGCGCGGCGTGCGCGGCCTGTCGCCAGGGGACCGGCCCGAGCGCGGCGCTCAGCGCCCCAAGATCCTGTCGATCTCCTCCATGAGGCGCCCCTCGCTGAAGGGCTTCTCGAGCACCACGGCGTCCTCGCGGACGTAGCCGGCGTCGCGCAGCGCGTCGGCCGGGTGCGCCGACATGAACACCGTCAGCAGGCGCGGAAAGCGCGGGCGCAGGTCCGCCTCGACGTCGCGCCCCAGAGCCCCCGGCAGCATGACGTCCGACACCAACAGGTCGATGGCGCCCTCGTGGGCGCGGGCCACCAGGGTGGCCTCGGCGCGGTCGCAGGCCTCCAGCACCGAGTAGCCCAGCGGCTCCAGGAACGCCCGCAACGTCAGGCGCACCAGCGGCTCGTCGTCGACCACGAGCACCGTCTCACCCCCGGGCTTGGCCGGCGCGTGAGTGCGTTCGCCGCGGCCCTCATCCTCGCCCAGCGCGCGCGGCAGGTACACGGTGAAGGTCGCGCCCTGGCCCACGCTGCTCTCGATGTCGATGTGGCCGCCGGCCTGCTTGACGATCCCATAGACCGTCGACAGCCCCAGCCCCGTGCCGCGCCCGACCTCCTTGGTCGTGAAGAACGGCTCGAAGACCCGCTCGAGGGTCTCCCCATCCATACCGACGCCGTCGTCCCGCACGAGCAGCGTCACCCAGACGACCAGGTTCATCAGGACCTGCTGCAGGTGCCCGGGATCACAGCGCACCTTCCAGTCCGCATTGTCGAGCGCGACCTTGAGCGCGATCGACTCGCCGAGGAGGCTGCGCAGCATCTTCTCAGACTCCATGACGACCGCGCCCACGTCGACCAGCGTGGGCTGCGCCTCCTTGCGCCGGCTGAAGAGCAGGAGCTGCCGCGTCAGCGAGGCGCCGCGCTTGGCCGCGCGCAGGACCTGCTCCAGGAAGGGCCGCGCGCGGCTGTCCTGTCCGACGTAGCGCAGCGAGATCTCCGCGCACCCGCTGATCCCCATCAGCAGGTTGTTGTAGTCGTGGGCCACCCCGCTGGCCAGGGTCCCGATGGCCTCCATCTTCTGGGACTGCCGAAGCTGCGCCTCGAGCCGCCGCTCGCGGCTGACGTCACGCGCGACGACGATCCCGGCGACCACCTCGCCGCCCTCGCGCACGGGCACGGCTTTGAGCGAGAAGGTGCGGCCGTCGCTGAGGTCCTGGGTCACGTCGACGGAGCGCCCCTCGAGCACCGCGCGGTAGATCGGCGCGATCCGCTCGGCGGCGTCGGGCTCCAGCACCTGCGGGAGCGTGCGCCCCACGAGCTCCGTCGTCGGATACCCGGTCGCCTCGAGCGCCGGCCCCTCGGCGAGCAGGTAGCGCAGCTCCGTGTCGAAGAGCAGCACCGCGGAGTCCGGCAGGTGCCGGGCGACGATCTGATACAGGCGCTCGCGGCGGTTGACCTCCTGCACCCGCCGCTCGGCGAGGAGCTCCGGGCGGTCCCGCAAGATGACGATGGCCCCCCGCGGGCGGCGACTGGGCGACACGCGGACGTCGAGGGTCCCGCCGTCAGCCACCGTCAGGCGCGTCTGCTGGACCTGCTCGTCCATGGCCGCCGCCACCAGCTGAGGCCGCAGCGCCTCGATGAGGTCGCCGACGTCGCCGGCGCGCGACAGCGGCCCGCCCCCCGCCGCGCGGCAGGTGAGGGCCTGGTCCACGAAGACCACGCCGAGCTCCGGGACCAGCTCCAGCAGCGCGTGGGTGAGCGCGATCCCGTCGAGGTCGGCGGCTCCGGGCGGCGCCTGTGCGGCGTCGGACGTCGGGGTCGGGGGCTTCACGGCAAGATGTCTCAGGTATCGGGGGGACAAGCGACCGCTCGGACGGAACGAACCAACGCGCGCGCTCGCTGTCAAGACGTCGTGCCGCTTGCGCGCAGCGCTTCACGCGGCCTAGCTTCTGCGGATGACCTCGCCCTCATGTATTGCCCTGGCGCTCTCGGCGCTCACCCTACTCGGAGCTTGTGGCGCCGTGGCGTCGCGCGACGACCGCCCCTGTGACCGCCAGGAGAACGTTCACATGGAGCCCGCCCAGCCGGCGCCCCCCACCGAACGACAGGACGTCGTCGACGTCCTCCACGGCGTCCCCGTGCCGGACCCCTCCCGCTGGCTCGAGGACGCGAGCCAGCCCGCCGTGCGGGCCTGGGTCGACGCGCAAGACGCCCACGCGCGCGCCCACCTCGACGCGCTGCCCGAGCGCGACGCCCTCGTCACCCGCCTCCGCGAGCTCTTCTACGTCGACAGCGTCTCGGCGCCCCGGCGCTACGGCGACCGCCTCTTTTACTCCCGCCGCAACCGCGACCGCGAGA
>PDWJ01002728.1_pt1 | contig 18049 bp, 12 predicted proteins | sample 1430881 | NCBI WGS metagenome assembly PDWJ01 (sample SAMN01162460, study PRJNA174530) | Oral metagenome, whole genome shotgun sequencing project. | biome: Marine environment; feature: Marine mammal; material: Swab sample of the gingival sulcus; isolation source: swab sample of gingival sulcus...
CCGATCGGTGGCGATTGGGTGTTGGGCGACTTCACCTATGACGAAGATACGGTGACCGGTTTTAGCGAACAGGGCTTGGCCAAGTACAACGCCGGCAACCGCGATTTGGTGTTGCCGCACATCAATCCCGAGAACACGTCTAAAATCATTACTAGAGTCAGGGAAAACAGCTTTGAAGCCAAGCAATTTGGCTCTATTAAGGATCAGCACAATTCGATAAAAGAAATTGGCGTAGAAGCATTTAGAAACTCTGCGACTGGCTATAATAACTTGCCTTGTGTCGTCGATTTACCAGTGGTGGAAAAAATTGGCGAAAAGGCATTTGAAGGCATTCAAGCATCGGCCTTTTCTGCACCGATGTTGAAAGAAGTCGGCGCGCTAGTCTTTAAGCAGGGTAAAATGGAGAACGTCGATTTGACCTTTGAAAATGTCAAGACGTTGGTACCACATTCCTTTAGCGAATTTGAAGCCAATAGTATGTCTTTCTTGAAATTGAAAGATATTCCAGAAAAGGCTTTTTACCAGACTAATGTAGCGACGATGTCGTTTCCAAAAGTTGAAACGGTCGGCGACTACGCCTTTAATAAATCGGCAGTTAAGAAAGCTGAAATGCCATTGGCGACGACATTTGGTCGCAATGCCTTTGCAGAGTCTAAATTAGAAGACATCAACTTCCCTCAACTGACGACGGCGGACACAGAAGTATTTAAAAAAATTACGACGATTAAAAGCATCAACTTGCCAAAATTAGAAGTGGTTCCTTCATGGGCGTTCCATAACTCTAAGACATTTGGCAGCGATACGGCCGATCAATCAGACGATGCGGCGCCGATTCAAGCCCGCTTTGACAGCGCTAAAAAAATTGACAAACTCGCCTTCTACAACTTTAGAGGCTTGCAACAAGTCAATCCGATTTACGCACCGCAGCTAACCCATATTATGTCTGGCGTGTTTTATGGCGCTTACACTGGCTCCAGCAGTTACAGTGGCGGCATCATATCGGTTGAACTGCCTGAGATCGAAGATATTACAATAGGCGCTTTCAAAAGTCATACGGGATCGCCGGAATACGACGGTTTAGTCGTCATTTACGCCGATGAAGATACGCCGTGTCTTTCCAAAGGTAATTACATCGTCAACCCGAGTCCAGATGATGGCAACTGGGTTGAAGATGACTTTGTCTGGCAGGACGATGACGTCAGCACTGGCAAGGTGCTTGGATTGACTAATAAAGGTGCCTCTAAGTTAGTCAACCGCGACTTTGAATTGGAATTTCCGGCCAGCGTCGTCGAAATTGGCGCCAATTTTGCCAATGGCGGTAAAATTAAGAAGATGTCCGGACAGAATGTCGAGATCGTCGGCAATAAGGCTTTTTACAGTTTGTACAGTCAACAGACTAAGGTCGAAAAAATCGATTTCCCGAATTTGAAATACGTCGGCAAAGAGGCCTTTGCGCGCATTAAATTTAAACAGGGCGACGACGTCGTCGGCTTTACACCGGAGACTTTTAACAATATTCAAACCATTGAAGACAATAGCTTCTTTATGGTCAAGTTTTCAAAGTCGACAGCGTTGGATCTTCCCGAGTTAGTGGCGATGGGCGAGCAAGCCTTTGGCTTTACTGAAAATGTGACAGGCGTTGACATGCCTTTGCTGGAAGAAGTGAAGAAGAGGGCATTTAGCGGCAGTAAAATAGCGAATTATAATTTGCCACTGGTCACCACAGTTGGCGAGAGTGCCTTTTCTAGTACGCCGCTCGGCGCTGGCGCGGGCGTTTATTTGCCCGAGGCAGTGACGTTGGATAAAAAAGCGTTTTACAATGCACAGCTGACTAGTTTACCGGCGTTGCCCAAAGTCACAGCTATTGGCGAGGGCGCATTTAAAAACAATAAACTGACCTCTGTCGATTTGCCTTTAGTCGTCAGTGTTGACAAAGATGCCTTTAGCGGCAACCACATTAAGCGCGCCGACTTTGGCTTAGATTTAGAAACCTTAGATAAAGACGCCTTTAGCGGTTGGAATGAGTTAGACGATTACGGTCAACCGAGTGGTCCGCATTATGCGACGCGCGTCTTTTTACCGGGCAACCAAAATCCGCACAGTTTACAGGATAGCCCGAACAAACACATTATCAATCCGTCGGGTATTACGATCAAGTTCATCGGTAGAACTGCCGGCGATACGACCGGTGCTTCTGACGTCGAATTGAAGGCGCCGGTTGAGACGATTATGGAAGGTGATAGCTATACTTCGAATGCGCCGCTGTTCTTTGGCTATATCGTCGAAGCTACTTCAGCGACCATTACAGTCAACCGCGACAATTCAGAATCTTATCTGATTACGCACTACTACAACCCCTATGATGCCTCAGTCGGCACCAATAGCGGCGGCGTAGAAATGACTTTAGAATACGTTGAACCGCGCGACGATGAGACCTTTTGGGTCGGCCCGCACAATCAGGGACCGCCGCCGCACAACCGCAGTGAAATCATACCGGTTTGGCACGGCGCAGATTTTAGTGGCGCCTATGCCGGTGATTCCGAGGGCGAATTGTGGATTTTCTTCAATCCGGAAATGATGTGGATTTACGGCAACCAAGTCGGCGCTTCTGGTACCCAAGGTGGCCACATTGAATCTTACGACATCGATTATGACAAGGGCGTCGTCAAATTGAACTTGCACAACTTGCAAGGTGGCGGTGGCTTTAAAGTTAAAATACCGTGGATATTTAAAGATGGCCCGACGCCAGAAGGCGTGCCGTTCCCAATTCAACAAGTCTTTGTCAATAAAGCTGGTGCGCCGATTGCCAAGCACGACGGCGTCGCACCAAAGGGCAAGTATAAGAACCCGAAAGTTGGCAAGGGCGGTAACATTGCCGGTATATTTATGAAGGGATGGTTTGATGCTGAAAAGGTCGGTCCAGTCGAAGACGTCAACGGCGTAAGTCGCTTTGTCGAAAATTACGAGGGCGTCTATCGTTTCGATGGCCGGTCGTATAGAAATATTGAAAAAGTCGAAATTGCGGATACGCTTCCGGAATATCAGCACGTCGACGACAACGGCGTCGTCACGACGGCGCGCGCCGTCTTTATCCCAGATGAAAATCCGGGCTGGACACTCGACGCCGACGGCATTACGGCACGCTATACCAACGAGATTTCACCAGCCGTCAACGGCGTGGATTTTCGCAATAGTTTTTCGAATATCAAGCTCAGATTGCATTTTCCGAATATGAAGGAAGACTGTCAAGTCAGCAATAAGGCTACTGCGGTTTACTATCAGGAAAATTATGCGCAGTGGGGCGAAACACCTAAAAATGCTGGCCCTGCCTATGCTAGATTCCAACTGCAAGGCTCAGAAAAAGAAGGTGTGACGGGTTCGAAAACGGTGACGCCGATACATTTTTACAACACGCTACACGGTCGTTCACAGGTATTTAAATATTCACTTCGTTACAATGGTCAAGAAAATCCAATTTTGACTCAGTTATTTGAACAGAAAAATATCGTCTTAACGGACTACGATTTAGACGAACGACTCTATTATTACAGTATCGGCATGAATAATTTCCCAACGCTTTTGAAAGAGGCCGTGACGGTTAAGTGTTATCAAAAAGTTGGCAGCGACATCGATCCGACGAACGATACATTGATCGAAACGGTTAAGCTTAAGCCGCCAACAGTTGGTTACACTGGCGTGACAAAAGAATTTGCAGCGGCTACTGCCCAGCAAATCGACTATCTGAAAATAGAACTTCCCGATTTGCCGAAGGGTGAGGCGGTATATAAGAATTATCACATCGAAGTTGGCACAAAGTTGCGCGAACCAGTTCCAAAGGCAACTGGTTCTGCCGAGTACCCTAACTCACTGCAGATCGACGCCGATTTTGTCGACGAAGCCGGTACTGTTCATTTTTCAAAGTTTAGTCAGGCCAAGCTTTACCGACGAGAAATTGATCCATTGCGCTTATATCCCGAAAAATCGCAGTATTACCCCGAGTATCTCAACCCACCGGGAGCGACGGAACCGTTGATTAAGGGAACTTATTCAATCGATGTTATATCGGCGTGGGGTGGTGAAACTAATCATCACACCATTCCCGACTTGCCCGATGAAGCAAAAGTAGCGAACTTTGAATTAGTCGACTTGTTGCCGTCCGGCGTCGAACTCGATCCGGATAGAGATTACCCAGTCGTATTAGAAGATGGCTTTAAAGACCAGCCGGGCGCTAAGTACGAAGTGGTACACAATTACAATGGCACTGGTCAAACGGCAATCGTCTTTACGGCCGACTGGTTTTATCCAGCCGGCGAATCAGAGCAATTTGCCACAATTTGGACGCGCTTAAAGCGACACTATGGCGCGATTGTTCAAACTAATAATGTATTCTTGCACTTTGATGAACACGAGTTCATGACTTTTGGCGATAAGAACAAGAATACGGTCAACGGCGCACTGATGGGTGATACCAGCGATCAGCAGTACGGTCATCACTCGGTAAAATTCAATATCAATGCGCCAATCGAGGTAATTTCGTTTAAGTCTATCGGCGTACCGCAAGGTGGCGATAGCTACAAGGACGTCGCCGAGTGGCAGGAAGAGGGCGCCAAGACGGCATCTGATTCGCTCTTTTACTATCGATTGCGCGTCAACAATTTGTCCGATATTGATTTGAAGAATTTCTCGCTGGTCGATGTCATCCCCTATATCGGCGACGTCGACATTCAAGAAAAGAACATCGGCACTGGTGTGCGCTATAATCGCGGCACTAAGGATTTTGTCAACAGCTTGGATTTAACGCGCAATATCGTGATTGAGGGTCAGTCTGAGGGTGAACCGCATTACACGACCGACCAATTTACGATTCAGTATTGGAATAGCGATACGAACATCGATTACAATGGCAAGTCAGCCGACTTCGTATTCGATAACGTATTGACTTGGAGCGATGCGCCGGCGGCCAATACGAAGGCAATTCGCATCGTCAAGAACGACGGTATAATCAAGCTCAACTCTTATGTCGATGTCTTTATACCGATGAAGGCGCCGGTCAACGAGTTTACTGATTTCCCATTGACTGGTAAGCGGGCTTTCAACAGCTTTGTATCGCGCACGTCGAAACTCGATACACTTGGCACTGAAGATCGTTATTTAGAGGCCGATGCCGTTTACAACGAAATGACGGCACCATTGGGTACGTTCAGCTTTATCAAAAAAGGCGTACGCTATGTCGAATTTGGTCCGCAGATAGAAGATTTGACGCCGCACTTACTAGAGGGTGCAACATTTGGTCTCTATAAGGGCGCAACGCTTGTAAAGACTGCTATTTCAGATCAGTTGGGTCGCGTAAAATTTGTCGACATCGAGGTTGACAGCGACTACACGATTAAGGAAATATCTGCCCCTGAGGGCTATCTCAAGAGCGCGAAGACCTACGATTTAAAGAGTGTCGATTTTAAGAACTGGCACGATAACCCGTCGCATCCCGATTACGATATCGTATTTGACGACGACGAGTACTTCCTTAACGAAAAACCGCAAACTGCAAAAATTTCGGGCGTTAAGGTCAATGAAAATGGTCAACCATTGCCCAATATTCGCTTTAGGTTAAAAGCCGATAACGAGAACAATGGTCAGACGCAGATCGTACAGACTAATGAAGATGGCGAGTTTGAATTTACCGGCATTCTCGGTGGCAGCTATACCTTGACTGAGTTGATGACGACCAGTGGTACCGGTTATACGCCAATTCAAGACATCAAGGTGCTGGTTGTAACCGATGATGAAGGCGATATTTCGGTATCGATCACCGTCGATGGCAACGTACAGCCGCTGACTGAAGATGCGGCGTCTGTCACAGCGGACGGCAATGAAAGACATTTCTTGCTCGGCAATGTCGTAAACGACAAATTGCAAGTTAAATTGCTTAAGTTGGGCGTGCCGCTAAACTATCCCGATTACAATGTGTCAGATCCGCTTTACAGCGTATTGGCACTCAGCGAGATGGCGCGCTTAGATGGATTTGAGTTTGAAATCTGGCACGGCGACTACAATGACGATGCCAATAACGATAAGCAGACTGTATTTTCGGGTAGCGACGGCGTCGGCGGTGCACTGGTTAAAAACTTAAAAGTCGGCGTACTATACAGCGTCAAAGAAAAGAGCGGTTCTAATCCGACTTATGTGGTGAATCCAAACACCTATCAATTTAAATTGGATGACTTTGGCTATTTGTATGACGAGAACGGCAATAAGTTCACTCAGAACCAGTTGAACATCGTCAACACCAAAAAGGCAGTTTTCGCTAGAATTACGCTCACTAAAAAAGGCGCTGAAGGCGAATTAATCGAAGGCGTTAAGTTTGGTCTCTACAACAATTCCGATGAATTAGTCGAAGAAAAACTAACTGATGCCAATGGTAAACTTCAGTTTGCCGACGTCGGTCCGGGCGTTTACAAAGTGAAGGAAATTGAAACGGTAGCCGGTTATTATCAGAGCCAGTGGGAGCAGTTGATTACTGTTCACGCCGCTGAAGAAACCGGCGATCAGTACGAAGGTGACATCGTCGTCAAAAACTTCCATTACGACGTCGTCAACCAGCCGATTAAGGTCGTGTTGAGCATCGGTAGCGAGTTTTGGAAAGCTGTCGCCGCGGCCGAAGCCGAAAGCTATGTGGCTGGGCACCCAGGTACAGCAGCGCGCATCATTCGCCGCGTGCCGACTAAGCTGGCCAATATCTACGACATCATCGGCGGTTCGACGGCCGACATTTGGGAAGTCGACGCCGACGGCAATGAAATTGCCGGCACGCGCCAGACCTTTACGACCGATGCGCACGGCGACATCGACTTTGCCGGTTACAAGTTTAAACACGACGGCGTCTACCGCATGCAGCAGCAGACGACTACTGACCAGTATATTCTCAATAGCAATCCGGTCAAATTAAAGATTCGCGACGAAAAGTTATTGATGCACCCCGACGCCAATGGCGTCATCAGAAAGTACATCAACAACGTGACGCGCAAGGGTTCGTTGGGTATATCGAAGTACGATGCGCTCAGTGGTCAGAGCTTGGGCGGCGTAAAGTTCGCGCATTACAAAGACGCCAATGGCGATGGCAAACCGCAGGCCGACGAAAAAATAGCTGAGTTGTTGACCGATGACAGCGGCTATGGCGTATTCCAAGACCTCGAAGTCGGCGTCTACATGCTAAAAGAAGTTGAGACGGTACACGGTTACAGACGACTGAAGACGGTTTGGATGAAAGAGTTGACACCCGCTCAGATGCGTGCCACCTTTGTCATCAAGAATCCGCGCGTACAAGTCGGCATTGGACTTCACAAAATTGCCTATGAAGACGGTGCTGAAATCGAATTAGAAGGCGTGACATTTGGTTTGTTCAAGGCTGATGTCTCGCTGGCGGACGTCAGAAGTGGCGCCGCTCACCCGATACAGACAGCTGTGACTGATGCAACCGGCCGTGCATTCTTCTACGGCAAGGTTTCACGCCTCGAATTGGAAGCGCAAAACTATGTGGTCTACGAGTTGACGGCCAAGCCGGGTTACCGCTTGTCGGATAAGCCGCATTTGGTCGAATTGGCCAACCTCAATATGGTCAATGTCATTGAACTGGGCGACGTCACCAACTACCGCGTACAGGATTTACCAGAGACCGGTACGCAGGGTGTGATGTGGTATATCTTATTAGCCGCCGTCCTGTTTGTGATTCAGGCGCTCTATCGCCGCAAGTTAAATAAGCAGTTTTAGTGACGAGTTCACACGATAACAAAAGCCCCCGCAAGGGGGCTTTTAGCATATTTCAGTTTTAAAGCTCGGCGGCTATTTTGGTATTGCAGTTATGGCAAAAGATGCTATAATAAGGTGGCGAGGTGACTATGAAAATGGGTCTATTAAATAAAATATCAGATGTCAAAGGGGTGACGGTCGGACATCGCACGCTGATCGATGGCGACATCCAAACTGGCGTGACGATTATTATGCCGACGCCGGACAATCCATTTTTCAACAAACTGCCGGCGGCGCAATACGTCATTAACGGCTTTGGCAAAACTACGGGCTTGATACAAATTGAAGAACTGGGTCAGTTGGAAAGCCCGATTGGATTGACCAATACGCTGTCGGTCGGTCGCGTGCAAGACGCGCTGGTCGGCTATATGGTGACGCGTTGTCAAGCTGAGAATTACGCTTTAAAGTCGATTAACGTCGTCGTCGGCGAATGCAATGACAGTCGCATTAACGACATCGCCCAGCGCAGCTTGTGCGAAGCCGATGTGCGGGCGGCGATTGCCGACGCCTCGGCTGATTTTGCAGTCGGCGCAGTCGGCGCCGGGCGCGGCATGGTCTGCTATGGCTTAAAGGGCGGCATCGGTTCGGCGTCGCGCGTCGTCGAAATTGACGGTCAGATTTATACGCTAGGCGCGTTGGTGTTGGCCAATCACGGTCGACTCAGTCAACTGGTCGTCGACGGCGAGCCGGTCGGCGCAAAAATTATTGCGGCGCGTCGCCAAACGGAACTGCCGGCCGTCGAGTGGGGCTCGATCGTCGTCGTGTTAGCTTGTGATGCGCCGGTTGATGCCCGTCAGCTAAAGCGGCTTTGCAAGCGTGCGACGGCTGGCATCGCCCGTACCGGCAGCGAATTTGGCAACGGCAGCGGCGACGTCGTCATCGCCTTTTCGACGGCGCAGTCTATTCCGCACGATTGCAGCGCGGCAACTGTCGATTGCCGGCGCCTGTTGGACGGTCGCTTAGACTCCTTGTTTAGCGCGGTTGTCGAAGCAGTCGAAGACAGTGTCATCAACGCCTTGCAAGCGGCTGAAGCGGTTGGCGGGTTCGACGATTTGGCGACTGTTATGACGAATTGCGGGCTAAAAAAATAGTATTTTGGGGCCAATTTTGTATTTAAAAACGCTTGCCAAAATAGGCGTTTTGCTTTATAATGATATTGACGAATAATTAACAAACTAATAACCGGATGACGGCACAGAGAGACGACCATTAGGTGACCGAAGGTATAAGCCAACTAAACAGCCAGTTGGCGAATTTCTCAGGTAAAAGGATCGGTGTCGGACGGAACTCTGAAAATTTTGCTAGTGCAAATACCGAAGGTGCAATCCCGTTGGGGAGAATCTCTCAGGTTTATGACAGAGGCGGGTGAAGACCGGCCTCTTTTTTGTTGCTGAGAAGTGTGATGAAGATAATTATTTTAACCAATAACGGCCTGTTGACGACGGCGCAATTAGCTGGCGAAGTCGACTGTGAAATTGAGTTTAGGGATCAAGACGACGTGTTGGCAGTGTTGACGCGCGTGCGCGATGCCGTTCACAAAGGGCATAAGCTGTTGACGCATCCGCTGTCGGGCAGCGTTAAGCCCTATGAATCGCCCTATAAATCGGTTGCGATTAGCGCCGAGTGTCGCGATTTGGACCTAAACAGTTTGACGACGATTGAAAACACCATCGCCATGGCCGAAGTTTTTAAGCGTCACAACGAGGGCAAACGTCAGCTGACCGAAAAAATATTGGACGACTTTAAACTGATCGATTTGCAACTGATGGCAAATAGTATAGTTAATATTAAACAGGAGGATTTATGGCAGAAAAGTACGATGTAATTATTATTGGTTCCGGCCCAGCGGGTCTGTCGGCCGGTCTATATGCGGCGCGCGCTAAAATGAGCACGCTGATTTTGGAAAAGGACAAGAACGGCGGACAAATCGTCACGACTGATGAGGTCGCCAACTATCCCGGCTGTATTGCCGAAGAAACTGGCCCGACTTTGATTGCCCGCATGGTCAAGCAATGTCAAGCATTTGGCGCCAAAATCGTGCGCGATGGCGTCGCGTCAATCGACCCGGCCGGCGAGTGGAAGACGATTACGGCCGAGAGCGGCACCGTCTATCAAGCCAAAGCGCTCATTTTGGCAACGGGTGCATCGCCCCGTAAAATCGGTTGTCCGGGTGAAAAGGCCTTTACCGGCAAGGGCGTATCGTACTGTGCTACTTGCGATGCGGACTTCTTTACAGATTTAGAAGTTTTCGCCATCGGCGGCGGCGATACCGCTTTGGAGGAGGCGATTTATCTGACGAAATTCGCTCGCAAAGTGACGGTTGTACACCGCCGCGACCAATTTAGAGCGGCCAAGTCAATCGTTGAAAAGGCCGAGAACAACCCCAAGATCGACTTTAGATTGAACGCCGTCGTCGAGGAGATTAAAGGCGATGGCATCGTCACTTCAATCGTGTTTAAAGATACGGTTAGCGGCGAGTTGACGGAAGTCGAAGCGCATGAAGACGACGGCACTTTTGGCGTCTTTGTATTCGTCGGCTACCTGCCGCAAAACGATTTGTTCAAGGACTTAATCGAGCTGGACGAGAGCGGTTATGCCGTGACAAATGCCCTGATGGAAACCAAAATTCCCGGCGTTTACGCCGCCGGCGACATTCGCCAAAAGGCGTTGAGACAGGTTGTTACAGCTGTTGCAGACGGCGCGATTGCCGCGACGCAGGCTGAAAAGTATATTGAGAGCATGGAATAGAGGAGGCGTTATGTTAGAATTGACAAAAGATAATTTTGAAGCAGAAGTATTACAGGCATCTGGTTTGGTATTGGTCGACTTTTGGGGCGACAGCTGCGAACCTTGTAAGGCTTTAATGCCCGATGTCGAAGCGCTGGCACAAGCCTACGGCGATCGCATTAAATTCGCCAAATTGAACACTTCAAAGGCTCGCCGCTTGGCGATTTCACAACGCGTTTTGGGTTTGCCGAGCATTTTGCTTTACAAAGACGGTCAAAAATTGGATGAAGTCACTGGCAAAGAAGTCAATAAGCAAGTGATTGAGGATATGATTAAAAAGCACTTAGCATAATGTTTTGGATCTGCAAGGAGGTGTAAATTGCGTTTAGAATTAGGAAGCATCGAAATTAAGGACATCGTTCTTGGCAATGCGTCAAAAATTGAAAACGGCGTCTTGCACGTCAATCAAGCTGAGTTGACGGAATTGTTGTTACAAGATGACCACATCAAGTCGATTGCACTCGACGTCGCAAAACCCGGTCAATCGGTTAGAATTACGCCGGTTAAAGACGTCATCGAGCCGCGCGTTAAGGTCTCTGGCGGCGGCAATATTTTTCCTGGCGTGATGGCTGATGTCGACACGGTCGGACAAGGTGTCACACATCGTTTGGCCGGTATGGCCGTCGTTACTTGTGGTAAAATCGTCGGTTTCCAAGAGGGCATTATCGACATGACTGGTCCGGGTGCCGATTACACGCCGTTCAGTAAGTTGAACAACTTAGTGATCGTGATTGAACCGCAAGATGGTTTGAAGCAGCACGAATACGAGCAGGCAGCGCGCATGGCTGGTTTAAAAGCGGCGACGCATCTCGGTCAGTTGGCCAAAGACTTGACGCCGGACAGCGTTGAAGTGTTTGAAACTAAGCCGTTATTTGAACAGGCCAACCAATATCCGGACTTGCCGAAGGTCGGCTATGTCTACATGTTACAGACGCAAGGTTTGTTGCACGACACCTATGTCTATGGCGTCGACGCAAAAAAAATCGTGCCGTCAGTGCTCTACCCAACTGAGGTGATGGACGGAGCCATTTTGAGCGGTAACTGCGTATCGGCCTGTGACAAGAATACGACTTATCATCATTTGAACAACCCGATTATCAAATCGCTCTACGCCCAGCACGGCAAGACGATTAACTTTATGGGCGTCATCATCACAAATGAAAACGTCTACTTGGCAGATAAAAAGCGCTCGTCAAATTGGACGGCAAAATTCACTAAATTCCTCGGCTTAGACGGTGCAATCGTCTCACAAGAGGGCTTCGGTAACCCCGATACAGACTTGATTATGAACTGCAAAAAGATCGAAGCCGAAGGCGTTAAAACGGTTATCGTCACCGACGAATACGCCGGTCAAGACGGCGCGTCGCAATCTTTGGCCGACGCCGACGTCGCAGCCGACGCCGTAGTCACCGGTGGCAACGCCAACGAAGTGATCGTCCTGCCGCCGATGGATAAAGTAATCGGCATGTTGGATTACACCGACCGCATCGCCGGTGGCTTTGCCGGCAGCTTGAAGCCGGATGGCAGCATCGAGGCAGAATTACAGGTTATTACAGGCGCAACCAACGAATTAGGATTTAATAAATTAACAGCAAAAACCTATTAAAATTAAAAGAGGAGGAACGCTAATGAGTATGTTAGATAACAAAAAAGTTATTATCATTGGCGATCGCGACGGCATTCCCAGTCAGGCGATCGAAGAATGTATCAAGTCCATACCGTCAGCTGAGGTCGTTTACGCTTCAACAGAATGTTTTGTCTGAACGGCCGCAGGTGCGATGGATTTGGAAAATCAAAAAAGAGTTAAAGCTTTAACAGAGGAACACGGTGCAGATAATATCGTCGTATTATTCGGCGCAGCTGAAGCAGAAGCAGCTGGTTTATCGGCGGAAACAGTTACATTGGGCGACCCAACTTACGCTGGCCCGCTCACTAATGTCGCATTAAAATTACCGGTCTACCACGTCGTTGAACCGGAATTCAAAAGCTTAGTCGACGCCGATGTCTACGAAGAACAAATCGGTTTGATGGAAATGGTCTTAGACGTCGACGAAATCATCAAAGAAATGACTAATATTAGGGAGCAAGCTGCTCAATAACTTCTGCAAATTTTCCAAATTTAAGCCCTGCTGGATTCAGTTTGAATCTAAAACAGGCAACACAGAACAGAAACAAAGCAATGCTGTTATAAATCCATTCGAAGGGAGGCAACATCATAAATGAAAAAGCATAAAGTTGTTCACTATATCAATCAGTTTTACGGCGGTATTGGCGGCGAGGAGTTCGCCAATACCGAACCGACGATTCAAGCGGGCGTTGTGGGCCCGGGTTTAGGTCTGTCTAAAGAGTTGGCCGACGACGCCGAAATCGTCGCAACGGTCATCTGTGGCGACTCCTATTTCAACGAGAATATCGAGGCCGCAACCGAGAAAATTTTAGAGTTGATCGCGCCCTATCAAGCAGATTTATTCATCGCCGGTCCGGCCTTTAACGCCGGCCGCTACGGTACTGCTTGTGGCGCCATCGCCAAAGCCGTTCAAGAGAAATTGGCAGTTCCGGCGATGACGGCAATGTACGTCGAAAACCCCGGCGTCGACCTCTATCGCAAGGACGTTTACATCGTCGAAACCGGCAATGCCGCCACGGCGATGCGCAAGGCGATACCGGCAATGGCCAAATTGGCCAATAAGTTGTTAAGTGGTCAACCGGTCGGTACACCGGCTGAGGAAGGCTACCTGGAAAAGGGCATTCGCGTCAATTACTTTGCCGATAAAGTCGGTGCCGAGCGCGCCGTCGACATGTTGGTTAAGAAGTTGAACGGCGAGCCGTTTGAAACCGAATATCCGATGCCGGTATTTGACAACGTCACACCTGGCAAGCCGATTGTCGATCTGTCAAAGGCCAAGATTGCACTGGTGACATCTGGTGGCGTCGTGCCCAAGGGCAATCCCGATCGCATCGCCTCGTCGTCGGCTCAAAACTACGGCAAATACGACATCGATGGCGTAATGGACTTAACCGAAGCCACTTATGAAACGGCACACGGCGGTTACGATCCGGTTTACTGTAATGAAGACTCAGACCGCGTCTTGCCGGTCGACGTCTTGCGCGACCTCGAAAAAGAGGGTAAAATTGGCAGTTTACACCGCTATTTCTACACCACGACGGGCAACGGTACGGCGGTTGCTAAGGCTAAGGGCTTTGCGCAAGAAATTGCCGCCGAATTAGTTGCCGATGGCGTCGATGCCGTCATTCTAACCTCGACATGAGGCACCTGTACGCGTTGCGGAGCAACGATGGTTAAAGGTATTGAAGCGACTGGTTTACCCGTCGTTCACGTTTGTACGGTTACGCCGATTTCAATGACGGTAGGTGCCAATCGCATCGTGCCGGCAATAGCGATTCCACACCCGCTGGGCAATCCGGCGCTGGAAGCCGCTGAAGAAAAGAAATTGCGCCGTACTATCGTCGAAAAGGCCTTACAGGCATTGACGGTTGCAGTTGAAGAACAAACGATATTTTAATTGATGATGGGGCGCCGCTGTTCAGTTTGGCGCCTCAAATCTTCAAATCAAATTGACTACGATGAGTGAGGAAATAAATATGAGCTTTTCTGTTGTAAAAAACGCCGGTTATATTTTGGTGCATACACCAGATATGATTTTACATAATGGTACGACGCAAACTACGGAGAAACAAACCAATCCGGAATCGGAGTATTTAAAAAAGTTGAACGATCACTTGCGCAGCTATCGCGAAGTCGTTCAGTATCCGCCCAACCAGACCTATATCGGCAATATGACACCGCAGCAACTGGCCGATATGGAGGGGCCGTGGGTCGATAAAGTCGTCGAAGACGCCGATCGCTATGGTCGCTTTGGCGAAATTATGCCGCAGGTTGAGTTTATCGCCATGCTGGCAATCGCCGACGTATTCGACATCGTTAAATTAGAGCAGAATTTTGCCAAGATGGCCAAAGAAGAATATGCTAAAAACCGCTTGGCTACGGCAGATGAATTGGCGAAATTAGATAAATCAGTTAGCGCTCAAGAAGTCGCCAACTTAGTTGAAGCGCACGGGGCAGAGGGCATTTACAACGAGGGCAAATTGGTCGGTTGCGTCAGCAAAGCACACGACATCGATCCCAACTTAAACGCCCATGTGATGTTTGAAAACTTGGTCGTTAAGGCCTCTGGCATCGTCGCCATGAAAAATTTGATCGCCAACAACGACATCGATCCGGCTTCAATCGACTACGTCATCGAGTGCTCGGAGGAAGCTTGTGGCGATATGAACCAACGCGGCGGCGGCAACTTTGCCAAATCGATTGCCGAAATGGTCGGTGCCGTCAACGCCACCGGTTCCGACTTGCGCGGTTTCTGTGCGGCGCCGGTACACGCTTTAATTAGCGCCGCCTCACTGGTACAAGCCGGCACTTATGACAACGTCGTCATCGTCGCCGGTGGCGCAACTGCCAAGTTGGGCATGAACGGTAAAGATCACGTCAAAAAAGAATTGCCGATTTTGGAAGACGTCTTGGGCGGTTTTGCCATTTTAATCGGCAAGAACGACGGCGTCAGCCCGTTGATTCGAACTGATTTAGTCGGTCGCCATACCGTCGGTACCGGGTCTTCACCGCAGGCCGTCATCACGGCTTTAATTACTAACCCGCTCGACAAGGGCGGCTTGAAAATTACCGACATCGACAAGTATTCAGTCGAAATGCAGAACCCCGATATTACCAAACCGGCCGGCGCCGGCGACGTGCCCGAGGGCAATTACAAAATGATTGCCGCACTCGGCGTCAAGCGGGCCGAACTGGATCGAAAAGATATGATGAATTTCGTCGCGCGACACGGCATGCCTGGCTGGGCGCCGACGCAGGGCCATATTCCCAGCGGCGTGCCCTATTTAGGATTTGCCGCCGACGATTTGACGAGCGGCGATTATAACAAGGTAATGATCGTCGGTAAGGGATCGTTGTTCCTCGGTAGAATGACCAACTTATTCGACGGCGTATCGGTAATCTTGGAGCGCAATGACGGCACGATGGCGCAGACGGGCGCCGTTTCAGACGATAGAATTAGGCAGTTAATCGCCGAATCGATGAAGTCATTTGCCAGCCAACTACTCGGCGAGTAGGTGATAGTATGAGTGATAACAATTTGAAAAAGCGCGTCGCCAACGCCTTTTTAGACATCGCCAAAGGCGTCGAAAGTGGCAGTTTTGGCAAGCGCATTAAGGTCGGTTTGACGACCTTGGGCAGCGAACACGGCGCGGCTAATCTCGTCGCCGGCGCCGAGCAGGCGATGCGCCAAAATGCGGCGCTCGACGTCGTGTTAATCGGCGAGCCAGTCGAAACGGATTTACCGGTGATTGTGACCGACTGTGAAGCCGATGCGCACAAAATTATGGAAGATCTACTGGCCAAGGGCGAGATTCAAGCCTGTGTGACGATGCACTACAACTTTGACATCGGCACGTCGACGGTCGGTCGCGTCTTGACGCCCGGTCGCGGCAAAGAGATGTACTTGGCGACGACGACCGGTACTTCAGCCGCTCAGCGCAGCGTCGCGATGGTTAAGAATGCGCTTTACGGCGTCATTGCGGCCAAGGCGATGGGCATCGCTGAACCGACTGTTGGCATTTTGAATTTAGACGGCGCGCGTCAGGTGCAGCGCGCCCTCTATGAGTTGCGCGACAATGGCTATGCGCTCAACTTTGCCGAGTCGACCCGCGCCGATGGCGGCAGCATTATGCGCGGTAACGATTTACTGGCCGGCGCCTGTGACGTGATGGTGATGGATACGCTAACCGGCAATATCATGATGAAGGTGTTTTCATCGTATACGACTGGCGGCAGTTATGAAGCGGTCGGTTATGGTTACGGTCCCGGCATTGGCTTTGCGATGGATAAAATCGTCTTGATTTTATCGCGCGCCTCTGGCGTGCCAGTGGTTGCCAACGCCATTCAATACGCCGCAAAATTGGCACAAAACGATTTGCTGGCAGTGGCCAGTGCAGAATACGACAAGGCCAAAAAAGCCGGTTTAGAGAAGATTTTAGCCGATTTAACTGATGGCGCCACTAAACCGCAAGCTGAAAAAAAGGACTTTGTCAAGCCGGCTAAGGAAATTGTCACGGCTCAGATTTCGGGCATTGACATCATGGATTTAGAGGAGGCCGTCGACTGCTTGATGTCGCAGGGGATTTACGCTGAAAGCGGCATGGGCTGCACGGGTCCAATCGCCTTGGTTTCGCCGGCAAATGAGGCGAGGGCAACTGAAATTTTACGCGCTGAGAAGTTTATTCTGTAAGCGTTGGAGGCTATATGCGACGCGTCATATTGGCAGTGGGGTTAATTGTAATTATCGTCGGAGGTATTGTATTCATGGGCAATTTATTTGAAGGCAAAGCAAAGATTGAGGTCGGCAGTACGGCGGCCAAATCGCCGGCTCAGCTACCGGTTAATCCCAATTTAACCGTTCAATTCGACACCGCAAACTTGCGCAGCATCTATTTAGCCGGTGGTTGTTTTTGGGGGTTGGAAGCCTATATGGCGCGCGTCTATGGCGTCTATGACGCCGTCAGTGGCTATGCCAATGGCAAGACTGAAAATCCCAGTTACGAGGACTTGTTGTACCGCGACTCGGGTCATGCCGAGACGGTCAAAGTAGTGTACGACCCGGCGTTGGTCGATTTGGATATTTTGTTGCGCTACTACTTGCGGGTGATTGATCCGGTTAGCGTCAATCGACAGGGCAATGATGTCGGCGAACAGTATCGTACCGGCATCTATTACAGCGATGGCGCCGACTTGCCGATTATCGAAGACAGAATCGCCAAGTTACAGGCGCAGTGTCAGGCGCCGGTCGCAATCGAGGTCGCGCCGTTGGTGCACTTTTACCCCGCAGAGGACTACCATCAGGACTATTTGGAAAAAAATCAGGGCGGTTACTGTCATATCAACTTATTCTTAGTTGAAGATGTCATCGTCAATCCGCGCCTTTACGAGCTGCCCGATGACCAAGCGATTCGCGATAAATTGACTGAATTGCAGTATGCGGTGACGCAGAGCTGTCATACCGAATCGCCCTTTAGCGACAATTATCACGATCAGTTTGCAGCCGGTATTTACGTCGATGTCATTTCCGGCGAGCCACTGTTTTCTTCCAAAGATAAGTTCGAGTCGGGCTGTGGTTGGCCCAGCTTTAGTCGGCCAATCGATCCCGAAGTCGTCACCTATCACGACGATTATCTATTGGGGACAAAGCGCATTGAGGTGCGCAGCCGGGTGGCAGATAGTCACTTGGGACACGTCTTTGACGATGGGCCAATCGAAAGTGGCGGCCTGCGCTTTTGCATTAATGGCGCCGCTTTAGAATTTATTGCAAAAGAAGATTTAAAAAAACGAGGCTATGGCTTTTTAGCGCATACCCTCGACTAGTCTCAAAGA
>PDWJ01002729.1_pt1 | contig 18048 bp, 15 predicted proteins | sample 1430881 | NCBI WGS metagenome assembly PDWJ01 (sample SAMN01162460, study PRJNA174530) | Oral metagenome, whole genome shotgun sequencing project. | biome: Marine environment; feature: Marine mammal; material: Swab sample of the gingival sulcus; isolation source: swab sample of gingival sulcus...
CGGCGTCTAATCGAATTGGCCGATTTGCCGATTGCAGCGCCTTCGGCCAACTTGTCGGGCAAGCCGAGTCCGACTAAAGGCCAACACGTCATCGCCGATGCGATGGGGCGGGTCGATATGATCATTACGGCGGGCGATGTACAATATGGCTTGGAATCGACCGTGCTCGACATTTCGGGCGATCGGCCAATCTTGTTGCGACCGGGTGCAATTACCTATGAGCAATTAGTTGCGGTTTGCGGTCAAGTTGATTGCGCCGCATCGCTATTGGCGCCCTTACAGGCCGGCGCGCCGCGCGCGCCCGGCATGAAATACCGCCACTATGCGCCCGCCGCCGCGGTCTTTGTCGTCGACTTGGCGCATAGCGCTGCCGAAATCGAGGCGCTGATTCAGTCGTTTGAAGCAAAGGGCGACAAAGTGCGCTATATTGACGCGCCGGCCGAACAGTTGGCCAATCAATTATTTGCCCTGTTTCGGTCGGCCGATTTGGACGGCTACGATGTCGTTTTAGTCAAGGCGGTGACGACCGACGAAATTGGCTTGGCCGTGATGAATCGCTTGTTAAAGGCCGCCGATTATCAAATTTTGTAGCCGCCGCTTGTTCAATTTTTAGATCTGCCGTCGGAAATATTAGTTTTGCCGGAAGTTTTGGTTTTGATATTTCGCTAGATAAGCTATTATGATATAATATTTAAATGAAAATAATGTTCGGTCGATTGGACAGAATAGTTAGCTTTAATCGATTTAAGGAGACTTTATGCGAATTGCAGTTGGTAGTGATCACGGCGGCTATGCACTGAAGTGTCAAATTGTCGCCCACTTGACCGCGCGCGGCTTTGAAGTGCGCGATTTTGGCAGTGACGACGAGACTTCGTGCGATTATCCGGACTATGGTTATCGAGTTGCAAAGGCGGTACAGCGCGGTGAATATCAGCGTGGTATCGTCATTTGCGGTACGGGACAGGGCATTATGATGGCGGCGAACAAAGTCAAAGGCATTCGCTGCGCGCTGCTGAGCGATGTCTTCTCGGCCGAGATGGTGGCCCAACATAACGACGCCAACATGATTGCAATGGGCGGTCGCGTGCTCGGCGTCGAGTTGGCAAAGCGCATCGTCGACGCCTACTTGGCGGCCAGCTTTGAGGGCGGTCGTCACGCTCGGCGCGTCGACAAAATAATGGCGATTGAAAACGAAACAGTTAAGGAGTGATTATGAGTAAAGTATTTGAAATGGATCATCCGTTAATCCAGCATAAGTTGAGCGTTATTCGCGACAATTCAACTGGATCAAAAGAATTTAGAGAATTAGTTAAAGAAGTTTCGATGTTGATGGCCTACGAAGTAACCCGCGAAATTCCACTCGAAGAAGTTGAAATAGAAACGCCGATTAGCAAGATGAAAGGCAAGACGATCGCCGGTCGCAAACAGGGTATTATCCCAATTTTAAGGGCTGGTTTGGGCATGGTTGACGGCTTTTTAAACTTGTTGCCGACGGCGCGCGTTGGTCACATTGGCCTCTATCGCGATCCGGAAACACTCAAGCCGGTCGAATACTACTGCAAGCTGCCGACCGACATCGAGGAGCGCGACCTCTATGTGCTCGACCCGATGTTGGCAACCGGTGGTTCGGCCAATGCGGCGATTAGCTTTTTGAAAAACAAAGGCGCTCGCAGCATTAAGTTCGTCTGCCTATTGGGTTGTCCCGAAGGCATCGCCGCCATTCAGGCCGAGCATCCCGACGTCGACATCTACGTCGCAAAAATCGACGAAAAATTAAACGATCACGCCTACATCGTACCCGGTTTGGGCGATGCTGGCGACCGCCTATTTGGCACTAAGTAATTGCGAGAGGACCTATGAACCCGGTAGTTTTAAAATTATTTGTACCGATGCTAACGGCCTTTTTTATCTCGTTTTTAACGATGCCGTTAGTCATTAGAGTGGCACATCACATCGGCGCAATCGACATTCCAAAAGACGATCGGCGCATTCACAAACAGCCCATTCCGCTATTGGGTGGGCTGGCTATTTTTGTGTCCGTCATATTGTGCTTGTTCGTCTTTGTCGACTATCCGCTCAACAAGATGATGGGCATTATGGTCGGCGCGCTGCTGATTACTCTAATCGGCATCGTCGACGACATTAAACCGGTTCAAGCAAAGTATAAATTATTAGTCCAAATTATCGTGGCCTTTATTTTGGTCTTTGCCGATGTGCGCATTTTGGGAATATCGAGTATTTTTAATTTGTCGCAGACGATATTAATCGACGACTTCCTAAGCGTCGTCGTGACGGTATTGTGGGTGGTGGGCATTACTAATACGCTCAATTTAATCGATGGATTGGACGGCTTGTCGGGCGGCATCGCAACGATTTCGGCCATCACTTTGGCCTATGTTGCCTTTGCCAACGGCCGGATAGAAGTCGCCGTGATGACTTTAATCGTGGCCGGCGCCTGTCTCGGCTTTTTACCTTACAACTTCAACCCGGCGCGCATCTTTATCGGCGATACGGGCGCGCTATTTTTGGGCTATATTTTAGCGGTTATTTCAATAGAGGGCACGCTTAAAATATCGACGGCCTTTACGTTTTTTGCACCGGTACTGGCACTGGGCATTCCAATTTTCGATACTTTTTATGCCATCGTGCGCCGCATGGCAGCCGGCAAACATCCCTTTGAGGCCGATCGCGGCCACTTGCACCATCGCGTGCTCGACTTGGGATTTGGCCAAAAGCGAACGGTTTTATTTCTTTATTTAGTCAATTCGCTACTCGGTTTAAGTGGTGTCTTTTTACTACAAGGTCAATATGTTGAGATGGGCATCGCCATCTTGTTGGCGGGCGTGTTGATCGCCGTGCCAATTCGTTACAGCATTAAAAACAGAATACAGTAAAAGGGAAAACCATGAAGAAGATGAAAGTATTGTCGGTTTTTGGCACGCGCCCGGAAGCGACTAAAATGGCGCCGCTAGTCAAACAACTGGCGGTGCTCGACTGGCTTGACGGCACGGTTTGCGTCACTGGGCAGCACCGCGAAATGTTAGATCAAGTATTGCAAGTATTTGACGTCAAGGCCGATTACGATTTAGATATTATGAAGCCAAATCAAAGTTTGGTCGACATCATGAGCCGGACTTTAGTTGGCTTTGATCGGGTACTCGATTGCGTTCAGCCCGATTTGGTATTGGTTCATGGCGATACGTCAACGGCCTTTGCCGCCGCCTTTACGGCCTATAATAAAGGTTATGCCGTCGGCCACGTCGAAGCTGGCTTGCGCAGCCACGACAAGTGGTCGCCCTTTCCCGAGGAGATGAATCGCCGTTTAATCGACGCGATTGCCGACGTCTACTTTGCGCCGACCGAACTGAACCGACAAAATTTAATTGATGAAAATATTGCTTCAGATCACATTTACGTCACCGGCAACACCAGTATAGACGCCGTTAAGTGGATTGCCGCAAAGCCCTATCAATTTGCAGACGCTAGACTGAACAAAATAGTTCAAAGTGATCAGCGCTTAGTCGTTGTAACGGCGCATCGCCGCGAGAATTTAGGCGATCGCATGCGCAGTATCTTCAGCGCCATCAAACAGTTAGTAGAGCGCTATGACAACTTGGTTGTGGTCTACCCGGTTCACCTCAATCCCAAGGTGCAGGCCGTTGCCAATGAAGTGTTGGCCGGGGTGGCGCGGATTCACCTAATTGAACCGCTGTCCTACTTGCCATTTGTCAATTTAATGGCCTGTGCAGACTTGATTTTGACAGATTCGGGGGGCTTGCAAGAGGAGGCGCCAGCGCTCGATAAGCCGGTCGTCGTGTTGCGGACTGAAACCGAACGCCCCGAAGCGTTAGCGGCCGGAACCATTGTGTTGGGCGGTGTCGAGCAACAAAAAATTTTTGCGACGACCTGTCAGATATTGGACGACGATGCGCGCTATCGGCAGATTGCCAGCGCTAAAAATCCCTACGGCGATGGCACGGCTTGCCATAAAATTATTGCCGGCTTAGCCGATTGGTGGCAACGGCGACAATTCAGCTAATTTGTTGACTACTGGCACAGTTTTTGCTGTTGCAAACGCCATACCTTGTGATATAATGTGGTCGTAAAGGGTACGCAGAGAGATAAAAGGTTTGGCGATGGACTTACAAATGCAGCTGCAACTGCGGCAATCGCAAAAGTTGATCATGACGCCGGCGCTACGGCAAGCGATTGAAATTTTGCAGTACAACGCCGTGGAATTAAAAGAATATATCGACGAGCAGATGCTTGAAAATCCCGTCTTGGAGTATTTTGAAGATGTCGACAGCGCCTTGCGCAGCGAGGTCGACAACAAGCAGTTTACCCTTGAAAAGGTCATGTGGTTAGACGATAATCGCCGCGCCTACGCGTCCTATCGTCCCAATTACTACGACCCGGAACAAAACTATGATTACGAGCAAATCGTCGCCGATAGCGAAACCTTGCACGATCACTTGGCCGCCCAGTTGCGCATTTTGTCATTAGATGACGACGATTATCAGTTGGCGAAATATCTAATTGAACACATTGATGCGCAGGGCTATTTATATTTTGATGCGGCGCAGACGGCGCGTCTGTTCAGTCGCACCAAAGACGAAATCGAAAGCATTATTCTGCGCTTGCAGACTTTCGAACCATACGGAGTGGCGGCGCGCAATTTGGCGGAGTGTTTGACGATTCAGCTTAACATGAAGCGCGTTGACGACGACTTAGCTTATCAGATCGTCGAGTTCCACATGGACGATTTGGCCAGCAATCACATCAAGCAGATGGCCAAGTCGCTCGGTCAAACTTGCGATCGCGTTCAGCGGGCTTGCGATTTGATAAAATCGCTCAATCCGCGCCCCGGCTGCAATTACGGCGACGCCGGCAACGTGCGCTATTTAGAACCCGACGTCAACTTAAAAAAAGTCGATGGCGAATACGTCATCTTTATGAATGAGGCGGCTTTTCCGCGCTTGCGGCTCAGTCGCTACTATCGAGAGATATTAAAGGCCAGAAAGCTGGACGCCGTGACGGTCGAATACATCAACGGCAAGATGAATGGGGCGCTCAATGTCATCAAGAGCCTCGAACAGCGCGGTTTGACAATTCGCAAAGTCGTCGAGGCGATCGTCGAACGACAAATCGCCTTTTTTGAAGATGGCCCGCTCTATCTAAAAAAACTCAATTTAAAAGATATTGCCACTGCCGTCGGCGTGCACGAATCGACGGTTAGTCGGGCGATAAACGGCAAGTATTTACAGTGTCAACGCGGTATATTTGAACTCAAGTTCTTTTTTCCGAGTGGCGTTTCCGGCGGCCGCGGCGAAGCGGTTTCGGCGCAGAGTATCAAGTCGGTCATCAGCGACATCATCGCGCACGAAGACCCGCGCAAACCGGTTAGCGACCAAAAAATTGCCGATCAGTTGGCGTCGATTGGCGTTAAAATTTCACGGCGCACCATCGCAAAATACCGCGAAGCTTTGGGCATTGCGGGTTCGGCAAAACGCAAGCGCTACTAGTCGACAGAAGTCGTAAAATATTATATTATAGGTGTGGAGAAAACATGCCGCAATTTAAGGAGGAAGTTTTATGGTCACAAGAGTTGCAATTAATGGATTTGGCAGAATTGGTAAATTGGCGTTTCGCAAGATGTTTGGACAACCGGAATTTGACATCGTGGCAATTAACGATTTGTCGAATGCTGAAGATTTGGCCTACTTGTTAAAGTACGATTCAGCACAGGGCAATTACAAGATGGATTCGGTGTCGTTTGAGGGCGACCAATTAGTGGTCGACGGCAAAAAAATTAAAGTTTATGCCGAAAGAGATGCCGCCAACTTACCTTGGGGAAAATTAGATGTCGACGTCGTCTTAGAGTGTACCGGCTTTTATACGACCAAAGACAAGGCCCAAGCGCATATTGACGCCGGCGCCAAGCGCGTCGTCATTTCGGCACCGGCTAAGGGTGGCGTTGAAACAATCGTCTTTAACGTCAATGACGACGTCTTAGACGAGGGCGATCAAATTATTTCCGGTGCATCTTGTACGACAAACTGCTTGGCGCCAGTGGCCAAGGTATTAGATGAGAATTTTGGCATCGTCAAGGGCTTTATGACGACGGTGCATGCCTATACAAACGATCAAAATACGCTTGATGCCGTGCATAAAAAAGGCATTAAAGCGCGTCGCGGTCGCGCAGCGGCCGAAAATATCGTGCCGACTTCGACCGGCGCCGCCGTCGCCGTCGGCTTGGTTTTACCGCAACTCAACGGCAAATTAGACGGCATGGCTCTGCGCGTGCCGACGGTGACGGGCTCAGCCGTCGACTTAGTCGTCGAATTGAAGCAAAATGTGACAGTTGAGCAAGTCAATGCGGCAATGAAGGCAGCTGCCAACGAAACGCTCGGCTACACGGAGGATCCAATCGTATCGACCGATGTCATCGGCACGTCTTATGGTTCGTTGTTCGATGCGCTGTCAACTAGCATTTTAGAAGTCGATGGCAAGCAGTTAGTCAAAGTATTGTCGTGGTATGACAACGAAATGTCGTATGTGTCACAGCTGGTTAGACTCGCTAAAAAGGTGACGACATTTACGAAATAGACTGTAACGGTTAGCGGAGGAAATATGGCAAAGAAAATTGTGAGCGATTTGGCGGTTGCCGGCAAACGCGTCTTGTTGAGAGTGGATTTTAACGTGCCGATGAAAGACGGCGCCATCAGCAACGATAATCGCATCGTTGCGGCCTTGCCGACAGTGCGCTATCTATTGGAAAATGGCGCGCGCGTGATTGCCTTTTCACATCTTGGCAAAGTTAAGACGTTAGAAGATAGGCAGACTAAATCGCTTAAGGCCGTCGCCGCGCGCCTGGCAGAATTGCTGGGCCAGCCGGTTAAATTTGTCGCCGCAACGCGCGGCGCCGAATTGGAAGCCGCCGTTGACCAATTAAGAGATGGTGAAATACTTTTATTTGAAAACACGCGTTTTGAGGCCGGCGAGACCAAGAACGCCGACGAGCTGGGTGCCTATTGGGCGTCTTTAGGCGATTTATTTGTCAACGACGCCTTTGGCACCGCCCACCGCGAGCACGCCTCTAACGTCGGCATCGCCAAGCAGTTGGAAACGGCGGCCGGATTTTTAATGGCCCGCGAGATTCAATATATCGGTGGCGTCGTCGACGCGCCGCAGCGTCCGTTGGTCGCCATTTTAGGTGGCGCCAAAGTATCAGATAAAATCGGCGTCATCGAGAGTTTAATCGATCGCGCCGATAAAATACTGATAGGCGGCGGCATGATGTTCACCTTTTTAAAGGCACAGGGCAAGTCGATCGGTCAGTCGCTACTGGAAGCCGACAAGGTCGATTTGGCTAAGTCGCTATTAGCTAAAGCAGCTGAACGCGGCGCCGAAATCATCTTGCCGGTCGACGTCGTGTTGACTAAGCAGTTTGACAATGCGGCAGCCAGTCGTTTGGCCTCGATTGATGACATCGCCGCCGACGAAATGGGCCTCGACATCGGCCCGGCGACGGTCGCCTTGTTCAAAGCGGCCTTAGAGGGGGCGAAAACAGTTGTTTGGAACGGGCCGATGGGCGTGTTTGAAATGCCCAACTTTGCCGTCGGTACGATCGGCGTCTGTCAGGCGATTGCCGAATTAAAGGACTGTCAAACGATTATTGGCGGCGGCGATTCGGCCGCAGCCGCAATCGACTTGGGTTTTGCCGAACAGTTTAGTCACGTTTCGACTGGTGGCGGCGCATCACTCGAATATTTAGAGGGCAAAGTTTTGCCGGGTATCGCCGCGATTGATGACATAGGGGAATAAAATGAGAATACCATTTATTGCAGGCAACTGGAAAATGCACAAGACCATCGACGAGGCGTTAGCCTTTGTGGCAGACGTAAAGGCCGAGATCGCCAAGACAGACGTCGAGGTGGCAATTTGTGCACCGTTCACCTTATTAAAGGATTTAAAAGCGGCCGCCGCCGGTTCAAATCTTAAAATTGCCGCCCAAAATATGCACTACGAAGACGAGGGCGCCTTTACCGGTGAAGTATCGCCTTTAATGCTCAAAGAATTGGCGATTGACTACGTCGTCATCGGTCATTCAGAGCGGCGCCAGTATTACAATGAAACAGACAAAACGGTCAACAAAAAAATATTAAAGGCCCTGGCGGTGGGAATTAAGCCAATTATCTGCGTCGGTGAAACGCTCGAACAGCGCGAAGCTGGTCGCGCGCAGGCCATCGTCGAAAATCAAATTAAGTTGGCGCTAGCCGATGTCGACGCGGCGGCAATCCGCCAAGTGGTCATCGCCTATGAACCAATTTGGGCGATTGGCACTGGTAAGACGGCCAGCGCCGAAGACGCCAATCAGATGATCAGCTTTATTCGCGGGACCATCAAAGGCCTTTACGACGAGGAGCGGTCGGAACTGGTACGCATTCAATACGGTGGAAGCGTTAAGCCGGCCAACGTCGAACAAATTATGAATCAATCAGATATCGATGGTGCGCTAGTTGGTGGCGCTTCGTTGAAATCTGAGGATTTTATACAACTCATTAATTTTTAAAACTTAGGAGGAGATTATGTCAGAGAACACGAATGGTCAACAAAACAAGTGGGTATGCGCAATCGCTTATTTAGGATTCTTATTTTTCCTACCACTAGTCATCGATGGCGACAATGAATTTCACAAATTCCACGCCAATCAAGCACTCAATTTATTCTTGCTCGGAGTCATTGTTAATTTAGCGGGTACACTTATTCCAGTTATTGGTTGGTTCTTGATTTTGCCAATCGGCGGCATCGCTTGCTTGGTGTTCTTCATCATGGGTGTGCTTAACGCCATCAATGAAACGATGAAAGAATTGCCGTTAATTGGTAAATTCAGATTAATCAAGTAATGACAAAGCGCTTATTTTAATAGGCAATAGGAGGTAACATGTCGACAATTATCGGCGTTTATGGACGTGAAATATTGGATTCAAGGGGCAACCCAACGGTAGAAGTAGAAGTGTATTTAGAAGACGGTTCAGTCGGTCGCGCCGGCATTCCGTCGGGCGCCTCGACGGGCGCATTTGAAGCGGTTGAATTGCGCGATGGCGACAAGTCGCGCTACTTGGGCAAAGGCGTTCAAAGTGCAGTTGCCAACGTCAACCAAATTATCGCGCCGGAACTGATTGGCTTTGACGCCACCGAACAAGTGGCAATCGATCAAATGCTAATTGAACTGGATGGCACGCCAAACAAAGCTAAATTGGGTGCCAATGCGATTCTTGGCGTATCTTTGGCCGTCGCCAAAGCTGCGGCCAATTCGCTCGCTTTGCCGATTTATCAGTACATTGGTGGCAGTAATGCCAAGACGCTACCGACGCCGATGATGAATATTTTAAATGGCGGCTCACACGCCGATAACAATGTCGACATTCAAGAGTTTATGATTATGCCAGTTGGACCGGCGACTTATCGCGAGGCGCTCAGAATGGGCACCGAAATTTATCACGCCTTAAAGGGCGTGTTAAAAGCGAATGGGCTAGCGACTGGCGTCGGCGACGAAGGTGGCTTTGCACCGGATTTGCCATCAAATGAAGAGGCTTTAAAAGTCATCGTCGCCGCAGTTGAGCAGGCCGGCTATCGTCCGGGTGAAGACATCTTATTGGCGATCGATGCGGCCGCCAGTGAGTTTTACGACAAAAAAGCGGGCGTTTACAAATTGGCCGGTGAAGGTAAGACTTTTAGTTCGGCTGAAATGGTCGACTATTACGCCGGCTTAGTCGAAAAATATCCAATCGTTTCAATCGAGGATGGACTCGATGAAGAAGATTGGGACGGCTGGCAGCTGATGGTCGAAAAATTGGGCGATAAATTGCAGATCGTCGGCGACGATTTGTTCGTCACCAACACCGAACGCCTTGCGCGCGGTATCAAAGGCGGTAACGCCAATTCAATACTGATAAAGCTCAATCAAATCGGCACCTTGACCGAAACGCTCGACGCCATCGAAATGGCCAAGCGGGCCCGCTTCACCACGGTGATTTCACACCGCTCAGGTGAGACCGACGAGTCGATTATCGCCGATTTGGCAGTGGCCACAAACGCCGGTCAGATTAAAACTGGTGCACCGGCTAGAATTGATCGCGTCGCCAAGTACAATCAATTACTTCGGATTGAAGAAATGCTGGCCGACTGTGCAATTTATGCCGGTAGAGATGCCTTTTACAATTTGGACTAAATAGCGCGTGCGTTTAAGAGATGAACCCGACTGGTCGACGATTGACTTGACCACGTCGGGTTTTTGTCCTGTTTGGGCCGGCAAGCGCGGCGCCAAACAGATTATAGGGCTAGTTTTTGATGTTTTTAAGCGATTGTTTTCGCCAAACGGCTTTTATTTTGCTAAAATTGACAAATTTATTGAAAACCGGCATTGATTACCGCTTAATGCTGTGATAGAATTGCCTTATCAGAAAATCCCCGAGCATGTCAAGTTGCTTGGGTATAATATTGTAATGTGACAAGGAGGAAGTAATGATTATAGCAGCTACAATCGTATTGGTGATATCTTCACTAATTTTAGTCGCTAGCATTCTCATGCAGTCGGGTAAGAGCGCTGGTTTATCCGGTTCGATCGGCGGCGGTGCTGAACAATTATTCGGCAAGCAAAAGGCGCAGGGCTATGATGAGTTATTTGAAAAGATAACCAAAGTATCAGCCGCGTTGTTTATCGTTAGTTCTTTGGCAATCGCCATTATGAAATAACTAGGAGGCAGGCAAATGGAAAATTATATTGCGCCGATTGTCGGCATGGTAGCACTTATTTTTGCTTATTTTCTGACTTTAAAGATAAATCGCGTGTCGGTCGGTGGCGATCGCATGAAAGAGATTTCGACTTATATTCAGCAGGGTGCCATGGCATTTTTGAAGCGTCAGTATCGTTCGTTATTGATCTTTGGCGCCATTCTATTTATCGTCGTATCGGTCGGCATCAGCTATAAGACCGGCATCAGCTTTTTAATCGGCGCGACTTTTTCTGGCTTGGCCGGCTATTTCGGCATGCAAGTTGCCACTAAGGCCAATGTTCGCACGGCCAATGCCGCTAAGGAAGAGGGTATGAACAAGGCGCTATCGGTTGCTTTTTCGGGCGGTGCCGTAATGGGTATGTCAGTCGTCGGACTGGGACTACTGGGCATTGGCGTTTTGAGTTTATTCTTTGAAATTCAGTATGTGACCGGATTTAGCTTAGGTGCGTCATCAATCGCTTTGTTTGCGCGCGTCGGCGGCGGTATTTACACCAAGGCAGCTGACGTCGGCGCCGACCTAGTCGGTAAAGTTGAAGCCGGTATTCCGGAAGACGATCCGCGCAATCCAGCCGTAATCGCCGATAATGTCGGCGACAACGTCGGCGATGTCGCCGGCATGGGCGCTGACCTATTTGAATCGTACGTCGGTTCTATTGTGGCAGCCGTCACTTTGGCCAACGGTCAGGCCGGCTATGTAGCATTTCCGTTGCTGCTCGCTTCAGTCGGTATCCTCGCTTCAATTATCGGTACGTTCTTCGTCAAGGGCGATGAAAATTCCGATCCGCACCAAGCACTTAAAATGAGCACTTATATCAGTTCTGGATTGGTCATTGTCGCCTCGTTCTTTATGAGTCGTCAATTAATGGGCAATATCAGTGGTTTCTTGGCCGTCGTCGCAGGATTGGCCGCCGGCTTAATTATCGCCTACTTTACAGAACTATTTACATCGGGTGATTATCGCTCAGTTAAAAAGATTGCCGAACAGTCTGTGACCGGACCGGCGACGACGATTATCAGCGGCTTGGCAGTCGGTATGTTATCGACTGGTGGCCCCATTTTAATCATCAGTATTGCCACTCTAGTGGCACACCGCTTTGCCGGTTTATACGGCATCGCCTTAGCGGCAGTTGGCATGTTGTCGACAGCCGGCATCACGGTAGCCGTCGACGCCTACGGCCCGATTGCCGATAATGCCGGCGGTATTGCCGAAATGTGTGAGTTGCCCAAAGAAGTGCGCAAGATTACCGATAAGCTGGATTCAGTCGGTAACACGACGGCGGCGATTGGCAAGGGCTTTGCCATCGGTTCAGCGGCGTTGACTGCACTGGCCTTGTTCGCCTCCTATTCGCAGTCAATCAACTTGCAATCCATCGACATTCTCAATCCAAGCGTTGTCGTTGGACTGTTTATAGGCGGTATGTTGCCGTTTATCTTCTCGGCTTTGACGATGGAATCAGTTGGTCGGGCAGCCTTTGAAATGATCGAAGAAGTCAGACGACAGTTTAAGGAAATTCCCGGCATTATGGAAGGTAAGGCGACGCCGGAGTATGCCAAGTGCGTTGACATTTCAACTCGTGCGGCGCTCAAAGAGATGCTTGTGCCGGGCGTAATGGCCGTACTGGCACCGCTGGCCGTCGGTTTTATTCTAGGAGCAGAAGCGCTTGGCGGCATGTTGGCCGGCGCCTTAGTAACCGGCGTTTTGATGGCCATCTTCATGTCGAATGCCGGCGGCGCTTGGGACAATGCCAAGAAATATATCGAAGAAGGCAATCACGGTGGTAAGGGTTCAGAGGCGCACAAGGCTTCTGTTGTCGGCGACACGGTTGGCGATCCGTTTAAGGATACATCTGGCCCGTCAATTAACATCTTGATTAAGTTGATGACGATTGTCGCCTTGGTATTTTCAACGCTCTTTACTAAGTTTACACTGTTATAAGATACAGCGCGTTCAAGCCGACTGTGCCCAGTGCATGGTCGGCTTTTTCAATTACAAATTGGCGTCGGCAGCTGTGCGCTGGCCAAAACTGTGGTATAATAGAGTAATTAAAATGAATTAACTAGCTAAAGGAGCTATTATGAATGTAACTAAACAAATGATACTCGACACGCTACACGAACTCGGCAAACCGGTGCTCGACATCGATTTGTTTGGTCAATTCGACATCGACAAGGCAGCTGCGGCGACCTTTTTAGAAGATTTAGAGGAATTAGAGCAGAGCGGGCAGTTGATTCGCACCAAAAAAGGTAAATACGCCTTGCCGGAGCTGATGAATCTGGTGCTCGGTACCGTTTCGGGGACCCAAAAGGGCTTTGCCTTTGTCGTGCCCAACGATAAAAAACGAGATGATATTTTTATTGCGGCAAGCGATTTAAATGGCAGTATGCACGGCGATTTGGTCTATTGTAAGTTGACCGGTCGCGCCGATGGTGCCAGCCCGGAGGGCGAAATCGTTAAAATTATTAAACGCGCCAACGACTACGTCGTCGGCACTTTCGACAGCAATCAAAAATTTGGCTTTGTCGTACCCGACAATCCCAAGTTATCGACCGACATCTACATTCACCGCGAAGACTTTGGCGAAGCTCAAAACGGTCAAAAGGTAGTAGTTAAAATCACCAAGTGGCCGGCCGGTCGGCGCAATCCGGAGGGTGTCGTCAGCGAGGTGCTGGGATTTATCGAAGAAGCCGGCGTTGATGTTTTATCGGTTATTCGCAAGTATAAATTGCCGGAGAGCTTTCCCCAAAAAGTGCTGCGCGAAGCCAATGCAATCGATCAACAAGTACCGGCTAGCGCGCTAGCTGGCCGGCGCGATTTGCGCGCTGAATTGATAATTACGATCGACGGCGCCGATGCCAAAGACCTCGACGATGCCGTGCAGGTTAAAAAGTTGGACAATGGCAATTACTACTTGGGCGTTCATATCGCCGACGTGTCACACTACGTCGCCGAAAATTCCAAACTCGACGTCGAAGCGCTAAAGCGGGCGACCAGTGTCTACCTAATCGATCGCGTCATTCCGATGTTGCCCGAAGCGCTGTCAAATGGCATTTGCAGTCTCAATCCGGCGGTCGATCGCCTAACGATGAGTTGTGAAATGGAAATTGACGGCACTGGTAAAGTGGTTAAATACGACATTTACGAATCGGTCATCAATTCAAAGCGCCGTCTGACTTATCGCGATGTCAGCGATATAGTAGAGGGCGTCGAGGGCGCCAAAATTGACGAGTACGCCGATTTGGTCGAGATGTTCAAACAGATGGCGGAATTGTGTAAAATTTTGCGCGAAAAGCGCGTGGCGCGCGGCGCGATCGACTTTGACTTCGCCGAACCCTATATTGAATTAGATGAAACCGGCAAGCCGATACGCATCGCCAACCGCGAACGGCGCATCGCCAACCGCATTATTGAAGAATTCATGTTGGCGGCCAACGAAACCGTCGCCGAGCACGTCTTCTGGCTAGAGCAGCCCTTTGTTTATCGCATTCACGAAGACCCCGATGCCGAACGCATTGCCGAGTTCAATAAATTTTTGCACAATTTGGGCTACCGCTTAAAGGGTAATCAAGATGAATTGCACCCCAAGGAAGTACAGCGCCTTTTGGCCGAAGTAAAGGGTAAAAAAGAGGAACAAATCATCAACAAATTGATGTTGCGCTCGTTAAAACAAGCTAAATATTCGCCGATTTGTAGCGGCCATTTCGGTTTGGCAGCCCAGTATTACAGTCATTTCACATCGCCGATTCGCCGTTATCCGGACTTGCAGATACACCGCATTTTAAAAGAGTTATTACACGGCGAAATAACTGAACAACGCGCTGCCCAACTCAAGGACATCGTCGAAGTCGCCAGTCAACAGTCGTCGGAACGCGAGCGCGTCGCCGAACAGGCCGAGCGCGAAACAGACGATATGAAAAAAGCCGAATACATGCTCGACTTTATCGGCGAGACCTTTGAGGGCATCATTTCATCGGTCACCGGATTTGGCATTTTTACCGAATTAGATAATACGGTCGAGGGCTTGACCCGCATTAGCATGTTAGAGGACGATTATTACAAATTTGACGCCGAGCGCTTGCGCCTGTTGGGTGAGCGCACTAAAAACGTCTACACGGTCGGCGATGTCGTCAAGGTGCGCGTTGATCGCGTCGATGTGGCAATGCGCGAAATTGACTTTTACATTTTAGAAAAAATTGACAATCGACAAGAGCAGGAGAAAACTGATGACTAAAAAATTAATTGCGATCGACATCGACCGCACGCTTCTGAGCAGTGCGCATACCGTGTCGACAGCGACGCGTCAATACTTGCATCAGCTGGTGGCAGATGGGCACATTGTCGTCATCGCAACGGGGCGCATACTGTCATCGGCGCGCGCCATTAAAGACGAATTGGCACTCGACATCAGCTATGTCGGCTGCAACGGCGCTACCTTATACGACCACGTCAATCGACAGATCGTCGCCGATGCGCTGGACAGAGCAACTGTCGAACGCGTGATAGACGTCTTTCAAAAGCACGATATTTATCACCACTACTATACCGAAGACACCATTTATAGCAATCGTTTGCAACACGTCGCCGCGCGCTTTAAGGCCTATAATGACGGCGCTAAAGTTAAGCACATTAAAGACGTCATTGTCGAGCCGGATTTAAAGCAGACGCTCGATGGCAATATCGTCTATAAATTCGGCATGTTTGACGATGGTTCATTTGATTTGGCGGCCGTCGTCGCCGACCTCGAAAAAATTGATGGCGTATTTTTAGTCTATTCTAATATCGGTCTACTAGATGTCGTCAAAGACGGCACGTCAAAGTGGACGGCAATAGAACATTTGATGCAGATACACGGCATCGCGCCAGAGGATGTCATCGCCTTTGGCGATAGCCCGAACGATATTGAAATGATAAAAAATGCCGGGCTCGGCGTGGCGATGGGCAATGCAGTCGACGCGGTTAAGGCGGTCGCCGACCGACAGACCTTGACCAGTGACGAAGACGGCGTGCGCGTCTTTTTAGAGGAGTATTTTGCAAAACGATGAAAAAAGAAAAGACAATTAGTTTAAAAACAGCCTATTTTATGCTGTTCGTCCTGTCCTTTTTATGGGCGGCGACGACGATTGTGATGAAAGTTTTTATCAGCCAAATGGCGCCGTCTCATTTCATGCTCGGCCGCTTTAGTTTGGCCGCCATCATATTTTACGCCCTGCGCCACAAGCAGATAAGAATCACTAAAAGCAGCTTTATACACGGTGCTTATACCGGCTTTTTTCTGTTCTTGGCCTACTATTTTTCGATTGTTGCATTACAGCATACAACCGCATCAAAGGCCGGATTTTTGGTGTCGCTTGCCGTGCTCTGGGTGCCGATTTTTCAGTTGTTAATCAAGCGTAAAATGCCCAATCGTTGGGTGGTCATGACAGTGGTGCTATCGCTGGTCGGACTCTACTTAATCAGCGGTTTGGATGGCATTGGTTTTAACTATGGTGACTTCTTTGCACTACTTTGTTCGCTGGCCTATACTTTTTATATACTGTATATCGATAAGTATATCGATGAAATCGACGGCAATCAGATGACCTTTATCATCTTATTAATCGTATCGCTGTGGTCGCTGTTGACCTCGCTGACACTGGAGACCTTTGACCCGCTGTCAATCGTCACCAACTGGCCAGTCATTTTAGTCGTGGCAATATTTGGCACGTTGCTGACGACTTATTTTCAGACTAAGGCCCAGAGCGTCGCTTCACCCGAAGCGGTCGGCATCATTTTGCTGGGAGAGCCGCTCTTTACTCTAATTATGGCGGTGGTCTTATTGAGTGAAACGGTGACGACTTCGGGCTTGATCGGCGGCGCGCTTTTGCTGTTGTCGCTCGTCATTGCCGTCATCAAAAAAATCTAGTTATTTAGCGCGGCGAAATCTATCTTAGCAGGAGTAAAAATGAAGATTAAAAAAATTGCGTGCCCCAGTTGTGGGTTTTCATTTAAAATTAACAAAATTGTCAGGCGCAGTTCGTATGAATGCCCGGCTTGTAAAGCCGCGTTTTATTTAGACGACGAAAAGCAGTCTGTCGTCAACATCAACATCAACAATTTCAACGGCGATCTAAGCGAGTTGAAGATGCCATTGACCACCGAGAGCGCCGTTGGCAAAGGCCTACTGATCGCGTTTGTCGTCGTGGCGATTTTAATCTATGGCGCATTGAATTTTACCGCCAAAGAGCAAGAGCCAGGGGTTTATTCGTATAGAACAGTACCAAAAAGCGCGCCCTTTGTGGGGTTTGTCGAAACAGTTTACGGTAAAGACTTGGTAGATGTCGCGGCGGAAGATTATCAAAAAATAAGTTATCTGCACGTTTTTAGAGATTGCCCAGAGTCCGATTGGGTAAATGCCGATAAGTATCCTTGGCGTTTTGACTATGCCCTTTCGGTAGATGAGACGGGTGCGCCAATAGATTTAAAAAGCGTCTTTGTCGACAGCGAGGCGTCGGTCGAAAAACGCGACTTACAGGTCTTTACAAACGTCGTCAACGCCGGCTTTGGTCAATATGGCAGGTTTAAATGGGAAAGTGACTCTTACGGACGCGCCAATTACAAAAATCTCAAAGCGCTCAAATACTATCAAGGCGATAGTTTTGGTGAGTTAATTGACGCCTTTTTTGATCCCGCCGCGATAGAAAAACTGGACATTAAGTCTCTCAGATTAAGTGATGACGCCGTCGATATAACGGTGTTTTCGGGTTTAAAAAGTCTGGTAGTCGGTTTTGCTGGCGACAACAACAGCCTATCCGAATTGGCTAAACTTAAAAGTCTCGAAAATCTACAACTGGACAATATAAACGACGATGAAAAAATCGACCTCAATTTTCTGGTCAGTTTGACGCAACTGAAAGCTTTTAAAATTGATTTAAGCTCCGACGCCGTACTTTCTGAAACAGATTTTTTCTACGGCATGCCAAATATCGAGCAACTTGAGCTCGGTCGCATTAATCAGCTCAGAAATCTCGATTTTGTAAAAACCATGCCGAAGTTAAACAGATTGAGGCTATCACATATTCCGATAATGGATATTGAACCGCTGCGCGACAATACGGCGCTGACCCACCTCAGTTTGGTCAGCCTATATGATTTATACGATGTCGCGGCGCTGCCGACGCTAAAAAATCTTCGCGAATTGGAATTGGATGGCCTCAATGTAACAGTTGACACGATGCCAAATTTAAGCGCTTTAGCGTCGCTTGAAGAAGTGGC
>PDWJ01004386.1_pt1 | contig 18043 bp, 17 predicted proteins | sample 1430881 | NCBI WGS metagenome assembly PDWJ01 (sample SAMN01162460, study PRJNA174530) | Oral metagenome, whole genome shotgun sequencing project. | biome: Marine environment; feature: Marine mammal; material: Swab sample of the gingival sulcus; isolation source: swab sample of gingival sulcus...
ATGCTGCATGGAAGCAGCTAGTTTCCGCATTGCATGGAGCAAATGCGGACATGCTGCATGGAAGCAGCTAGTTTCCGCATTGCATGGAGCAAATGCGGATAGGCTCAAAACGCAGATTGTGTTGCTGTCGCGTCACAAAGTGTCGTTTTTATGCTTATGCTTGCAATAAAATCAAGGAGACTGACATGCCAGTAAAACCAAAACCTGCCTTATATATTTGCAAAAAATGTGGCTGGAAAAAACTTTCAGCCCCCAGGGGTGATTGTCTAAGCAGCGCTGATATGCCGGTTGTCTGTCCGCGCTGCGGGGCTGAAAATTTTAAACGAATCTCACTGGGCTTTTTGCCCGGCATGTTTTTTTGAGGAGTCTTTGAATAAGCCTTGCGGATAGTCTGTGGCTGCTCTTGTGCAGAAACTCAATATTTTTCATTGCGACATAAAGTGACGCTACCTGCGTTTAATCTCCAAGTGTCAAAACACAATGGGAGAGAAATCATGCATCAAGCTACACAATCTGAAGAAACAAATTCACTATCTGATATTCGTGCAGAGTGGGAGGGCAAAATTGACGAAGCGCTGCACGAAATGGACAAGCTTTGTAACCCTGAAGATCACACCGCAGAGCTTTTTGTTGAAAGCTTACAAGAACTCTATGGTGACTTGTCTGAAGAGACGGCCAAGTTCAAAAAGGAAATGGCGGCTGACCTGAAAACGCTGGGCAATGAGGTGCTTCACTTTATAGGCTCGAAGTTTTTTTAGTCATTTGCGGGCAATAAAGCCAGGGAAGTCTTGAGGGCGGCGATACACTGAATGTGGCCGCCCAGATGCTGACAGGGATAGGCGAGCTATAGATGCCCACCTGAAACCTCTATATGACTGCGACATATTATGTCGCAGTCATCGGGCATGATGCTTCTGTGCTGATAAAGAATAAAAAACAGGAGTCGTAGTGTATTGGGTCTATAGTTTGTTGTGTGCCGCTCTTCGCTGGGTATCAAAGGCTTGCTGTAGTCAGGGCTTTCTGCTCTGGTCTGCGTATATCGTTACCACTGCGCTGTTATCGTGTTTTTTGCTGGCGCATCCAAAATTTGATCTTTTGGCGGCTGTATCCGTCAGTCTGCTTTGTTCATGGTTGCCGTCATTTGTTGTGGCGATGATATTTTTTGGGCTTGCCGAGTTGCTGTTACAGCTGGTGCTGTATTGTGAGTGCCGTTTGGCTCGCTGGGCGGCACGAGAGTCCTGGCCTTGCAGACATATAGGGGCAAAGCAGTATATTGCTGAAGGCAGAGGCCTGGATGATTCCTGAGCATTTTCTCTGTCCCTTGTTGGACGTGAAAATACTGGCGGGATTATTTATTGGCCAGACCAGGCGGGCTTTTCCTCGGCAGAGGTCAATGCGCAACAATCGTTATTGTTCAGGCTGCCTCTTGCAGTGCGTACGCTCCCCCAATCTTTGCCGGCTTATTGAGACTGGCGCTGTGCCAGCTCGCGCATTTTGTTCAGGCGCTTTTGGTAGCGGGTCTGGACGATATCGGTGAGCACCAGCACGGCGATGACGAAGTAGAAGGTGGTTTTGCTCATTGGCACAATCTCATTGCCGAACAGCTTGAGGTGGGCGAGGTGGCCGCCCTCGGTGAGCAGCATAATGCCGACCACGAACAGGATAAACAGCCCCAGCACTTCGTACATGCGGTTCTTTTTCAAAAACTCGGCAACATGGTCGGCCAGCCAGATCATCAAAATGCCGCAGATAACAATCGCGACTGCCATAATCCAGAATTTGCTGGTCAGCGCCATGGCGGAGAGGATCGAGTCAAAGGAGAACACCAGATTCATGCCGACAATCCAGGCGATCACCTTGGTCGCCGAGGCCTTGCCCTGATCGCCGTGATTCAGGTCTTCCAGGCTCATCATGTGCAGCACTTCCTTGGTGGCGGTGTAGAGTATAAAAATGCCGCCTATCAGCACGATAATGCTGTGCAGGTTCATATTGGTGTAGAGAATGCCCTCGATGTCGAGGTGAATCAGCGGTTCTCTGACCGCATCAACCAGCTTGATAAGCACAAACAGCAGGACTATACGCAGGGCGACGGCGAGGCCAATTCCCCAGCGGCGCACGGCGGCCTGTTGCGCCTCGGGCGCGCGCTTGGATTCCAGCGAGATATACAGCAGGTTGTCAAAACCGAGCACGGCGAGCAGGGCGATGAGCATAAACAGGGAGGCGATATCGTCAAATGAAATCATGGTGATGTTGCTCTAGCGGTTAAATTGTAAAACAAAGCCGCTGTCGGCGGTTTCGTGGTGTTCTATCTCGGCGTTCAAATCGGCCAGGGTCAGGGGATTCTGCTCCAGCCAATTCGCATCCACCGTCAAGTTGATGCGCTTGCCATCCAGGGTGAGCTGGATGTCGGGCAGGCGTTCTTCCAGGCGCGAGCGGTTAAACAGCACAGCCAGGCGCAGCAGCACGGCGAGGCGCTTGGCGGTGTCGTGGCTGTCGCTGGGCAGGTCGTCGAGTGCTTCGAGGTTAAAGCGGCTGCGGTGTACCCGCGCCAGATACGCCAGCAAGCTCTGCTCGCCCCAGCTAAAGCCGGGCATATCGGAGTGGCGCAGGATATATTCCGAGTGGCGGTGGTACTGGCTGTGTGACAGGGACAGCCCGCACTCGCACAACTGCGCTGCCCATTGCAGGCTTTGCCGGTGTTCATCATCCAGCTGCCAGCTTGCGGCGACATCGTCAAACAGCCGGGTAGCGGTGCTCGCCAGCCTGGCCGCATGCACACGCATTTCCGGGGTGTGATAGCGGTTCATCATATTGCTGACGGTGGTATCGCGCACATCTTCACGCTTGGTGCGGCCAATCAGGTCATACAGCAAGCCCTCGCGCAGGGAGCTTTGCGAGACGTCAAGCTGTTCCAGTTTCAGCGCCTTGAAAATCGCCTCCAGCACGGCGAGGCCGCCGACAATCACCGGCTGGCGGTTGTCCTTGAGCGCGGCGATATCGATATTGGCGATGCTGCCCGCATCCAGCAGCGCGTGGCGCAGCTGCTTGAGCGCCGCCTTGCTGATGCCCGATTCGCACCAGCCATTGGCCTGGGCAATCAGCTCCACCGCCTTAATCGTGCCCGAGCAGCCCAGGGCGCTGACCCAGCCCTCGTCGCGATAGGCCTTGGCCACGGGGCGCAGTTGCAGGGCGGCCTGGGTGCGCGCCTTGTTATAGCGTTTCTCGTTGATGTGGCCATCGGCGAAGTAGCGCTCGGTAAAGGTAACGCAGCCTATATTGATGCTCTCCAGCGCGCGGGGCTTGCCATCGCGGCCGATAATCAGCTCGGTACTGCCGCCGCCAATATCAATCACCAGCTGATTGCTGTCGACGGGCGTGGTGCTGTGCGTAGTGCCCAGATAAATCAAACGCGCCTCTTCATGCCCGGCGATAATCTCAATCGGATGCCCCAGCGCCGCCTCGGCCTTTTTGAGAAAGCCGGCTTTCTTGCTGACCCGGCGCAGGGTGTTGGTACCCACGCAGCGCACCCGGTCAGAGCTGAACTCGCGCAGGCGCTGACCGAATTGCGCCAGCGTTTCCAGCGCCAGCGTCTCGGTATCCCCGCTGATATCGCCGTGCTCATCCAGCCCCGAGGCCAGGCGCACCGCCTCGCGCAGCTTGTCCAGCACCTGCAAATGCCCGTCTTCTTCGCGGGCGATAATCATGTGAAAGCTGTTGGAGCCCAAATCAATGGCGGCGTACGTTGTAATAGAGTTCATGCGGGTGAGTGTACTGAAAACGGGCGCAATAAAGAAGGCGGGGCGGCAGGGAAGGGCAGTCTTTTACTCAAAATACTCTTTATAGCGCAAATAACGCGCTGCACGGGTAACCGCCAGAACATTGACCGTCTTGCTGGACTCTTCAATATCAAAGAAAACCAGATAGTTGCGCTTATAGGTGTATTGGTAGCAATCTTTTCGCCGTTGGTGCTTTCGCGGAAATTCAGAGAGAGTTGTCTGGATTGCTTCGATCAACTCTTTGGCAAATGCCAGTGCGGCGAAGGGATTATCCTGTGCGATATAAGTAGCGATATTTTCAATATCCCGATCCGCTGCTTGCGAGTGAATAACCGTATAAGTAGGCATTGCTGCTATTTGTGCAGCAGCTTTTCAGACAGGTCTGCTAAAAACGTGTGGTTTGTTGCCTCATTGACGACCCGGCTGCGCCCTGCGGCAATATCATCGCGCCCTTGGGCAATTTTTCTGTCTATTTCCCTGTCGAGCAGCGTGTTTACCAACTCTTGCTCCGCATCTTGCACGGATGCCGCAGAACCATTGCTTACTTGCTCGGCAATAAAGTTTTCGATTGAGGTGGCAGGAATACTCATGCCATCTATCTTACTGGCTATCTCGCAAAAGTAAAATCCAGTGCTCGAAGTCCTGTCTGTACAACTTTATCCACATCGGCCAGCTTGACAAGTTTTTGTTACTGTATAACATAAGCCCATGCTCAAGCTGCGTCTTATTCTGCTGGTGTGTTGTGTCCTGCTCGGTCAGGGCGGGGTGCTGTGGCATGGCCTGAGTGATGCGCACGGCTCCCACGAGCACAGCCACTGCCAGCTCTGTCTGAGCGCCGACAGTCTGGATCACGGTCTGGCGCGGTTCGCCATCGTGCCCGCGCTTCAGCAGTGGCGCTATGCGGATAGGCTGCCAGCCCTCACTTTGCACCGCGTTGCCAATATCCGAGCGAACTATCACAGCCGCGCGCCACCGCTTTCCTGAGTTTTTCCACCGTCTCCAAACCGTGCTCCCACAGGCTATCCGCATTATGCATCCTGCAATGCGGAAACTAGCCACGTCCATGTGGCATGTCCGCATTATGCATCCTGCAATGCGGAAACTAGCCACATCCATGTGGCATGTCCGCATAGCCGGTGCGCGCTGTCTTACACAGATAAACAGGAATTACCCATGAAACCTTCGCTTATTGTTTTGGCGGCACTGGCCGTCACCCCTTTTACCTCAAGCACTGCCCTTGCCCAGCCTGCGGGCACTATCAGCGGCAATAGCTTTAACCCCGCCATCAGCCTGATTCTGGATGGTCGCTATACGGATTACCCGGCCGACAAGCTGGACTTTGCATTGCCCGGCTTTATGCTCGGCGGCGAGGCCGGCTTGCCCGAGCACGGCTTTAGCACCGGGCACAGCGAGCTGAGCCTGAGCGCCAATATTGATGACAAGTTCTACGGCAAGTTCACCGCTGCGATTGTCGAGCACGAGGACACCGAGCTGGAGCTGGAAGAGGCCTGGTTTGAAACCCTGGGTTTGGGGTATGGCCTCACCATCAAGGGCGGCAAGTTCTTTTCCGGCCTCGGCTATCTGAACCAGCAACACGCCCACGCCGATGACTTTGCCGATACGCCACTGGTTTATCAGGCCATGCTCGGCGGCAGGCTGGCGGACAGCGGCCTGCAAGTGCGCTGGCTGGCACCAACGGCGGTCTACCTGACGCTGGGCGCAGAGCTGCTGCGCGGCACCCGCTTTCCGGGTGGTGAGCATGCTGACGGCAATCGGGGGCGCACGCTGTTTGCCAAAACGGGTGGCGATCTCGGCACCAGCAGCAGTTGGCAGCTCGGTTTAAGTCGCTATAGCAGTGAGTTTGAGCGGCGCGAGGGCGGCGACCATGCCCACGGCGGCGCGGCGGTGGATATTGAGCTGCGCGATGGTGAGACCACAATCAATGTTCTTGATGTTGTCTACAAATGGGCGCCGCACGGCAACCCCGGCGAGCGCAACTTTAAATGTCAGGCCGAATACTTCCAGCGCGACGAGCAGGGCAGGGGGCACATCAGCGAAGGCGGCAATACGGCCAGCGCGGATTATACTGGCGAGCAGGAGGGCTTTTACGTGGCGGCGATTTATCAGTTTATGCCCAAGTGGCGCGTGGGCGCGCGCTTTGATCAGCTGAGTGCAGATAATGCCATTGCCAACTTTAGCAATGGCGGCATTGCAGCAGATGAATTTGCCGAGGAAACCGGCCTTGGCCCCGCAGCCGCCGATCCGCAAATGACCTCGCTGATGGTGGATTACTCCCACTCCGAATTTAGCCGCCTGCGCTTGCAGATCAGCGCTGCCAAATTCCATGACGACAGCGAGTATATCTACTCGGTTCAGTACACAATGAGTCTGGGCGCACACGGCGCACACCGATTTTAAGGCATCCTCTGATTAACCCCCCTCTCCCTCTGGGAGAGGGAAGTAAATCAGTCACTTACGCTATGCGGATAGGCTAAAAACAGACCTGTTCAAAAGCTCCCAAGGCATCCCTCCTGCGAGAGGGGCGAGGAAAACCCATGCAAAAAATGTTTTTTCTACTATTACTACTGCTCCTGCCAGCACTGGCACAGGCCAGGCTCAATATCTTCGCCTGCGAGCCGGAATGGGCCGCGCTGAGCGAGGCGCTGGCCGGGGATTTGGCCACGGTTTACTCGGCCACCAGCGCCAGGCAAAACCCCCACCGCATCGAGGCGCGCCCCTCGCTGATTGCCAAGATGCGCCGCGCCGACTTGCTGGTCTGCGCGGGCGCCGAGCTGGAAGTGGGTTGGCTGCCGTTGCTGCTGCGCCAGGCGGGCAATAAAAAGGTGCTGGCGGGGCAGCCCGGTTATTTTTTGGCCGCTGAACAGGTCGCGCGCCTGGGCGTGCGCGAGCAGGTCGATCGGGCAATGGGCGATGTCCACGCGGCGGGCAATCCCCATGTCCACCTCGACCCCTATCGCCTGCTGCAAGTGGCGGAACAGCTGAGCTTGCGCCTGCAAGCGTTAGATTCTGCCCACGCCGCTGTTTATCAACAGCGCTATCAGGATTTCAAACAGCGCTGGCTGGAGCATATCCGCATCTGGGAGGGGCAGGCCGCCGCCTTAACGGGGCGCAAGGTGATGGTGCAGCACCAGAACTGGGACTATTTGCTGGACTGGCTGGGGCTGGTCTCCGTGGCAGATTTGGAACCCAAGCCCGGCCTGCCGCCCACGGCGGGACATCTGGCCAAGGTGATTCAGGTCGCCAGGCGGGAACAGCCCTTTGCCACGCTGGTCGCGGCCTACCAAAGCCCGCGCTCCGCGCAGTGGCTGGAGGAAAAAACCCAGGTTCAAGCCCTGCACCTGGCCTACACCGTTGGCGGCAGTGACAATGCGGATAGTCTGGTGGCGCTGTATAACAGCATGTTGCAAGCGCTGCTGGCCGCCGCAGGGGAGCCGTGATGGACTGGAGCAATCTTGAACCCGCTATCCTGCTGCCCGCATTGCTCGCGGGGGTGTTGGTCTCGCTCAGCCATGTGCCCCTGGGGCGCGAGGTATTGCAGCGCGGCATTATCTTTATCGATCTGGCCGTGGCGCAGATTGCCGGCCTCGGCGTGATAGCCGCAGAAAGCCTGTTCCACACCGAGACGGGCTGGCCGGTGCAGCTCTGCGCCGTGATCGCCGCGATTCTCGGCGCGCTGCTGCTGCACGCCCTGGGGCGCTACTCGCCCAAACATCAAGAGGCACTGATTGGCGTGGTGTTTGTGCTCGCGGCCACCGCCGCAGTGCTCTTGCTGCACAGCAACCCCCACGGCGGTGAGCATCTCAAAGAACTGCTGGCCGGGCAGATACTCTGGGTCACGCAGGGGCAGCTGCTGCAGGCGGCTATCGGCACAGCGCTATTGTTGCCCCTGTGGTGGCTGCTGAAAAAATACACGGCAAATTTAAGTTTTTACCTGAGCTTTGCCCTGGCGGTGACGATCTCCGTGCAGCTGGTCGGGGTGTATCTGGTTTTCGCCAGCCTGATCGTCCCCGCGCTGGCAGTGCGTCAGTTGCAGGGCAAGCTCGCGTTGGTGGTCGCTTTTAGCCTATCCGCATTGGCCTATGCGCTGGGCCTGCTGCTGTCATCCCTGTGGGACTGGCCGAGCAGCCCGCTGATTGTCTGGTGTCTTGCGGTGTTGGGGGTGGTAGTATCTTTCGGTATTAGCATTAAAACAAAATAATACTCGAATAGTCTCTTCTCCCGCAGGGAGGGGGAGCATTTATTGAAACGGGGAAACAGGTGAACTACGCGGTTAATATCAACAATCTGCGCTTCGATATCGCCGGCAAAACGATTTTGGAACTGCCGCAGTGGTCTTTGGCACACGGCGAGCACGCCCTGATTTTGGGTGACTCCGGCAGCGGCAAGACCAGCTTGCTGAATCTGCTGGCGGGGCTGCGCCACCCCGGCGCGGGCCGGGTTTGTGTGGACGGGCAAAACCTTGCCGAACTTGGCCAATCCGCATTGGATCAGTTTCGTGGCCAGCATATTGGTATTGTCTTTCAGAGCCTGCATCTGATTGGCGCATTGAGCGTGCTGCAAAATCTGCTGCTGGCGCAGTCCCTGGCGGGCAAGCCGCAAGATGCCGCGCGCGCCCTGGCGACATTGGATGCCCTGGGTTTGGCAGACAAGGCGCGCGCCAAGCCCAGTGAGCTCAGTGGTGGCCAGGCGCAGCGCGTGGCGATTGCCCGTGCGGTTATCAATAACCCCACCGTGATACTGGCGGACGAGCCGACCTCGGCGCTGGATGACAACAATACCGACAAGGTACTGGCGCTGTTAAAGGAGCAGGCGGCGGCGTGTGAAGCCAGCCTGGTCATTGCCACCCACGACAAGCGTTTGCTGGATCGCTTTGATAATCAATTAAAGCTGGAGGCCAAGCCATGAATGTACTCCAGTTAAGCACGGCCTATATCAAGGCGCGTGCGCTGAACTCGGTGCTCAATATTATTTTGCTGTCGCTGGGTATTGGCACCATTGTCTTACTGCTGCTGTTTGGCGAGCAGATGCAACAGCGCCTCAGCGCCGATGCCGATGGTCTGGATTTGGTGGTCGGTGCCAAGGGCAGCCCCATGCAGCTGATACTGTCGAGCATCTACCATATCGACGTGCCGACCGGGAATATCCCCTATTCGCGCTTGCAGTGGCTGCGTAAAAACCGCCTGGTAAAAGCGGTCATCCCCGTGGCGCTGGGCGATAGCTATCAAGGCTTTCGCATTGTCGGCACGGAGCATAGCTACCCCGCACACTACGGCGTCGAGTTTGCCCAGGGTGGCCTGTGGCAGCGGAGCTTTGAGGTGGTGATTGGCGAGCGCGTGGCGGAAGAAGCCGGCCTGGCTGTGGGCGATCGCTTTTATGGCTCCCACGGCATGGTGGACGGTGGCCATGTACACGAGAACCGGGCGTTTCAGGTGGTCGGCGTATTGGCAAAAGATAACAGTGTGATGGATCGCCTGATTATGACCTCCGTGCCCACGGTCTGGATTGGCCACCACTTGCTTGCGGAGCACGATGCCCCTGCTGCACAGACGCACGATGACCACGAGCACGAGCACGAGCACGAGCACGAGCATAAACACGGCAATGCGGATAGTCTGCCAGCAGAGGCGCGCATAGACACTGCGCAGCAAGAAATCACCGCCCTGCTGGTCAAGTTCCGCTCACCGCTGGGCGCGGTGCAGCTGCCCCGGCAAATCAACCGCCAGTCAGAGATGCAGGCCGCCCGCCCCGCCCAGGAGACCGCGCGCCTGTTTGCCCTGCTCGGTGGTGTGGTGGAAACACTGTACGGCTTTGGTTTGCTCCTCGTTATCACCTCGGGTCTGGGGGTCTTTATCGCCCTGTACAATGCCATGCAAGACCGCCGCTACGACCTGGCGATTATGCGCAGCCTGGGTGCCAGCCGCGGCAAGCTGTTGGCGGGGGTGATACTGGAGGGCGTATTGCTGGTGCTGATGGGCACGGCGCTGGGCTTTGCCATTGGCCACGGTGTAGCAGAGGCCATGGGCAGGCTGCTGCCCCAGGCCACAGCGATGGGGCTGAGCGGCCTGGTTTGGCTTCCCCAAGAAGCCGCGATACTATTGCTGGCGCTGGGCGTGGCACTGCTGGCCTCCGTGCTGCCGGCGATACAGGCCTATAGAACCGATATAGCGGAAACGCTGTCAAAGAGTAAATAGCATAATACAGGCGCGATTCCCGCTGGGGCGCGCCTGCACAAAGGGTGCACTATGAAAAAACCATTCCGCATTTTAATAATTGCCGCATTAAGCCAGTTATTTAGCCTATCCGCATACGCCATCCAGTTTGAGCCGGATGTCGAATACGGCGAGGGCTATCTGGATCAAATCCCCAAAGCTCCGCTGGGCGCGGTGGACTGGAAAACCCTGTTCAGCATCGGCGAGGAGGAAGTGATCGACCAGGGGCTAACCCTGTACAAGCCGATATTCTCGCCCAAGGTCAAGGCGCTCAATGGCAAAAAGATAAAAGTTAAAGGCTTTATGTTCCCGCTGGACATGTCAGAAACCCAGCGCCACTTTCTGCTCAGCGCCTTCCCGCCCTCATGCCCCTTCCACGCGCCCGGCGGCCCCAAGCACATCATAGAAATTTTTGTCGAGGACGGCATCGAGTTCACCTACGACCCATTGGTGCTGGAAGGCGAAATGCAGTTATTGGAATTTGATGAGGATAACGGCCTGTACTATCGAATGCAGCGCGCCGTTGTGAGTGAGGAGCAGGGATAACATCAACCCCTGCCTGACCGCGTGCGGCGGGCAGGGGTTGATGTTTAAGGCTTAGATATCGCTCCAGTCTATCAAGACAGAGGGTAGCGTTATGCCACCTAGCACGACAGTCAATTCTGCCTGTTCAGCTGTACCCGCACTGGCATCCAACGTAGCCGTGGCATTGCTGGCCGTGATAATCAGCTTGCCTGTGCTGGGGTAATAACAGTTGCTGCTTAAAGTGGGATTGGTGTTGATGCTGACAATACCCTCGGCTTCGCTGTAATCAACGAGAATGTTGTTGTACGAGAGGGTGTTTTGGCAACCATTGGCACCGCTTGTTTCCGACCCAGTAAAGCTGCCCGAAATGAACCGTGCATTGGTCGTGCCATCGTTTACGGTCAAGTTGTCAAAGGTATAACCATATGCATAGTCAGGGCCTGAATTAGTATGGGTAATGTTGACGTTACCGTTAACCGTCACTGTATCACCTGCGTCAAAGGCCTGCGTGACACCGGTGAACTCAATCCGCGCATCTACATTGCCTTCATTGTCGTAACTGTTGAAGTGAACTTCCAGGCTGCCGGTCAGCAAGGTTCCATACAAACTACAGTTGTTGGCAGTAATCGACAAATCTTCCCCTGCATCTATATTGCCGTCGTCACCGCTCAGGGTGAAGTCCAGCGTACCATTGTTGTCACAGCTGGACTGTTGCAGATTGATGGCAATTTGGCTTTTGCCCTTGGCGATTACACTGGCGATACCCGAACCTGCCGCGGCGGCAACGGCCTCCAGGCTAACATCAACACTTTCCACGCTGTTGTCCATCGCTCCCAGCAAATCTTGAGGTAGCTGCTCAGCGTTGCTGGTTGTCAATTTGCCAGTGATATCACCACCGCCACCGCCGCCAGCGTCATCGTCGTCACTATCCGAACTGCAAGCGCCCAGTAATAAGGCACTGCAGGCCAAGGTGGTATACAAAAATTGTTTATTCATCATCATGCTCCTCCAAATCTATTGAGCCTATTTATTATAGGCCTAATAGTAGTGCTGTACACAATAATCGCTTGGTTTCCCGCAGGGTTTTATCTCTGTGTGGACGAGGGAGTTTGCGCATAACAGGGAGGTTTTATGCGGACATGCTACACGGTCGCGAGCGCTCCTTGCGCTCTTGCGACATTTCCCACTTCCCTGTGGGGCAGACGTAGCTAGTTTCCGCATAACAGGGAGACTTATGCGGATAGGCTGCGAGAGGGGCTTGTCAGGTTTTGCCCGTCGCCAGCTGTTCGCGCTGCACGGCTTGTTCCAGCTGTTGCAGGCGTTTTTCGATGCGGCCGAGGGAGACCTTGAGGCGGGTTTTTAGCGGCTGGGCAAACAGCGAGACGCGCAGTTCTTCAATCGCCCAGCGGGTTTCCTCGCTCTGCGGCTCGGGGAGTTGTTCCCAGAGGTTTTGGTAGCGCGCCCACAGCGGCAGCAGCTCGGCGCGGTGCAGGCGGTCCTTGTCGGGCGCCTGGTCGAGCTTGTCCAGGCGCAGTTCGATGGCTTGCAGGTAGCGCGGGTATTGCTGTAGCCACTGCGCGGGGGTGTCGGCGAGAAAGCCGGGATAGATCAGCCACTCCAGCTGGTCGCCAACATCCTCGGCGGCCTCAATCCAGTTTAGTGGCAAGTGCGCGGTGATGCGTTTGCGCACCTGATGAAACTGGCGAAAAATGCTGACCAGCAGGATGCTGAGTTCGCTGGCCTCGGCGACCAGCTCGCTCTTGCCGCGGGCGACGGCCAGCTCGAAGGCCTGCTGGGTGTCCGGGGTGTCGGCGTGGTTGAGAAAGACGCGCTCGGTCACGGCGTTGACAATATCGTCGAGCAGCGCGTCCTTGTTGCCCACCGGGGCGTACCACAGGGCAATCTGCTGGATGTCGGGGATATGTCGGCGCAGGTATTTGATTGGCTCGCGCAGCCATCGCGCTCCAGGCTGTGCTTGTCGGCGTGCTGGTAGTCGGATTCAGCCTGCGCGGCCAGCGCCTGTTGCAGCTGGCGGAGGTTGCGCCCCGTGCCAATCACCTTGCCGCTGCTATCGCTGACCACAAAGCGCATGCGCTGAAAGTCCTCCAGCATGGCCTCGTTCAGACTATCCGCATTCACCGGCTCGCCCGCCTCGCGGCTCAACCACTGCGCCAGTGCTGTGCGCAGGGCGCCGTCGCGCTCGGCGTGCAGGCTGTGTGCGGCGCGCGCGGCGCAGGTGGGCACGGGGACAAAGCGGGTGCGCAGCGCCTTGGGCAGGGTTTTAATCAGCGCGGCGATTTTGCCCTCCAGCAGACCGGGCACCAGCCACTCGCAATACTCGGCCGAGACCTGATTGATGGCGGCGACCGGGATGTGCAGGCTGACGCCATCGTCCGCCGCGCCGGGGTGGAAGTGGTAGCTCAAGGGCAGCTTGAGGCCGTTGCTGTCCAGCACATCGGGGAACTGGCGCGGGTCGAGGGCGTAATCGGGGTCGCGCAGACAGTCGCTGCGGCTTAAAAACAGGCAATGCGGATGGTCGCGTTCGGCACGCTTGCGCCACTTGGCAAAATCCGCCGCATTGCAGACCGGCTCGCTGACTGCGGCGGTAAAAAATTCAACCCGCGCGCTGTCGTCCAGCAGCAGGTCGCGCCGCCGCGCTTTGGCCTCCAGCGACTCCAACTCCGCCAGCAGCTGGCGATTGTGGCGCATAAACGCCGCCTCGGTGTTCAGCTGCATATCGGCCAGGGCATCGCGGATAAAGTAGCGGTGGGCATCGGCGGGGTTGACCGCGCCGTAGTTGATGCGCTTTTTCGGGTTGATCACCAGACCGTACAGGGTGATTTTCTCAAAGGCGACAACCTGCCCGGACTGGCGGTGAAAGTGCGGCTCAAAGTGGCTGCGCTTGAGCAGGTGCGCGGCCAGCTGCTCCAGCCAGCGCGGTTCGATTTCGGCCACGGTGTGGGCGAAGACCTGGCTGGTGGCAAAAATCTCGGCGGCCATCAGCCAGCGCGCCTTCTGCTTGACCCCGGAACCGGGGAAGCGCTGAAAGCGCCGATTGCGCGGCCCCAGATACTGCTGCTTGTCCTCCAGCTGGCCGATATTGCCGAGCAGGCCGGTGAGCAGGGCGCGGTGGATTTGCTCGTAGCTGGCGGGCTGGCGGTTGGCCTTGAGCTGTAAACTTTTGCCCAGCTCGGCGAGCTGTCTGCGGGTGTCGCTCCACTCGCGCAGGCGCATATAGGAGAGGAAATTGTCGCGGCACCACTGGCGCAGCTGGCGGTTGCTCAACTTGTCGCGCTGAATCAGAAAGTGCATCCACAGATTCAGCAGGGCGGTAAAGTCCGAGCGCTCATCGCGCCACTGCGCGTGTTTTTCGTCGGCGGCGGCGCGCTGTTCGTGGGGGCGCTCGCGCGGGTCCTGTATGCTGAGCGCGGCGGTAATCGTCAGGGTTTCTTCCAGCGCCTGCTCATCGCCGCCGGCAATCAACATGCGGGACAGCTTGGGGTCGATGGGCAGGCGTGCCATCTGCCGCCCCAGTTTGGTGAGTTTTTGCTGCTTATCCAGCGCGCCCAGCTCAAAAAGCAGCTTATATCCATCATTGACATAGCGACTGTCGGGCATATCGATAAAGGGGAACTGGTAGATGTCGCCCAGGTGCAGCGCCTCCATTTGCAGAATCACCTCGGCCAGGTTGGTGCGCAGAATTTCCGGCTCGGTAAACTCGGGGCGCAGCGCCAGCTCCTCCTCGGCGTAGAGGCGCAGGCACACGCCGGGGGCAATCCGGCCACAGCGCCCCTTGCGCTGATTGGCCGAGGCCTGGGAAATCGGCTCAATCGGCAGGCGCTGCACCTTGCTGCGGTAGCTGTAGCGGGACAGCCGCGCCAACCCCGAGTCAATCACATAGACAATCCCCGGCACGGTCACCGAGGTCTCCGCGACATTGGTTGAGAGGACAATCCGGCGCTGCCCGCCGCCGGGTTTAAAAATGCGCTGCTGATCGGCTGCGGATAGTCTGCCATAGAGGGGCAGCACCGCCAGATGGCGATAGTGCTGCCGGGCGATATGCTCGGCGACTTCGCGAATATCGCGCTCGCCCGGCAGGAACACCAGAATATCCCCCGGGCCGCGCTGGAGAATTTCATCCACGCAGTCCACCACGCCCTGGCGCAGGCTGTTCTCGCGCTCGTCCTCGCGCTCCTCGTCGAGCAGCGGGCGGTAGAGCGTCTCCACCGGGTAGGTGCGCCCCTCGACCTGAATAATCGGCGCGTCATTAAAGTGGCGGGAAAAGCGCTGCGGGTCGATGGTCGCGGAGGTGATAATCACCTTCAAGTCGGGGCGCTTGGGCAAGATGCGCTTGAGATAGCCGAGCAGAAAATCAATGTTCAGGCTGCGCTCGTGCGCCTCGTCAATAATCAGGGTGTCGTATTGCTCAAGCCAGCGGTCGCCCTGCGTCTCGGCGAGCAGAATGCCATCGGTCATCAGCTTGATATAGCTGCGCTCGCTGACCTGATCTGAAAAGCGCACCTTAAAGCCGACCTGCTGGCCGAGCGCCACCTGCAGCTCCTCGGCGATCCGCGCCGCCACCGAGCGCGCGGCAATCCGGCGCGGCTGGGTGTGGCCGATCAAACCACTGACCCCGCGCCCCAGCTCGAGACAGATTTTCGGCAGCTGCGTGGTCTTGCCCGAGCCGGTCTCGCCGCACAGCACCACGACCTGATGCGCGGCTATCGTCTGCTTGATCTGCTCGCGCTCCTGCACCACCGGCAGAGCCTCGTCATAATGCGGCGCGGGCAGCTGCTGCGCGCGCCGCTCGCGCCGGGCGATGGATGCGGATAGTCTGGCAGCGAGCGTTTGCAGACTATCCGCATTCACGGCCTGAGCCGTGCCGAGCTTGTCCAGGGCGCGGCGCAGGCGGTGCTGATCCCGGCGCATGGCCTGGGGAATCTGCTGTTTTAACTCGGCGATTGTGGGCAGGGGGTCGGACACGACAATCCAGCGGGCGCTCAGCCGGCGGCGCTGCGGACGGGCTGTAGCCCCTGTTGTTTCAGCTGTTGGGTGGCCTTGTCCAGCGCGGCACCACGGCTATAGGGGCCGACAAAGACGCGGTAGATTTTGCTGCCATCCGCTCTGCGCGCCTGCTGGATGCGGGTCGGCCAGTTGTTCAGCAGCAGGCTGGCCTTTTGCCGATCCGCACCCTGATAGTGGGAGAAGGCGCCGACTTGCAGATAGTAGCGTTCAGTGCTGGCAGCTGGCGGCGCAACGGGCGGCTTGGCTGGTGCTGTGCGGGGTGTTGAGCGGGGTGCTGCAATGCGAGGTGCGCTGGCCGGGGGCTGGCTGGGCGCGGCGCGGCGGCCGATACTGACATCCAGCTCGGGGGAGACCATCACCTCCAGCTCCGGCAGCATATTGTAAAAGCTGAGCTCGGGGGCGCTGGGGGCATTGGCCGGGTTTTGCTGTCCATCCTCGCGCACCTCGCGGGTGTCTTTGTTGCGCTTGCGCTGCGCCTCGGCGGCGGCTTGCAGGTTGTCGCCGCTGTCCTGCTGGCTGAGGAAGATCAGCCCACCGACAAAGGCGGCGATAATGCCGCCGGCAAGCAGATAAACCCAAGTCGATTTTTTTGCGGTTGTCATAGCTTTTGCGCTGTCCTGTAGCTTTTCTGTGGCTGTTTTGCAGCCGTTCTGTGGTCGCCCTGTAAGGGGGCGATTTTAGCCTATCCGCATAGTGCGAATAGAGCCGCTTGCGCACGGCATCTGCGCTATATCTGTACTACATCTGTACTACATCTGCGCGGGCGCGGACAGGCCGAGCACGCCGAGCACGTTTTTAAAGACTTGCTGGCTGGCCTTAATCAGGTTCAGGCGCGCATCGCGCAGCTCGGCATTGTCGATAATGAATTTGTGCGCGTTGTAGTAGCTGTGAAAGTCATTCGCCAGCTCGCGGGCGTAGTAGGTGAGCTGGTGCGGCTCTTCGGCGCGGGCGGCTTTTTCCAGCACTTCGGGGTAGCGCCCCAGGGTTTTCAGCAGGGTGATTTCCTGCGGCTGCTGGAGCAGGCTCAGATGGGCTGCGCCGTTGTCCTGGTTGTGTTCCAGACCGTGCTCTGTCAGCTGGCGCAGCACCGAGCAGATGCGCGCGTGGGCGTATTGCACATAGTAGACGGGGTTGTCATTGCTGTGCGATTTGGCCAGTTCGAGGTCGAAGTCCATATGCTGCTCGCACTTGCGCATGGCGTAGAAAAAGCGCGCCGCATCGTTGCCGACTTCCTGACGCAGCTCGCGCAGGGTGACAAACTCGCCGGAGCGGGTCGACATGGCGACTTTTTCCGCGCCGCGAAACAGGTTGGCAAACTGGACAAACAGAATCTCGAACTTGGCATTGTCGCCGCCGAGCGCCTGAATCGAGGCGCGCACCCGCGCTTCGTAGCCGTGGTGGTCGGCACCGAAGATATTGATAATGCGGTCAAAGCCGCGCGCCAGCTTTTGCTGGTGGTAGGCAATATCGGAGGCGAAGTAGGTCGGCACGCCGTTGTCGCGAATCACCACGCGGTCCTTGTCGTCGCCGTAGGCGGTGGTCTTGAACCACAGGGCGCCGTCCTGCTCGTACAGCTTGCCGTTGTCGGTGAGGGTGGCGACGGCCTGGTCGATTGCGCCGCTGTCCACCAGCGAGCGCTCGGAGAACCAGCTCTGAAAGTGTACGCCGAACTCGCCGAGGTCTTGCTTGATGTCCTCGACAATCGAGTGCAGGCCAGCATCAAAGACGCTGCGGAAGGCGGCCTCGCCCAACAGCGCCTGGGCGCGGGCAATTACCGCATCAATATAGATTTCCTTGTCGCCCTCCGGCGCGTCCGCAGGCAGGTCTTGCAGCACTTCACTGGCGGGCTTGAGAAAGGCCGTGCCGTGCTGGTTTTTCAGCTCGGCGGCGATGGCGTGGACATACTCGCCCTTGTAGCCATTGGTGGGGAAGGGCAGGTTTTCGCCGCAGACTTCCAGATAGCGCAGCCACACCGAGGCGGCGAGGATATTCATCTGCCGCCCCGCGTCGTTGACATAGTACTCGCGGGTTACCGCGTAGCCAGCGGCTTCGAGCAAGTCTGACAGCACCGAGCCATAGGCCGCACCGCGACCGTGGCCGACGTGCAGGGGGCCAGTCGGGTTGGCGGAGACAAATTCAACCAACACCTTTTTGCCCGCGCCGAGCTGGCTGCGGCCATAGGCGCTGCCGGCGGCGAGAATCTGCGTGACCACGGCGGCGGTGCTGGCCTTGTCGATAAAGAAATTGATAAAGCCGGGCCCGGCAATCTCGGTTTGGCGAATATCCGCATGGGCGGGCAGGTGCGCGATTAGCAGCTGCGCCAGCTCGCGCGGCGGCTTGCCGCAGGGCTTGGCCAGCAGCAGGGCGATATTGCTGGCAAAATCGCCGTGGCTGTCGTCCTTGGTGCGGTTCACCTGGATGTGCGGGGTCAGCTCTGCGGGGATCAGCCCCTGTGTCTGCAGGGTGCTGAGGGTTTGTTGAATCAGG
>PDWJ01005631.1_pt1 | contig 18029 bp, 11 predicted proteins | sample 1430881 | NCBI WGS metagenome assembly PDWJ01 (sample SAMN01162460, study PRJNA174530) | Oral metagenome, whole genome shotgun sequencing project. | biome: Marine environment; feature: Marine mammal; material: Swab sample of the gingival sulcus; isolation source: swab sample of gingival sulcus...
GAGCGTTGGCTTGTTGGATGTAATATTTTCATATTCTTCAGTTGATAAAATAACTACAACTTCTTTTCCTCTGCGTGTTACCCGCTGAGGCCCAAGTGCAATAGCATCGTTTACAACCTGACTAAATCGAGCTTTAGCATCTTGCAACTTCCATGACATATGCATCATCTTCTCCTTTTAATAATCATTGAATAATAGTCAGTATAGTCTGATTACTGATGAGATGTCAATGATCAACAGGCCTTACAGTAAATAAAGGTCATAAACTCATACATTTACAAAGACTACAAATTGTTTACTAAAAAGATATTCTATAATGTGTAACATTTGGAGAAGGGTAACGCTGAGCTCAGGGTCGGTGCGATTTCCACGCAATGAGCTACAAGATCAGACCTCCTGATCTCTGGTCTGATCGATAGAATTGATATTTAGTTCTTACTGTTTAAAAATAAACAACATATTCAAAAGTGAGAAGTTTAACGTCAAAAAAGTGATTGGAAATTGAAAGTGGTACCTTTATTCTGAATTCGAGAAAAACCACAAAAAAAAGGCGGTACCACAGACCCCAAGCATTATTACCCATAATTCCTGCAGACACCCCAGAAATTAGTGTTATTTTAGCAGTTCAGTCCCAAGATGGTTATTGGAATTACTTTTTTGGTTTGGCTTGGCAATTGGTTTTGCCTTAGATATTTCCGTGCCGTTTTTTCACCCACCCCTGCCATGGCTGCGGCAAGTGCAAGATGCTTCTCTTTCTGTCTCAATTTGATTAACCTCCTGTATTGGTGATCTGTAATCATAGCCAGGCCGTCTTTCTTGTTGCTTGGCCTGTTTTATCATTTGTAAAACCGGTAAAAATAATTGTCGTCGACCGGTATTTTTAATTGTCGCTGATCAGGTTTCGCGCGGAATCAGGAGATCTGAGTTTGGTTCTTAAATGATTGACTGAGAACAGCAGACATGCGGGCTTGCCCCTTTGCAGAAAGATGTGATCCCGAGGAATTGCATGCAAGTCAAGCGTGTCGCTGGCTCCAGCCTGAGTTTCTGGCTACTTTCCTGACAGCCGCCGCGATAAACATACGCCTGGTTGCAAAAAGCTCCACCCTGCCCTTGGTTCGGGTGATACCTGTGTAGAGCAATTCCCTCGTTAAAACCGGAGACTCGTGAATGGGTAAAACAAGCATAACCGAATCAAATTCAGAGCCCTGGGACTTGTGAATAGTCATGGCGAAAACCGTTTCGTGTTCAGGCAGAACGGAAGGCAGAAAGGAGCGCTCTTCACCATCGCTCAACGGCGGGAAGTAAACACGTTTGTGCCCTGCTGGATCGCTGCGAACAATGCCGATATCGCCGTTAAAAAGCTGGGCGGCATAGCTGTTCTGCAAGACCATGATGGGTCGGTTTTCATAAAAGGGCTCTGCCCTGTCAATCAGCTTGTTTTTTTCCAATATAGCTTCTATAGCTGAATTCAATTGGTTGACGCCGTAAGGACCCTTTTTTACACAGGCTAAAACGCGAAAGGCGGCAAGAGCACGCAGTGCCTGCTGAGCACTCTGTGCCGCGACCACTTGACTGAAGTTCGAGAGGATCAGGGGTTCCAGTTCCTTCAGCATCTGCCTGTGATCCCCGTTTTCATGCCAAATAACGGGAATATCGTCTTTTGAAGAAGCCTCACTGACCGCGAGTTCATAAGCCTCACCAGCCGAAGCACGATCGCCCCGATTGATCAACCTGCTGATCCTGCCCACAGCACTCGCGTCGGGAAATCGGTAACTCTGCTGAAGCTGAACCAGACTTCGCCGCTTCTCTTTACAGGTTGGCAGCACCTCACCTGAAAACGAAACGTACTCATCTGCCAGTTCCTTTGAGAAGGTGTTTATTGCAGACGAATCGCATAAATCGCCAAAACACCGCCCTGCCTCCACCGACGCCAGCTGATCTTTATCTCCCAACAGAATCAGGCGGGCGTCATCTCGAACGGCATCCAGCAATTTGGACATAAGCGGAACCGATATCATGGAGCATTCATCCACAATCACCACATCATGGGGCAAGCGCTTTTCACGGTTGTATCTGAACTGAAGGGAGTGCTGCCTTGTTCCGAGCATGCGATGGATGGTAAGGCCTGTGTCTTCCGGAATCCTGCCAATTGCTTCCTCCATTTCAGGGATTTGCTCCAGCATCATTTTTTTGATGTGGACAACCGCCTCACCCATGCGGGCGGCGGCCTTTCCCGTTGGAGCAGCCAGTGCTATTTTCAGCGTTGGGTTCATCTCGTAGAGCATGCAGAGTATTTTGGCAAGCGTGGTGGTCTTGCCTGTTCCAGGGCCGCCGGAAATAATGGACAAGCGGTTTTTAACGGAATAGAAGGCCGCCACTTTCTGCCAGTTCAAGACACCTTTCGCTTGTTGAAACAAGCGGGAATCGTTCAAATGCCTGCTCACCACTTCGCGTTCAGCGGCATTCAGTTCCCGTGTGCCGCTGAAGTGATCCAGCCGGGCCATCATGTTTTCTTCGTATTGAAAATAGCGATAGAGGTAGAGACTCCCGCCCGCCAGAACCAGCGGTTTCACCTCACCCTTTCTGACCTCTTCAGCTAAGGCGACACAGTTGCTCCGGGCAACTAGATCCAGGTCATTTTTCTGGAAGTCTATCCCCTTTGTTTTCAGAATCTGGCGTTCATTTTCCAGATCGGTCCGTGAAAGGCAGATGTGTCCCTGCTGAACCGCCCGGCTCAAGAGTGCCGCCGTCACAAAGAGCGCGTTTTCCGATTCTTCAGATACAGTTGACCCGGATTGCCTTGCCATGAATTCAGCAAAGTGAAGGTCAATACTCGAGAAAAGCTCCGTCGCTCTCATTTTCTCAAAAAGCGTCATTCTTGACCTCCCGTAAGCATCGCTGTCAGCTGTTCAACGGTTCTTCTGTGGGGACGATCCCTGAAAACACCTGTCTTACCCGCTCTCGACGGGTCAATACCTCTGAGGTAAAGATAAAAAACGCCGCCAAAGTGCCGATCGTAATCGTACTCTCGCAATCGCTGCTGAAGATAGAGGTGCAATGCCACGGTGTAGACGTGGTACTGCAGAAGGTAGTGCCCCTTTATCATGCTCTGAAGGAGTTTACAGCCTGGGTCTTTCGCTTTGGCCTCCGTGAGCGAAGCATAGGGGAAAAGATAATCATCCAGCTGATTGCCCAGGTGGTTGGATTTCCAGTCGATGATGTAAAATTTGCCTTCGTATTCAAAAACCAGATCAATAAACCCCTTCATGAAGCCCGACACAGCCTTGAAATTCAGACCGGCAGCCACATCCCCCAAAACCGATTTCAGTTTGTTTTGCGTAAGACCGTTCACCTTGAAGTAGAACTCCATCTCTGATATTCGCCTGGCATGCGTCACTTTCGAGAGGGTGAACTCTTTATCGCCCATCATCAAAGGGCATTGCAGCACGTTTTTAATCATTTTCAGGCTGACATCCAGCATCCACTCTTCGGTAAAGCCCCTTTTAGACAGTTCATCTTTCGCGATTACCTGGTGTTCCTCTGCGGTGAAATCCACTTTTTCCAGAATATCATGCCACGCCAGACCTGTTTGCGCGCCTTTTTTAAATGAAAAGATGGTCTGATTGCTGTCCGGGTCTTCTTTGACCTCTTCTTTTGTTTCTATTTCATCAATTCCCGGCTGCTCTTCCACTTCCTCTGTGGCACCGCGTATCAATCCCGAATAACTGGTGAACCTCCAACTCCAGGGTATGCTGCCTTGAAAACGCAAAGCTGCCAGAGGCACCTGTTTCCCCTGCTTCAGACTCAACTTGTCTGACGTGAGCTCAGGCATGCTCAGCACTTCAATCAGACCGGGACAATTGAGACGACACAAGTCCGCAAACATCATTTCAGGTTTCGTATCAGTGGAATAATCGCGGTGCAGCAGGTACGCCAGAGCCGACGACTCCATTCTGCTGATTTTGCCCCAGAAAATGTAACATCGACTGACCGCACGGGTAACGGCCACGTACATCAAACGCAGAGCCTCCGATCTGTTTTCCAGACTGGCCTGACCCAATTGCTCATCATCGAGAGACGATCTTCCCACAGCGATAGCCGCAACGGCCCGTTCGCCTTCTGTAACGTGAAACTTAACCGTTCCCTCTGTGCGCACGCTGGTATTGCTCCACAGAAAAGGACAGAAAACAACAGGATACTCAAGACCCTTGCTCTTGTGGATGGTGGAGATCACAACCGCATCGCTGTCACTTTCCAGACGCAGTTCAAATTCCCTGGGTGTCTGACCCTCTTCACTGATCCGTTCCGAGAGATACTCCAGAGTGTTGGAAATACCCAGATCGTGAGCCTCGATGGCGTCTTTCAGGAGCTCTGCCAAATGCGTGATATTAGTCAGGACGCGCTCGCCATTGGGTTGCTGCAGCAAGTTCCGTTTAAGGCCGTACATAGTTAGCAGAGTGTGGAACATGGGGAAAAAACCGCGCTTTTGCCAGAGTTCAGAGAGTTCCGCGATTTTCACCTGCTCCCTCTCCCAGTCTTGTTCACTTAAAACCTCAAGGTCGTTCAGGTTCCCGCCCAGAATGGATGTCATCCGCGCGGCCTTGAGTAAACCCGTGTTTCCGGGTTCCGAGACAGCCAGCAGCACCATCCTCAATTCTATGGCTTCAAAACTGGCAAAAACAGAGCTGTCGCCGCTCATGACGGCCTGAACGCCTCGCTCTGACAACATGTTCTTGATCATTCTGCCCTGTTTGTTGGTTTTAACCAAAACCGCTATATCACGCGCGCGCAGCGGTGCTTCATCGATTTTGGCCTTTGTGCGCGGATCCAGCAGACGCACAATCTCTGAAACCGTGTGCTGAGCGAAAATCTTTTCAGCAGCCGGTTTCAACATGAGCTGCTTCTTGCCCCTGGCCAGGTGGTGAGCCTCTACTTCTGTGGAAGATTGATACCATATTTGAAGGGGCGCGCTGTGTTGACCGTTTTCAGTCAAGTCCACCGGGCTCCTGCCGCTCTTGACTTGTACCAACTCAATTTCCGGGATCAGAAAAGGGTTGCCCTTGGCACTGAACAGCTTGTTAACCGCGTCAACCAGCTTCTGCGTGGATCGGTAATTGGTATCCATCGAGTACTGTCTGTCTGGCTGCACGTATCCGCTGCTGACCACATCGCGGTAGGCGTAAATGTCGGCACCTCGGAAACTGTAGATGGACTGCTTGGGATCACCAATGAAAAACAAAGTCGTTTGATCGTCATCAAATACTCTTTTAAATATTTCAAATTGAACGGGATCCGTGTCCTGCGATTCATCGATAAGAACCGCATGATAGCGCTTTTGGAGCGATGCTTTCAGTTCCGCGGCAAGCGGCCCGTTCAGAGCCCGGAAGATACGCTGAATCAGGTCGTCAAAAGACTGTACGCCCGCCCTTTCTTTTCTTTGCCCGGTTTCAACTCTGGACTTCAACAGGAAAAGCGCCTTGAGTTCGGGCACAAAGCCGGACAGATCTCGATAGGAGGCCAGCATCGAATCGATACATGTGAAAAATGGATGCTGGATATCAGCCGCAAACAGTTTCTCTGCATAGGAGAACTTTTTAAGTAAAGCCAATTGAGTTGAACTTAAAGTGAACGCCAGCTCCGGATACCTGAAATACCGGTCAAGAGCTTCGTATTTATCATTTTTATAAGAGGACTTGCCCTTCAATGAGGAAGATTGTATCAACTCTTGAATTTCATCGCGAGCCTGGCTCTCCCAAATCTGCTTGGCCTGATGGAAATGACCTTGAAAAGCACTGGCAACCCGCTGAAGTTCTTCCAGTTTTTCAGTTATGGATTCCTGACACTCAGGAATAACACGGGTCTTGGAGTCGACGCCCCGGGCCAGCTCCTCCAATACCGGAAGATCCATTTTCGGCCAAATGAAGTTCAGCAGATCAGATGGCAGGGAATAGAAGTGTTTCCTGATAAAGTCAGCCGCCCATTCTCTGCGGAAAGGTGCGTCGCTTTCAAGCAGTTCCGTGCCGAAAGTTGTCCCGCTTTCAAAGGCATTTTCGATCAAGACACGCTGGCAGAAACCGTGAATGGTAAAAATAGCCGCATCATCAAAGGATAAAAGAGCCATCTCTAAAAGCGACCTCGCCGTTTTCCCTTCCACTTTGTCGACGATCTTCCTTATTTCCCGGTTCTCAATGGGAACACCCCTGCTGAATTGAAGTGCGTCTTTAATGAACTGCCGAATTCGACCTTTCAGCTCGTCCGCGGCCGCATTGGTAAAGGTAACCGCCAGTATTTTATCCAGCTCCAGTTCCTTTTCCAGGAGTAACCGCAAAAAGAGCAGGGCAATGGAGTATGTTTTGCCGGTGCCTGCGCTTGCCTCGATGAGGTTCCGGCCCGTTAGCAGGTGTCGATCGTCAATATCAAATTTTTTCATCTGGAACCACCTGAAAAGTTGAAGACCTTTTCAGCACAAGTCTGGAAGTGCTTTGTACCCTTCGGTTGAGTAAAAATGCCAAAGTGTTTCATGCAGACATTGAAAGAAAAGTCCCGATTGTCGTAGTTCATTTCATTCTGCCAGGCCTTTTCGGCCTTAAAAAGTGCCGATCGCTCGTTCTCCCTGGACAGAATGTTGACGTATTCGTAGGAAACAGAGGGCACAAAAGGCATGGGCTGCCTTTTGTAAACGAGATAGAGCCTTACAAGCTGCTGCATGGCTTTCTGCGCATGATGAGAATCCATGGGCTGGAAGGTAAAAGGAGAGCCGCTTTTGGCATGAAAAGCCGAGTCGAACCTCTTTTCCAGACTGTTGATGAACAGATGCTTGATCCAAAGCTCCAGTACATCCTTGCCCTTAATGGAGGAAGTGGGTCTGAACACAACGCGCCTGTAACCGTAAATATCATTGACACATCCGGATAAAACCACCGTTTTTTTGTCAATTACCATTTCTAACTGACCTTCGATCCGGGTTTCAGGCACATTGGCAATTTTTGATTCCAGACTGCTCAGCATGTCTTTCATTTCAATAACCGCCTTATTGTACACCGCACGCCCGATATGGCCGTGCGGCAAACGCCCGGCAGCTTTCAAATTCTGAAACTGGATGTGTTCGCTGTTTTCTCCCTTCTTCCAAGCATCCACATATTCAGACTGGGTGGCGTATTTTTCAAGAGCCTCCAGCTGAAACGCTTCCTCATCGCTGAAATCGCCGTCGAAAGAGCGCAGAGCCAGACCTTTCTCTTTGACAAGGAACGCCTTGACGGGGTTTTTAAAGAAGGCAACCAAAGACTGCAAATCAATCTGGTCGCCGTGTTCCCATTGGGCTTCCGCACAGTAAGCCGCTTCACGAGATTGCATGGGGGTCAGCAGACTCAGAGCGGCATCGACATCCTCCTGCGAGTAGCTGAAAAGGCCTGAACCCGCACGAAAGTACTTTTGGTTGTAGGCCGTTAAAGGGTGTTCCGTGATCAGATCCTTCACTCCGTAGCCGTGTTCCGCGTAATCCAGCAATTCTGACACAACACTGGACGGCTGTTTCACGCCGTTGTCTACCATGCTTCGCCCGGTAAAACTGATGTAGAGACGCTCTCTGGCACTTAAAAGCGTTTCAAGGAAAAGGTAGCGATCCGATTGTTTCAGATCCCTGTCCAAAGGTCTTGTCTCGCCCTTCATGAGATTGAAACCGAGTTTGGTCTCCTTTCTTGGGAAATCGGTATCGTTCATTCCCAGCACACAAATAACGCGAAAGGGAATGGCCCGCATGGGGATCATGGAACAAAAAGTGATTCCACCCGAAATGAAACCGAGTTTGGTCTTCTCTCTGTCCAGGTAACCGCAAAGCCAGGATCTGACAAGCTCAAGAGAGCATTTGGATTGATAACGGCTGGTATCGTAAAAGACCTGCAATTTTGAAACGGCGTTTTCCAGCCGTCTTATCTCGTGATCGTTGGCCATTTTCCTGTCGAAGAATTGCTTGAACAAGCTGTGCAGCCTGAGCTGCCAACCCATTAAATCCACAGCCGTTCTGCATTGCCTGAAAGCTGCTTGAAGTGCGTCTATGAACTCGCACAGGTTCCCCAGAACGGCGGCCTCTCTGCCTTCAATGGCGGTATAGGGATAGATCCCGTCCACTGTTGTTTCTTCTGAAACCGCGTAACCCATCAGCATGCGCTCCAGACCGTGCTTCCAGGTGTTTTGCTCTTCCGCAGGCAGTCCCATTTGCTGCTTCTGCCCGCCGTCCAGACCCCACCTGATCCCGGCTTCACTCACCCAGGTCCTGACTGTTTCCAGATCATCTTCAGACAGCTTGAACTTGGATCGTATAGCCGGAAACTCCAGCAGGGAGAGTATGGCCGATTTTTCAAACCGGCTCGAGAGAATGTCAAGCAATGAAAGGAATTGACTGGAACAGGAAGTGGATCTGGAGAACCGGGTGTCCGCAAACGCGTACTGAAGCCGGTGCTCCCGAAATCGATTGGAGAAGACCGCCTCGATGGTAGCGGCATATTCATTGATGTCGGGTACCATCACCAGAATTTCATCCTGTTTGAGGTTGGCAACGCCCGATTTATCAAAACAGGAAAGCAGGTAATCGTAGAGCACTTCCACTTCACGCAATTGATTGTGAACACTGGCGATGGTTAACGAGGCGTCTTTTTCAACGGGAGGCGCATTCGCGTCCCGTTGTGGAGGTGAATCCTGAAACACATCCGACTGGATATGACCCAGCAAGGTAGCGGGAAAGTGTTCCCGGTTGAATTCGGACCGATCGTCAAAATCGAACTGGAAAACGGCTTGCAGAAAGTGCTTGCCCATCTGTCCCCACGAGTGCAGCAGTTCGTTGCCTGGCAATTGATGTGAATCCTCTTCACTCAGCCCTCGTTTCATGTTTTTTTTCTTCAGCCACGCCTGTTTCTTCTTGTGCGGACTCTCCTGCCAGAACCAGTTCGGACATGGATCAAAGAAAAAGAGATGAACCTCCATGACAGAAGAAAGCGCGTTGAGAATCTGCAAGTGCAAGGGCAGCATTATGGACGTAAACAAACAGGAAACACGCGGATAGGGCGCCTGATCGCTTTTCTGAATGGCCTGCATAAGGTCACCATGCCGTTGAAGCGGGTGCTGAAAAGCGTTGTTCTCCACCAAACCGCGCCACAAGTAGCTCTGCCAGGACTCGTCTTCTGATAAAGGGTTGACTGACTGGCTCCACGAATCGATGATCTCCGGCCGGTAAACCAGATACTGGTCAAACAGATCGGCTATTTTCTCGGATAATTTGAAACGCTTCAAGTTGTCGCCGCCGATGTACCTGTTCAGTTTCTCTAAAGCGCCTTCACCCTCATGCTGGTCTATCAGGTTGTATATGGACCATGTCAGGTTTTCGGCATCGAAGACGGATGCAGCGGGATACCCGCCCATGTACTTCTGGTAGATTCCATCCACAAACTCAACCGGGGTTTCAAACTTCAAGCCGCTGCATACACCGTTGCGCTTGCTGAACCGCCAGCGAAACCAGCGTTCCAGGCCTCTGGTCTGAACGAGAATCCTCTCTTCCTGCATGGGCGGCAGAGGTGCTTTGAGAATCATCTCTTCCAGAAAATCGGCCAATTTGCCTTGATCATTCCCTCTGTAAACAAGTAAGCCCCGCATCAATCCTCCCGGCGTTATCCTTTCGCATTGAATAGAAACCAGTCTAATGAGGCTCGTGCCGGATGTAAAGGCTCATTGGAGATTATTTCGCGCTTGCCTGAATGGTAAATTACCTGTAATTATGTTAAGCTTACAGCCATCGTACAAGGAGTGAAAAATGAGGTTTACCTTTCTTATCGTCGTACTTGTCAGTTTCAATGCTTTACTGCATAGCCAGGAAATGCTGTATTACGCAGAAGATACATTTGGAGGAAGCAACATCTATAGAGTGAATATGGATGGCACAGGAAAAGAGGTTGTAGGAAATACGATGCTTCCGTGTACAGCAATAGTTGCTGATTACAATCGAGGCAAGCTGTTCTTTAGCCAACAAGATTTTTTGACGAGATGCAATTTAGATGGCTCTGATCCTCAGAGAGTCGCTTTTAACTTTACGCATCTCATTTATGATATCAAAATGGATTTTTCTCGCAACAAACTCTACGTGTTGACAATTAAACAAGGCAGTTCAGGCTCATTAAAAGCCGTTTTCCAAATAGAATACAGAAACCATCCTGGTCATAAGTCAACCATATAGTCGGGATCTTGAACTCAACAACAGCCAACAAAGGCTGTACTGGTGCTCGGGTGGAGACATTTGCATGCTGGACCTGGAGCTTGGTGCCTCTTCATTTCAAAGTGTCAACATTTCTCGAGGAAACCTGCTTGATCTTGTCGTCGATAATCTTCACAATCGCCTTTACTGGACCAATGAAAACCCAGCATCAATTCAAAGGAGTGATTTGTCCTTACAGAATATTGAAACACTTGTCACTCAATTTAAAAAGAAATTGAGAAAGGGCACTCTTGAGCACAAAATTCTTTTTTTTATTCTTTTCCTGACAATTCCGAACGACTTGTTGTAGGAATTCTATTCATCAACATGAAAGGCAGGAGGAAATCAAGCCAGCCGCGCTGCTAATTATGATTTGCCAGGTGGTATCGAAAATGCTATGTTTGATACCAAGACTGCATGGAAGAATGAAGGCCAGGATGTACATTCCGGTCTTTACACCGTAATGCGAGGGCTATGTCTGGTCAACTTATGTAGAACTCTTATCAGCGTATAGTGGAGCAATGTAAGCCAAGAAATGTGTTTTTGCTTTTTATTTTTTTATATACCTCTTGCGTTTTCGACGTTTGAAAACCCCATACCGTTAAAGTCCTTTAAAATAATAGATTCTGAAAACTCTAATTTTTACATTGTAGCTATCGAGCGTTACAGGGATATTGGTTTGGTTCTGAATGCAAAACATGACAAACAGGTGTGGCTTTTTGATTTCACTTCAAAGAAGTCGAACCTCATTGCGGTAGAAGGCAGAGGCCCGGGTGAACTGAATGGCGGACCTTTTAGCATAGGGATTTTTGGAGAGGATATTTTAATTCGAGATCGAGCAGCAGTCTATTCTTTATACGGGAAAGCAGGTTTCAAGGGTGTTTTGCATGATCACCACTGCAACGACAACTCCATGTTTTTAAACAGCTTGATAAAGATTGATGAAAATACAGCTTTTGCATCATCCGGTTCTGTGTTCAAAGTCGACGGAAAATATCATCTCTTAGGGAAATTAAAAAAAACCGATAGCGAAAAATGGTGTGTAACAGACTGGTTAATGTCGGAAAAAGCTGTACAGGGGGATGATTTTAACTCAAAGTCCTTTCGTATGACCTATTCAGCATTCATCAAACTGTGCCCGGCATCAACAGAAGGAACATTTTATTTTGTGCCCTTGTTCTTAGGTTCAGTTATTACAGTTCTAGATAGACATGGCCGCTCAATTCGTGAAATTCAACACCCTCATCCCCTGTCCAGGCATTTGCCAGGAAGTCCTGATGATTTATTGTCATTTTTCCTGGATAAAGACCATGAGATCCCTTTAATTCTCGGTAAAAGTGCTTTTTCTGATGCAAATGGACTGCTTCACATCCTGATGAGCAAGAAAGATACTTCCATCATTGTCTCACTGGATGAATTTGGAAACAGGGTAAACGTCATGCAAAGCAAAGAGAGGATCATAAGTGCCGTACCCTCCTGTCACGGGGATGCCTATTTCGGGCTGGATGAAGATGGGAATGTGTATCATTTAATGCCAACGCAATGAAACTGGTTCTCTGTATTTTTAATTCAGAACCTTTGCCATACACGACATTTTTTTTAAAAAAAAAGAGAGGAAAAGATGGGTTATCAAAAAAAAATTCTGGTTTTATTGGGCATGACCTTGTTCCTGGTATTCCTGTTTGCTGTCCTGTCCAACAGATTCCCTCTTTCTCAGTCAAAAAGACTGCACGGTTTAAAACTCGTTTCCCAACACGAAAATGAAGATACCGTTTACGACGATCTTTATTCTATTGCTTCAGCCATCAGGGATGTCGGCTCAGATGACAAAAACATATTTGATAACCGTGTTGAAGCTGACTTTTATCAAAAAAACAAGGCCACCTTAGTGAAGCTGTATGAGTATTTAGAAACACATACAATACTGTCAGTCCATGAGTCCAGCTCACGTTTCCCAAATAACGACAACAGCCGCCAGAAGGAGCTATATCCCCGTTACATGTACAAACTGGTACGTTTATTAAGAGCCCATCTCTATCAAAACGACCAGGATGTCAACCTGGCTTTAAATGGACTGACTCAACTTGGGCGATATCTCTGCCAAAACCCTTCTTCTGCAACCATGGGTCTGGGTGTGTTTGCATTATCTGAACGTAATTCTGCCGTGATTAAACTAAACTTGACCCATCTCGATCCCGCATGGTTTCAAGAGCCCAGTTTAGTTGATTTGCAAAAAGCATACTTGCAAACAAAATGGGAAGATCTCTGTGCTCAGGAGAAACAGATCTTGCTTTTTTTTCAACTTCAGGACTCCAGTGACAACCACTCTGAAAAATGGGACTTTCTTGCTCCTTTTTTTATGAACAAAGAGGCGACGGTTGAGTACATTTTTGAAGATTTCATGCACATAAAAAGTGGCATTCTAAATGAGGGATTTTGCTTTCAATATTCCAGACCTGAGCGGTTCAATTTTTACCATCTCAAAGATTGGCTTTTTAACCCGATCGGGAAAAAGCTTGCAAGCATGTCATTCATGCCGAGCATTGTTAAAAAATCTGATATTTGTGTTTTGATTTGGCAAAATCACGCATTGCAAATTCTACAGTTATCCAGAGAACAAAGCGTTTTACTGACAAAAGAAAAATGTGCTGAATTTTGCGTTCTTTTAAATTTAAGAAACCCCTTAACATTAAAACCCTATGACATCACTGAAGACGGCAAGCTAATTGCGTTTGATCAGTCAACTGAGCGTTGTGCAGTTTTAAAGAGTTTCAGAGATCATGATTTATCTAAACTGAAAGGATTACCTGTTTTCTATAAGAAAAAAAGTACCCACGATCCAGGAAGTGCTAAATGAGTTCGATGGCATCATCAGCGTCAACCTGTTTTGCTACCAGCCGCCTTCCCAAATCGTTCAGTTAAATGATCGCTTGCATTTCTTCTTCCCAACGATGCACCTTCAATGATCATAGTTCACCCGGGAGACACAATCTCCCGGGTGAAAACCTGAGAAATTTACAATGGACAATTCATCCTTGAAATGAAATCCAGGATCGTGAAGACCCCATCCTTATCAACGTCAACATCGGGATCATTGAAATATGGAGACCACAGCATGTTGTAATAATAAGCCTCTGGAACAGTGCAGAGATCGACTGTTTCGGGGAGAGACAGTATACCTTGACCATATATTTTAGATTGGAGATCTAGTACCAAATTAGCAGCCGAAATAGGTGTTTCCCCAGTCAAACCTGTAACATCAAAGTTTAGATCACCAAATAACTGACCTGCCATTATTTGACTCGGACAGTTTGCAACCACATGAATTACTCCAGGACTTTCCAGTGTGACAGTCGCGTTCGTACAGCCTGCAGAAGCACCTGGCGAAAATCCAGTGTATTTGATTTTTCCAGGATCATAGAGAACATCAAATCCAAAGTTTGCTAAATCCTGTTCCATGGTCAGTGAAACCGTGATGGAATCGCCATAAACAGCCTGCACCGATCCAATCGTAAATGCGGGTAAAGTTGAACCACATTGAAGTTCAACAGGCGTGAAGTTGAGTCTCCAATTGGTGAGCTCGCCTGTGTCACCTCCAGCTCCATCGTTAACAGTCAAGCTCCATGTGCCTGAAGCCACCTGCCCTGTTAACATATCAAGGCTCTGTACCGGCGTAGTGGTTCCACCTGTGCCATCACCGTAGATAACATGTAAGTCATCCGTCGTACCACCTGTCCGATTGTGCAGAGTAGCTGCAACACCGCCAGGAGAAGTCAACGTAACCGTAAGATCTCCAATATACGTATGAGTGATATCCACTTGAACTTCATTGACCGTACCAACCACATCGGTACCCGTGTCGACGGTGATATAGGAGACCGTTGTATTGTTGTCTGTTATCGGAAGAGGTAAGTCTGCTGCCGTTTCATCGATAGGCGAACCGGGATTAGCCAAATGGCCCGTATGAAATTCTGAATTTGCCGATGCCACTTTACCATCGTAGGACAATGCCAGATTTATGTCAAAAGCGGCTCCGCACTCCATAAAGGAGTCAAGCGAATACTCAAATTCCACAGTCGTGGAATTGGCTTCAACATGCGGGTCTAAAGCACTGATTGTAAAACTGGAAACGGGAATAGAAACCGATGGCGAAGTACTTGATACAACAAGACTGCCTTCAGTTGATGCCAAATTTCCTGCATTGCTAATCACAGCCGTTACATGAATGGTTTCACCCGGATCAAAGTAACCGTCGTCGTTTCCTCCTACCTGATCACTGTGCGTAATACTCTCAAAAACAAGCTGGGGTGCAGGAGCAAAGAAATTGCCATGGGAGTCAATATCAGCCCTGATCTGAGTGATAAACATACCCCTGTTTCTATCGGAAGACGATGTGCAGCCACCACAGTGGTGCAGGCCTATCATCCTGTTGGTTGCCCTACTGTAGACAGGTGAGCCTGAGGAACCGCCTCTGGTATCGCAGATATAATGCAGACTGTAATCCCCAGTGAAATCAAGTATGCCCTCACTGATAACCCGTGCGTTTCCTTGAGGATGACCCACGATGTAGATATCCTCCGTATCGACGATTGCCTGGTGATCCAATTCCATTTCAAGCGGCGTGTAGACAGTGGATGGAGCGGGATCCGGACCGTTCAGCAGAACATGACAGAAAGCATAGTCGAGGTCATCTAAACCGGTCGATGTGCATGAACCGAAGGAATTGTTGAAGTAGGTATTGCTATCGGTCGAGTCACAGTAGTAACCCTGTGTAACGACAGGGTCTTCACCGCCTATGTTCTCTTCACAGGTCGTTCGATAGTAATTGAAAACAAACTCGGTGTTAGCACAGTCAGAAATAGTTTCAATGCAGTGCTGATTGGTGATGACATAGTTCTGGCTGCTGACCAGTGAACCGCTGCACCAGGTACCACCACCGTAGGAACCTATTGTTAAAACGCCAACTGTAGCTTGAGCATTCTGCCACATGGCCGCATTTTCGAATTGCTCACCGGGAGAATAACACCAGGCAGAGCGATAAGGACTGGCTTGGGGAAGCCCGCCACAGTCTGATTCCGTGGGTTCAGGCAGTGCAAAAAAGGCCATGGTACCCTTGAAAGCTTTTGTTATTGAAAACGCATACCTTTTAATGTAATCCGTTGCTGAAGTTATCTGAAGGATAACCGTTTCTCCCGGAATGGTGAGTGACCAAAACTCGGCAGCTCCGGCAGGCCCGGAACTCATAATTCGCTGTCGAACAATACCCGAAGCATCGCGAATTTCAAGCATGTCACCTGCCATAAGGTGATAATTTTCAAAATACAATTTAACAAACTTGGCTCCCGGTACTTCTATTACATGGGACCACAGAGCTTGATCTCCTGATCGTGACTGAACATCAGCCATCCTATTGTCAAAAATACCCTTTTGAAGGGGAACCACATCACCTGCATGATCGGGATTCATAGCTAAACAAGTAACAACCAGTGTCGATAATAACAACACACTTAACAACCTTTTTTTCATATTCTTTACCTTAACAAAAACTAACCTGTAAATAACCGGCCAGTAATTTATAATCGCCAAGCATACCGAATCACACAGTAAAGAGAAAGTAAATTCAACACACACATGAAAATTAGTTTGGTTATCAAACAAAAGGTATCGGACATTTGTCTTGTTTTCCAGCTAACCCTTTTCTACTTTATAATTGAATGCTAAAATTACATGTAATTGTGTTAAGCTTTCAGCCATCGTACAAGGAGTGAAAAATGAGGTTTGCCTTTCTTACCGTCGTACTTGTCAGTTTCAATGCTTTACTGCATAGCCAGGAAATGTTGTATTACGCAGAAGAGTCATGGGGAGGAAGCGTCATCTATAGAGTGAATATGGATGGCACAGGAAAAGAGGTTGTAAAATATACGGGATTTACTAATATGAAAGTGTTAATTGCTGATTACAACCGAGACAAGCTTTTTTTTAACGACTGGAGCATGTTGGTAAGATGCAATTTAGATGGCTCTGACCCTCATGTGTTTTTTGCAGGTATGATTGTCGATGCCAAACTGGATTTTTCCCGCAACCAACTCTACGTGTTGGCACACAAGCCAACTACTTCGGAAGTTTTCAGCGTTGTTTATAAAATAGACGAAAGTGACACCATCTTAGCGGCATCTGATCTTGACCCGGTACTTACCCTGCCTCATTGCATTACTTCCTTTGCACCGGATTTTTCAAATGACTGCATATATTTTCAATCTTATCTTGGTACCACGACACAAGAAACCGTCCATCGATGACTTTCACAATCGCCTTTACTGGACAGGTAACAAACCAGCGTCAATCCAGAGAAGTGATTTGTCCTTACAGAATATAGAGACTGTTCTCACCGAACCTGATATTATTGGTGGCGAGCCGTACACTTCTAGTGGCCCCCCGAAGCTGGACGTAGTTTTAAAGCAGCCTTTCTCCAGCGTACCTGCCATGAGTAAATACGGACTTTTCATTTTTGCGTCTCTTTTCATCCTGCTCGCCTTGGCCCTCAAAAAAAGAAATTGAGAAATGGCATGCTCTTTGGCGGTCTAAAGGAACATGCAAAAAACTGCCTTACATGCCCAGCGGACCCAGGCGGCTGTCTTTTGCGATGGGGAACTGCATTTTGGGCGTGTTGTCATGCTGACGGTTCACCTGGTGGCCATAGATTTGTAAAGAGAGTTCGGGTGAGCGTGTCTGCATTGAAACCGTCGGGTATATCGAGATAACAGGTGGGAACCTCTGATGGCATGAGAAGATGTTCATCGTACAGTGCAAAGGCAAGGTCGGGATGTAAATTGGGGTCGTACGCAACATCGTTGCACTCCATGCCAATGCCCCAGGTAACACAGCCTTCTATTCCCGGCAGATACCCTCCATGTTGCCAGGAATAGGGATTGCCTGTTTGCCTTTCACGTGTTCTCACTCCAACATCACAGTTTGTGTCACCTGTATCCCACTGGTACGATACCCAATAAACACCACTGGATAACGATACGGGATCATTTAAATTAACCGCCCTCGCACCATCTGATAAAAAGTGTTCCAGGTTGTTAAACGAGGCAACTGGAGTTCCAGGTAACGAAGCCTCATCTTCGTATATGAAGACATTGACAGAAAAATCTTCAATGGAAGCACCAGCCCAACAATCGAAGTGGCCCCCGATGAATCTCAAGGCATGGATTTCCCATGTCTGGCCTTCTGGAACCGTAAAATCATCAGCAGCTTGAATATTCATATCACCATGTGCCAATGAACTCACGCTGCCGTATTCCCCTAACTCGGTCATCTGGTTGTAAATCTCAGAGGCTCGTATTTGAGTAAGCACGATCAATATCAATGAGATAAAAACTGTTGTCCGTTTCATTCTGTGTGCTCCTTAGACTTGAATTTCCATTCTGGTACAATCTTTTATTCATATTTTTCCAGTAAACCACTGAAAGTTCAAGTTTAAAAACAAGTTTACTCACTCCAACATACGGAACCTGCACATGGACAGTGCCCACGTGTATGCCTGTATCTCCAGCGTACCAACTGACCATAAAATCCTTAGATGGTGAAACCATTGATTCATCATTTACCTTTACAGTGGAATGATCGTGCGCAGGATCATTAAAACGGCGTGTTTGGCCGGAAAGCAGTTGCTTTCTGGCCTTACAATGGTAAATTAACTGTAATTGTGTTAAGCTTACAGCCATTGTACAAGGAGTGAAAAATGAGGTTTGCCTTTCTTACCGTCGTACTTGTCAGTTTCAAT
>PDWJ01002733.1_pt1 | contig 18027 bp, 8 predicted proteins | sample 1430881 | NCBI WGS metagenome assembly PDWJ01 (sample SAMN01162460, study PRJNA174530) | Oral metagenome, whole genome shotgun sequencing project. | biome: Marine environment; feature: Marine mammal; material: Swab sample of the gingival sulcus; isolation source: swab sample of gingival sulcus...
AACTATTTAATCAACCGAAAGCATCGAATTTTATTTATAAGCTTTACATCACTTATATTTATTTTATTTATTTTTTCGCTTACGCTTTCCGTTTTAAACAGCTTATCGTAAGTTGAAAAATAATTTTGTAAAATTATCGTTTAAAATAAAAAATACACAACAGTGAATATCTATCATCAAAAACGTCGTTGGAAACTTTTGTTATTTCTGGTTGCCATTATTATTGGAGCCGGCTCATTGTTTTACACCAATTATTTAATGAAAAAACTTTCTGCCGAAGAAAGAAAAAGGGTTGAGTTATGGGCAAAAGCCAACGAAGAAATTCAAAAGTCAGACCCTAATCAAGACATTTCTTTTATTTTTCAGGTTTTGTTAAGCAATACAACCATTCCGGTAATTCTTGCAAGCCCTAACGACAGTATAATATCATACCGTAACATCGATTCGGTTAAAATGAAAAACGAAGCCTATCGGTTGCGAGTACTTAACGATATGAAACAAAGCCACGAACCCATTGAAATAGAATTATTAAACGGGAAACGCAATTATATTTATTTTAACGATTCAATTATTTTAACACAATTGCATTTTTATCCGTTCATTCAATTGGCGATTATTGCTCTTTTTATACTTGTGTCATATTTGGCATTCAGCACCTCTCGGAAATCGGAACAAAATCATGTTTGGCTTGGTATGTCGAAAGAAACGGCACACCAATTAGGCACACCGATTTCGTCGCTTATGGGTTGGATTGAAGTGCTGAAACTTGACAATCCCGACAATCCGAGTTTGGTTGAAATAGAAAAAGACGTACAGCGTTTGGAACGCATTGCCGAACGCTTTTCTAAAATAGGTTCAATTCCCACATTAAATCAAGAGCCGATTCAAAATGCCTTGACTAATGTTTTTGATTACATGCGGAAAAGAAGCTCTAAAAAAATTGAGTTTTCTTTATCCTTACCCGAAAAGGAAAATATTATGGTACCTTTAAGTTTGAATCTTTTTGAGTGGGTAATTGAAAACCTTTGTCGTAATTCCATTGATGCCATGAATGGTGAAGGGAAACTATCCATAACGTTAAAAGAAATGGATAAATATGTGATTATTGATGTTTGCGACACCGGAAAAGGCATTCCGAAAACCAAACATAAAACGGTTTTTGAACCCGGTTACACAACCAAAAAAAGAGGCTGGGGCTTAGGTCTGTCCTTAAGTAAACGCATCATCGAAGATTATCATAAAGGACGAATTTTTATTAAGCATTCAGACCTTAGAACGGGAACTTGTTTTCGCATACAACTGAATAGAAACCACTAAAATTTTCTTCTTCCCCGAGAAAAATAAACTTTAACAAATAAAAATTTGCAAAAACTTAGTCGTATTAATAAGTTATTTTATAACTTTGCAACCAATTTTTGTTTACGTGGTTAAGCAGATATCAACATACGAGATTAAACATTGTGAACTTGACAATGGTGTACATCAATTTGATTTTCAGGTTGACGGCTCGCTTTTTGTAGCTTATGGCAATCAAGAAATTAACAATGCAAATCTTAGAGTTTCTGTTGAACTTGTGAAAAAAACGCAAGAATTATCGCTCTTGTTGCAAGGAAAAGGCGAAATTGAACTTCAATGCGACAGGTGTTTGGATTTTTTCTCGCACAACATTGATGCAAACCATGAGGTAAGTATTCATTTTGCGGAAGAAACCAATTTTGATACCGATGAAGATTATGTTTACCTCTCTCGTTCTGAGGAAACATTAAATTTGTCGTATTTCATTTATGAAATGCTTATGTTGAGTTTGCCCATTCGAAGAGTTCACCCTGAAAACGAAAACGGCGAAACCAAATGTAACCCCGAAGTTGTAAAATACATCTCGGGAGAGTCGTTTATAACAGAGTTAGTATGGTGATGTTATCGAAGAAAGCAACGCCAATGAAAATTGGAAAAATGATTTAAAAAATTTGTTAAACAATTAAAATACGGAAACAATGGCACATCCGAAAAGAAAACAGTCAAAAACAAGAAGAGACAAACGTAGAACTCACTACAAAGCAGAAGCTCCAACTTTGGCAACTTGTCAAAATTGTGAAGCAACCATACGTTATCATCATGTATGTCCTGAGTGTGGACATTACAGAGGAGTATTGGTTATCGATAACAAAGCGGAAACTATATAGTATTTATCAATAATAACGATAGTGTCCAAAAAGTTGTCGTTACACCACAAGGAACGAAGTGAGAAACAATCTCAATGTTGGCAATTGGCTGAATTGTTCATTACTAATTATTAATTGCTAATTGATTTTGAGATTTCTCGTAATGATGTATTTTGTTCCTTTTTGGACACTTTCGTGTTGTAAATACAATATAGACGTAATGCGATATTACGTTCTGCGATGTTACTATTTTATTAAAGTTGCAAATCTGAAACAAAGTAATAAAACCAAACTTTGTGTTTAAAGATTTTGAATTATGAGTAAGTACAATGCAGTAATTACAGGGGTTGGAGGCTATGTCCCCGACTATATTTTAACCAATCAGGAATTGGCTCAAAAAGTTGAAACTTCTGATGAGTGGATAATGACAAGAATTGGCATTAAAGAACGCCGAATTCTGAAAGAAAGGAACGAAGGAACTTCTTTTATGGGAGCAAAAGCGGTTGAAGAATTACTGCGTAAAACCAATACCAATCCTGAAGAGGTTGATATGCTTATTTGCGGTATCGTAACTCCTGATATGCAATTTCCTGCAACAGCCAACATTATTTCAGATAAAGTAGGTGTAAAAAATGCTTTCGGCTTTGATTTGAATGCAGGTTGTTCCAGCTTTCTTTTTGCATTAAATACCGCAGCTAAATACATTGAGTCCGGAACGCATAAAAAAGTTATTGTGGTTGGAGCCGATAAAATGTCTTCCATTACCGATTACACAGACCGTGCAACTTGTCCTATTTTTGGAGACGGTGCAGCAGCTGTTATGCTTGAGCCTACCGAAGACAAAACGTATGGTATCATTGATTCTGAAATGCACGTTGACGGTTCCGGAAGAAAACATTTGCATCAAGTGGCGGGCGGTTCACAAAAACCGGCTTCGTTTGAAACGGTACTTAATCGCGAACATTACATTTATCAAGAAGGACAGGCGGTTTTTAAAGCCGCAGTTTCAAAAATGGCAGACGTTGCCGTTGAAATGATGGAACGAAACAACATTGCTTCCGATGAGCTTAATTGGTTGGTTCCGCACCAAGCCAATATGCGTATTATCGAAGCAACCGCCAAACGTATGGGCATTAGTAAAGATGTGGTAATGATAAATATCCAAAAATATGGAAACACTACCTCCGGAACCATTCCATTGTGTCTTTGGGAGTGGGAAGAAAAATTGAAAAAAGGAGATAAACTTATCATTGCAACATTTGGAGCGGGCTTTACGTGGGGTGCAACTTATTTGCGTTGGGCTTACGATGGTAAAAAATAATTTATAACATAAAAATATCGTAAAGAGGCTGATTTTTCAGTCTCTTTTTTTTATTTTTGAAAAAATCTATAAATCTCTATAGGTCATGTAATGAGAATGTTTATTTATTAGATAATCATATTTTTGTAAAATTGGAGGAAAACAAATGAACAAACAAACAATTCTAATCATTGCAATTATTTTGCTTAACATTACAACTGCTTTTGCTCAGAAAGAGATTATTGTCAATGCAGGATTCAACAACACTAAATTATTGGAGTTAAAAGGCGAAAACTCGGGACACCATTTTAAAGGAAGAAATGCTTATTTGGTAAACATTGGGTATCTTAAAAACAGCAACTATGGTACGTATAAATTAGGGTTCATGTTGTCATATATGAAAAAGAATACTTATGTAGATGTCTCGGATATTACATTTCTAATGGATACAGTCGGACAAAAAATGGAACATAAGCTTTCTTACCTTAATTTATATTATATTTTTGACAGACAACTGTATTTAAATGAAAACATTCGGGTTGGTGTTCCGATTAAAGCTTTTGGCGGTATTTGTTTTTCACATTGCATGGAAGGAATGAAGTTTTCAGGTTCTTATACTAAATCTATAAATGAATGTGATAAAGATATTAATTTAGTTTTTGGTTTGGACTTAGGTTTAAAGTTGGAATATGGAGTAACAGATAAAATCAATCTTCTTTTAGAACCTTCATGTGAATTTGATTTGTATCCTCCTATACAGAATAATACTAAAACCATTGCTTTGTCTTACATTGTAACTGCCGGGGTGTCTTTTGCATTGTAAACCGTTTTTACGGTTAAATAGTGCCTGCATTTTACAAGCCTTTGATAAAAAACAGCAAAGACAAGGCTTAATAGTTAAAGAAAGTTAAAAAGTCGGAAGACCGAAGACGGAAATAGGTATTATCAAATTAACCCAATTATCAAGGGATAATAACGGTATAAAGCATAGACGTAGCATGCTACGCCTCTACTTTATACCTTTTAACTTTACGAACTTTCAACTCATTTGTCATTTTCTCTAGTTTTATTATTTTTGCTTTTTATACTCTGTCATAATTATGTACGAATTTATTAAAGGAGAAATAACAGAACTTAATCCTGCCTTTGTTGTGCTTGAAAATAACGGTTTGGGGTATTTCTTAAATATTTCTGTCAATACCTATTCGGGATTAAAACTTGGCGAAACCGTAAAGCTTTGGTTACACCACTTAGTGCGTGAAGACGCCGAAAGTTTATTTGCATTTAATACCAAAAAAGAGCGAGAAATATTTCGACTGTTAATTACCGTTAATGGAGTGGGAGCCAATACTGCTCGTATGATGCTTTCCACCATGTCGCCCGACCAAGTGGCAGATGCCATTCAGCGTGATAATGTTGAAACATTAAAAAGTATTAAAGGCATAGGGGCAAAAACAGCACAGCGAATAATTATTGATTTAAGAGATAAAATTTCGGAAAAAACCATTGATGATGCAAATATTTTTGCTCCACAGGACAATACAAAGCAAAATGAAGCGTTTGAAGCATTAGCAATGTTAGGGTTCAATAAGAAACAAATCAATAATGCCCTAAAAAATGCAATGAAGAATAATCCCGATGTTTCGGTTGAACAGTTGGTTAAACTGGCACTTAAACATCTCTAAAAGAATTTACAGGGCGTGAGAAATATCCTGAGATATCTTAATATTCCGTTGTTAGCCGTTATGCTGACAGCGATGATTTGTTTTGTTTGTGGTCAGAAAACGTATGCACAAAACAATACCGACACTATTCCCGCAGGAGATACCATACAAATTAAAGATGTTGAACTTCCGTATGAGTTTGATGCTACGGATAATAATCCCAACAATCAGCAAGACAATTCGCCCTTGTACGGGGAAGACCCTTCGAACGTTCAAACCAAAATTGTTTACGACCCTGTTACCGGAAGTTATATCTTTAAAAAAGTACTAGGAGACAGCACCGACTTGGAAACGCCGTATGCTATGCCCTTAGACGAATACATCAATTACGATTTCGAAAAAGGCATGAAAGAATATTGGCGACAACGCTATAAAAACACCGCTTTTGAATCACAAAACACACTTATTCCTAAATTAGAAATCGGTGGCGAAGCCTTTGACAGAATTTTTGGAAGCAATAATGTGTCAATTAAACCACAAGGCTCTGCCGAACTTCGGTTTGGCATAAATGTTTCAACCGTTAAAAATAATTCCTTACCCATTAAAAATCAGCGACAAACCATTTTCGATTTCAAAGAAAAAATACAAATGAATGTGGTTGGACAAATCGGTGAGAAAATGAAAATTAATGTTCAGTATGACACCGAAGCTGCCTTTGATTTTGAAAATTCCGTAAAAATTGAATACACGGGACACGAAGATGAAATTATCCAGAAAATTGAGGCGGGTAATGTTTCCTTACCTCTTACCGGCTCTTTAATTCAAGGTTCGCAATCGTTGTTTGGTTTTAAAACCGAGTTGAAGTTCGGACGATTAACCATGACAAGTATTTTTTCGCAGAAAAAAGGTGAAACCTCAACCATTACCGTCGAAGGCGGAGCACAGCTTCAACAATTTAAGTTAGATGCCGATGAATACGAAGCAAACAAACACTTTTTCTTAGCCCATTACTTTAAAGAAAATTACGACAAAGCATTATCAACCTTGCCAATCATTAACTCGGGAATTACCATCACTCGATTGGAAGTATGGGTAACCAATACTTCGGGAAATTTTGAAAATTCTCGTAACATTATTGCATTTCCCGACCTTGGTGAAAGTAATATGAATGATATTCAATCGGAATATGTTGCTATTAACGGCATACCTACAACATTACTCCCTAGCGATTCAGTCAACCTGCTTTATCGCATTGAAGAAGATTTTCCCGGAGTTCGTGATGTTAATACGGCAAGTTCAACCTTAATGGGAATCCCCGGAACTCCAATGACGGGAGGTGTTGATTTTGAAAAAATAGAATCCGCTCGCTTGCTTAGTCCGTCTGAATATACATTTCAACCACAATTAGGATACATTTCATTAAATTCAAAATTGGCTTCCGACCAAGTAATGGCAGTTGCTTTTGAATATACAATGAACGGGAAAACTTACAGAGTCGGTGAATTTTCAAATGCCGGCGTTAGTGCACCCAATGCATTGATTTTGAAAGTTATTAAAGGAACATCACTTACCCCGAAATTAAAAACATGGGATTTGATGATGAAAAACGTTTATTCCATCGGAGCATATCAAGTTACTGCCGAAGATTTTATTTTTGATATTATGTATCGAAACGATAAAACCGGAACTCCTTTAAACTACATTCCGGCAGGAGCCATTGATTCTACCATTTTGCTTCGGGTTATGAACCTTGATAACTTAAACTCGCAACTCGACCCTTTCCCCGACGGAATGTATGACTTTATCAACAATGTTACCATTCGACCGGCTAATGGACGCGTTATTTTTCCGGTGCGAGAACCTTTCGGCTCGTATTTACATGAAAAAATTGTGGGAGGCAATCCCGATTACGAAACCATAGCAGACGAGTATGTTTTCCAAGAGCTTTACGACTCAACACAAAGTACGGCACGGCAAATGGCTGAAAAAAATAAATTTTATTTTACGGGACATTACAAATCAAGCAGCGGTTCGGAAATCAGCCTTAATGCCATAAATATTCCCGAAGGTTCGGTAGTGGTTTCGGCAGGCGGTGTTCAGTTGCTCGAAAATCAAGACTATACCGTTGATTATAACCTCGGACGAGTAAAAATTATTAACGAAGGTATCCTTGAGTCGGGAACTCCCATTTCCATTTCATTGGAAAGTAATTCGCTGTTCAATATAAAAAACAAAGTCTTGGTAGGTACGCATTTGAATTACGAGGTAAGTAAAGATTTTAACCTCGGTGCTACCATTTTAAATTTAACCGAAAAACCTTTGACAAAAAAAGTATCTTTTGGCGACGAACCCATTTCCAATACCATTTGGGGAGTGAACGGTTCGTATCGTAGCGAAGTACCGTTTTTAACCAAAGCCGTTGATTGGTTGCCTTTCATTGAAACCAAAGAAAAATCGTCCATTATAATTACCGGAGAATTTGCACAGTTAATTCCCGGACACCCGAAAGTAATAGATAAAGAAGGTAATGCCTACATTGATGATTTTGAAGGCAGCGAAACAAACATTGACATTAAATCATTCCATGCATGGAATTTGGCAAGTACTCCGGCAGATATGCAAATGTTCCCCGAAGCAGGTAATTACGACTTGTCTTACGGTAAAAATCGTGCAAAATTAGCATGGTTTGTTATCGACCGTTATTTCCATACATCAGGAAGCCCGGTAAGCGTTGAACAACAATCTTCGCATTATGTAAGAGAGATTTTTGAACAAGAAATTTTCCCGAACAAAGACAGTGAAACCGGAACTAATTCTACTATACTTAGAGTATTAAATTTAACCTATTATCCCAACTTAAAAGGTCCTTACAACTTTGATATTGACGGATTAAATGCCGATGGAACATTACAAAATCCGAAATCTCGTTGGGGCGGTATTATGCGCGACCTTACAACCAATGATTTTGAAGAGGCAAACATAGAGTACATTGAATTTTGGATGATGGATCCGTTTGTTGAAGATGAAACAAACCCCGGTGGAGATTTATATTTCAACTTAGGAAACGTTTCCGAAGATATTCTTAAAGACTCTCGTAAATCTTTTGAAAACGGCTTGCCGACACCTTTCATTGACAATCCTATTGATACTACGGTTTGGGGATTTGTTCCTTTGGTACAATCTTTAACCAATGCCTTTGATAACGAACCGGAATCTCGTAAAGCACAAGATGTTGGTCTTGACGGTATGAGCGATGAAATGGAACGCATTTTTTATGGAGGTGACGGAATCTTTAATTATTTAGATTCGTTGAAAACAAGGTTCGGAATAGAGTCGCAAGCTTATATCAATGCACAAAACGACCCGTCTTCCGATAACTATCATTTTTTCCGCGGCGATGATTATGATGAACAAGGTTTAGGTATCTTAGAACGTTATGCAAAGTATAACGGATTGGAAGGTAACAGCCCGGTAACCAATAATGCTGCATATTCATCATCGGCAAGAAATGTACCCGATGTCGAAGATATTAACGGAGACAACACCTTAAATGAAAGCGAATCTTTTTATCAATATAAAATTTCCATTCGTCCGGAAGATTTAGAGGTTGGTAAAAACTTTATTACCGATAAAATCGAATATACCGCAAAATTTTCTAACGATGATAAAAGTAAAGTAACTTGGTATCAATTTAAAGTTCCGATTACCGGTTACGATAAAAAAATAGGAACCATCGAAGATTTTAAATCCATACGTTTCTTGCGTATGTTCTTAACCAATTTCGAGAAACAAACCGTAATGCGTTTCGGTTCTTTAGACTTGGTGCGTGGAGAGTGGCGTAAATACAATCGTTCATTTATTCAGCCGGGAGAATACATTGCCGACGAAATCGGTCAAACTCCTTTTGATGTTACGGCGGTAAATATCGAAGAAAATTCACGTAAAATTCCGGTAAACTATGTGTTACCTCCGGGTGTTGACAGACAAAACGACGTATCAAATCCGCAACTTCGTCAATTAAACGAGCAAGCCATGGTTTTGAAAGTAATTGACCTTGCCGATGGTGATGCCCGAGCCGTTTACAAAAACATCAATATGGATATCCGAAAATATAAACGTTTAAAAATGTTTATCCACGCCGAAGAAATTGAAGGATATCCGTTAGAAAACGATGAACTTTCCGTATTTATTCGCTTAGGCTCCGATTATCAAAACAACTATTACGAATATGAAATTCCGCTGAAACTAACGGAATTTGGAGTTTATGACAATGACAGTTATGATGATAGAGAATTGGTTTGGCCGGTTGAAAATAATGTTGATTTTGAATTTGAATTGCTACAACGCGTAAAACAAAAACGTAACGAAGATATGCGTTCCGCCGGTTCGGGAGTTACCTTAACACGCTTGTTCTCTATGATGGAGGGAAATAAAAAGATTAGCGTTATGGGAAATCCCAACCTTAGCAATGTTCAAACCGTTATGATTGGTGTTCGTAATCCGAAAAAAGAAACCGCACAAGACGGAGACGACGGTGCTGAAAAATCGGGAGAAATTTGGGTAAACGAACTACGCTTAACCGATTTTGACGAAAAAGGCGGTTGGGCTGCCAATGCTCGTATGACAACTCGTCTTGCCGATTTTGGTTCGATTACCATTTCGGGAGAAACTTCAAAACCGGGCTTTGGTGCTATCAATCAGAAAGTAAACGAAAGACAAAAAGAAGAGATTAATTCGTACAACATTACATCAAACTTTGAATTGGGTAAATTCTTCCCGCAAAAAGCCGGTGTCAGAATCCCGATGTACATAGGTTATTCCGAGGCTGTCAGCAATCCCGAATATAACCCTCTTGACCCTGACATTCCGTTTAAAGTAGCGTTAAACGACTCTTCTCGCACCAAACAAGAAAAAGACTCGTTGCGTTACATTGCTCAAAATTATACTCGTAGAAAATCTTTGAACTTTACGAATGTAAAAGTTGCAAAATCCGAGGGGAAAGCAAAAATTTACGACCTTGCCAACTGGTCGGCAAGCTACTCATACAATGAAATATTCCGCAGAGATGTCAATACCCGTTTTAATACCAATCGGGATATTTCCGGTTCGCTTGCTTACAATTACAATGCAACGCCTAAAAATGTTCAACCGTTTAAATCGGTAAAATTTCTAAATAAACCGATATTCCGCTTGATAAAAGATTTTAATTTTTACTATCTGCCTTCTCAATTGAGTTTCCGAACCAATCTTGTAAAAACATACCACGAAGTTCAATTAAGAAACGTGAGTAATCCTTACGTTGAAATCCCGTTAAATATTAATAAAAATTTCCTTTGGACACGTCAATACGACTTTAAATATAATTTCTCAAAATCGTTGAAATTTGATTTTTCCGCTACCAATAATGCTCGCATTGACGAACCGCAAGGCAGGATGTGGAAAGACGATCCTTTCTATAAACAAAAACGCGATACCATTTGGAATAACCTAAAAGATTTTGGTAGAAACACACAGTATAACCATAGATTTAATGCAACCTATCAAGTTCCTGTCAATAAAGTGCCCTTGTTAAATTGGATTTCTGCCAATGCACGTTACAATGCAACTTACGATTGGATTGCAAGTCCGATTACCGCCGATACCATTAACATGGGAAATACCATTCAAAACTCAAATACCGTATCCTTAACCTCACAGTTTAATTTATTGAACTTTTACAACAAAGTTGGATATTTAAAAGAAGTTAACCAGAAATACAAAGGACGAAGTTCAAGAAAACAAAAGCCTAAACTTGAAACCGTAACCTATGAAATGGAAGGTGTTAACCTGAAAAAAGACAAGAAAAAACGCATCAATCATAAACTGAAAACCGAAGATGTTACCATAAAAGTTGTTAATGCCGAAGGTAAAGTTATTGACGGAGATTTAGAGATTATAAACGATAAACAAGTATATTTTATTCCTAAGCTTGATAGCGAGAATTCAAAAATTATTGTTACCGGAAAACGAGAAGAAACGGAAAGTATTGCCAAGAAAATTTTAGATAACACTTTGGCGGTTATCATGAGTACAAAAAATATTTCTGTTTCGTATTCGGGAACCAACGGAACCTTATTGCCGGGATTTTTACCACGTACACAATTCTTCGGCATGTCTAATTATTCTCCCGACCCTGCCATTTTTGGTACAACCAATATCGGTTCGGTACAAGCTCCGAGCATTCCTTTTGTTCTCGGTTGGCAAGACCGTAATTTTGGCGAATGGGCTAGAGATAATTACATGCTGACACGCGACTCGTTGCTCAATCAACCCTATGTAATGAGTAAAAATGAAACATGGAATATCAGAGCATCGCTTGAACCGATAAACCGTTTGCGTATCGACTTAAACGTTAATCGTACTTACACTGAAAATTTGAGCGAATACTATAATTGGGACTTTGATAATGGAAAATGGAATATTAACGGTCAAATGATTTCAGGAAACTTCTCAATGACAACCATAACTTGGGGAACTGCTTTTGAGAAGATTTCGAAAAAAGACGGTTATCCTTCGCAGTCGTTTGGTAATCTTGACGAGTACCGAAGAATTATTGCTTTCCGTTTGGCAGAACAACGCGGTAGTTACAATCCTTCAAATCTCGACGAAAACGGTTATCCTGTAGGATTTGGAAAATTGTCGCAAGATGTTATGATTCCTGCATTTTTAGCCGCTTATACAGGCAAAGACCCGAAACAAATTGCATTAACTCCATTCCCTTCGTTAGCAGGTGTTTTACCGAACTGGCGTATCACTTACGATGGTTTGGCACAAATACCGTTTTTGCAAAAATACCTGCGAACTGCAAACCTCACACATGTGTATCGTTCAACCTATAATGTCGGAAACTTTAATAGCCGATTGAATGATATGTGGAATCCTCAAAATGGGTTTAATTACATCACCGATGCCAATGGTAATTACTATTCTCAATTTGAAATAGGCTCAATATCATTAACCGAGCAATTCTCTCCGCTGATTGGTGTTGATATGAATTGGCAAAACTCATTGATTACCAAAATTGAGTTTAAAAGATCCCGTAATTTGAACATGAGTTTTGCCAATAACCAATTAACCGAAATGCACTCCAACGAATACGTTATCGGAGGAGGTTATCGGATTAAAGATGTAGAAATAACCGTTAAAACAAAAGGCGGACGAAAACGTACCTTTAAATCCGATTTAAACCTCCGTCTCGATTTATCGCTTCGTGATAACTTTACCATCATTAGAAAATTGGAAGAAGGCGTAAATCAGTTGACTGCCGGAACCATGTCTGTAGGCATTAAAGCAAGTGCCGATTATGTGCTTAGCGACCGCTTTAATTTAAGACTGTTCTACGACCATGCTATTAATCGTCCAAAAGTATCTTCTTCGTTTAATAGCTCCAATGTTGATTTTGGTGTGAGCATACGCTTTATGTTAGCATCGTAGATTTGTCTTGGGAGATATTTATTAGGTGTATTGATTTTTAATAAAACAGCCATTTCCCCGATAACCATCGTCCCGATAACTTGGGATATGAACTTTACGAACTTTTCACCATCATTCCCTCTTGGAGAAGAGGGTAGGGAGATTGATTCCCGAGTTTAGAAAGTTAAAAAGTGATGGAACCAACAGCCAATAGCTATAGCCAATAGCCAACAGCTACTTTACAAACTACATCCTCCTTAATCGAGCCAAATAATCGTAATGTTCTCCGGTTAAAATCAGTTCGCAGGTATAACCGCAAGATGTTGCAATATCGGATAAGTTATCAAAATCAATGTACAGCCATTGGTCTTTTATTTGTTCCGATTGGTAAGTCATGGTAAAAGGAAACTCGCCATAATATTTATCCAAAAGCGGCAAATCAATCACACCCTCATCATCCATAAACATAAATATTAAATCGGAGGAGTCTAAAAGAATTTGCCCCTTAGGGTTTAGCAATGGTTTCAAATGGGTTAATAGCTTTTTCAATCCGTTAAAATCTCGGCACATACCAATTCCGTTCATAAGAAACAAAATGGTATCAAAAGTTGATGCTTGATAATCGTAAATATCCGACTGAATAATATGTTTTACGCCTCTTTCTTTCATTACTTGACAAAGCAAAGGAGATATTTCTAAGGCTGTAACGTTTTTGTTGAGTTTTTGCAATTCTAAACTGTGAGAGCCTGCTCCTGCCCCAACATCTAAAATTTTCCCCTCGGAAAGTTCAAGTGCTTTTTGTTCTATTTTGGGCATAAGCTGAAATTTACGAAACAAATATTCAACCGGAAGCGGATCCATTTCAGCATCTTCTCCATAAATATCTATTTCTGCATTTTTATTGCCCTTTAAATAATCAAGGCAGGCTTTTCCGTAAGGATCCATATTTCAAAATTTATCAATTATTACGGCTGTAAATTACCTCATCAAATACATTTTACCAATTTCTTTTTTGAAATATGCATCGGATTGATTACTGCGATGTTCCATATCTTCGCCCATAATTTTGGTGCGAACTCTGTAAAAATAAACACCATTAGCCAATTGGTCGCCATACATATCGGTTCCGTCCCACGCATATTCCGTAACATTTCTGCCAATGTGTATTGCTCCCAATTCACCTTGCTCAATAACTTTTACCAACTTTCCGGTTACGGTATAAATTTCAATGCGAATTTCATCGGGAATAACCGAGCCTGTCAGTTCAAATACAAAGCGTGTAGATGTTGAAAACGGATTAGGATAATTTAAAATATTGGTAATGGTTGATTCAACAACAACCTCAAAGCTAATGGCGTAATCAAAATCGCCCGATTCATTGCCCGACACATCGGTTGCCTGAATACGAAGTTGATATTTTCCGTCGCTTATAAATTCAGGGGTATATTCAATTTTAAATTTATTTTCGGGCATAACTCCGGCTGTCCATTTTAAAACCTCATTACCCAAACTATCTCTAAAATATACTCGTTTTTGTTCTCCTGTGATTAAATTATCCAAATAAACCCTAAATAAACTTGTATCATTTAAAGCCAGATATTGATTTTCATCTTTCAATGAAATTAAAATATTCGGTTTTGCCGAAACAATATCTCCGTCTAAAATATGAATACCGTCAAACGTAACATCTAACAAAGGATTTTCATTGTCTTTCTCAACATAAAAGAAATATTGTGCAATGTTATTGAAATGATATTGTTCTTTTTGGTCGTAATACCCGCCTTCTGTCATGGGATTATATTCTATCCAAAGCGAATTTAAGCCGGATAAATTTAATGTACTAAGCGATAAAGTATCCATAATTACATCTCCGGCAGGGTGTGGACGCAAACGTTTAGTACCCAAATTAACCATGCTGTTGCTTGAGGTTTGAATCCAATATTTTACTAATAAAGAATCCATATCATAAGTACTGATATTTTCAGTAGCCAAGGCAAACATTAAATCGTCTCCTTGATTTAAAGTATCTTTATTGATGTAAAAACCTGCCTGCGGATTAATCGCCGTTTCGGGAATGCCTTTGTAACGCAATTGCCATTTGTCAATTTGTGCCGGAGTTTTAGCGGTATCATCTCTTGTCCACATTCTTAATTTCAAATACGGATGTTCGCTTGCAGGTATTGAGTCGTTCAAATTATAAACATCATACAGCGGAGGGAAAATCGTATCAATAGATGTGGACTCTAATGTTGCAGGATTGTAAGACAGCACCTCAAGATAAGTACTGTCATAATTAGGTGTATCAATGCTTTCTTGCAGCCAATGCAAAGAACCCCATGAGGTAGCGGGACCAATTAGGGTACTGGTAATGGTTCCGTAATTGAAAGCCAAATATAAATCCTGATACAAATCAATAGGTACGTTAGGATTGTTTCCGACTTTTTCAGTTGCCGTTGCAGGAGAACCCTTTTGCACAAAGAAAATCCAAGACTCATTATTCTGTAAATGTCGTACTTCGGACGAGCCTAATCCCTCAAAGGTTGAAATAATTTCTTCGGGCCAACTTTCAAAAACGGCATTTCGCCAAGAATATGCCACAACATAATGTCCGTCAGGTACGTGATTCAACAACATATCATTCATACCATTCATTGCCGTTTCGTTAAAATCAGAAGCCGTACCCGTGCTAAAAACAAAGAATCCCTCGGGATTGTTCGAAGAAAAACATTTTGGATAATTTCTATGTCCAAAGTCATCGGTATCAGACGACCAAGCCTTAATTGTAACGGGGTCGATAATAACTATTATCATGGCAGGATGAGGAGCACAACAACCGGTATTTCCGTTTCCGTTATTAAAAGCTCCGTCAATAGACCAAAAAACATCATCAAATGTTTGAGACCATAAAGCAGCTTGATTGTGTACATGCAGTTGCTTAGGTGTTTGTATGTAATCAAAATCCAATTCGTCTCTATCATATTTAATAAACTGATAAGTATCTTTTTTGAATTGATAAAAATGAGCTTGCGACCAACCTTCTTCGCCTTCAATGTATATAAACGAGCTTTCTTTCCATCGAATGGAATCGGGATTGGGATTTGCTGCTGCAACTCGCCAATAATACACCTGATTATCGGTTAAAGAAACAGGTGGTGTCCACTCGACAATTCCTCCGGAAGCATTAACTTGTCCTTCGTACAAAGGAGCATCAGACAAAGACTTAAACATATCGGTAGTGTCCATTTGAAATAAATACGATAACTCCGAAACAAACGGAGAGCCGGTAGAAGCCTTTAAACTAACGGTTGAGTTTGGATAAATGGAATACTCGTATGGATAAATAGGAAACAAATCGCTGGTTGAAATAAGAAAATCAATGCTTACGTTATTGTTTGTTTCACTCAACTCCTCAATTTCATTATAATAATCAAGACTAACCGACAAGCGATTTAAACCGGGACCTTTTTCTTTATCTACCGGAAATTTAATTAACAAAGTATCCAAATAAATGCTGCCAAAAATCGGAATATCCTTTTCATCGAAACTATTATCGGGGTATCGTCTTTCAATATGAACCAAAAAACTATCTTGAAAAGCATGTCCTATATTTCGAATGGTAAGATTAACATTAAAGCTGTCCAACACGGTATTAATTTCTTCGGGAACAAACACAAGGTCTTCGTTTCGTATTTCAAGGTCGGGTAGTTCTGCAGAATTAATACGAATGGCAGGGTCGCCATGCAAAGCCATTTCATGACAAGTTGATTCAATACCATAGCTGTTCAAATTTCCTTGTTGGGTATATTTTATACTTTGTTTTACTTGTTCGCCCAATGTTTCGCCGTAATAACGATAAGCTATGTTTTTGTATAGATTTTCGGAAAAAGAGTTAAGATAAGAAGCAATACCTTTACCAACGGAAGCAAGAAATGCAATGGCTCCGCGTTCCGGCTCTATAACCCAATCTTCACTGGTACTTTCGTAAAATTGTTTAAAAATATCTCCCGAATAACATGAATTTGCAAGAATGAAAGGATATTTATTTTGATTATCATAACTATCGGGATTATCAATATCTTGATCGAAACCGGACGATGAGGCATGCCCAAAGAAACACATCATTGATACTCCGTTATTTATTAAATTCCGAACAGAATCGGACACCGATATTTGAATGGGAGCTGAACTGTTTTTCAAGAAAGTATGCACATAACCCCCAAACAAAGTATCTTCAATAATATTTTTATAATTGGTTAAATACCCTTCAAATTGCTGTTGTTCGGGAGCATTGCTTCCTCCTCCGAAATGAAGAATATGTTTCATCCATTCTTGCACCGGATTTGCTTCATAAGCGATAACTTTATTCAAATAATCGCGAACATCTTGATTTGATTTTGCAGAAAGCCGTCCGGTTGCCACCAAAGGTTCAAAGTGAGTATCATTTATTCCGGCAGTAATTAATATATCGCTGGCAGGATTACCCAATGTTGCCACAAGGTTTGCATTTAAGTAATTTCCATTGTTCCGTGCAACTGCCGTTCTGATACCTTTACCCAACAAAAACAACGACTTTGGAACTTCGCCGGTATTATCAACAAATTGCCGTACTAAATAGCGTATTGCCAAAGGATTTTTTGCCACACCGTAAGTATATTGGTCAACCAGCTCGTCAAAATCATACAATGCAACATTATAGCCTGTTGTATTTCGATAAGTTTGATATTCAACGGCAGACTCCCACAAAGTTTTATTGGTAACGATAAAATAATCGGAGTTTGTGTATAAAGTATTATAATCGGTAAATTTTCCGTCCGAGGAAACCGGCACAATATCCGAAACGCTTAAATAAGCATTAGGACTTACCAAAATCATATTTCTATCTTCTCCCGAATTATTCACCAAAGCATTAATCACTCCTTCGTTTTCAGAACATAAAATCCGATGATGTTGATTCAAATCATACAAATATGATATCCCCGAAGCATTAAAATTAGAAATTGACAACAGGTCTTTACTCCCCGACCCTGAAGGAAGTATAAATTCAAAACTGTTTTTACCTTCAAAATTATAAGTATGCCCGTAATGAATATCAATGTAAGAAACTCGATTGTTATCATTTAAAGCCGGATTTTGTGTGTCGTTAGACGAGAAAACAAAGTTTATTGTATTGGGGATTGATGATACGGGTAAACTGATTTGCTTTTTAACAAACTCATAACCACTATAAATTTCATCAATAAAAGTGCTGTCTAAAAAATTAACCTTCAAATGATGCGGAACGTTTGAACTTAAATTTAAACCAGGAGTTCCACAAACAGCAATTTCTATGGTAGCATTTGGAGCGGCAGTGCTTGCAAAAGGCGTTTGAATGGTTTTTAATTGCGGAACATCATCTTTAATTACAGCCGCATCTAAATACCCTTCGCTTTGTGTATAAACACAACGTGTT
>PDWJ01004704.1_pt1 | contig 18008 bp, 14 predicted proteins | sample 1430881 | NCBI WGS metagenome assembly PDWJ01 (sample SAMN01162460, study PRJNA174530) | Oral metagenome, whole genome shotgun sequencing project. | biome: Marine environment; feature: Marine mammal; material: Swab sample of the gingival sulcus; isolation source: swab sample of gingival sulcus...
CACTGATTTACCCCGACCGCATCAACCGTTACCTATAACCAAACCCGAACACCACAACATGTGACCCGAATCACTTACACAGATAACTTGACAAGCTCCATGTTGCGACCGTGCCGCGGGACAGGGGGCAGGATCGAATCACCAGAAGTTCGGTGAGGAGCCGCCCGACCACGCGATCGGCCGCTCCCGCGGCGGCTTGACAAGCTCTTTCCCCAGGTTCGGCGTAAGACCGGACGCCTTCCAGATCCGCCCGACCGTCGACTTCGACAACCCGCAACGCTCAGCTATCTTCGACCGCGACCAGTGCGTCGCGTTCTGCGGCGTCGATTCCACCGTGTCCACCACCACTTGCTCGACCTGGTCCAAGCCGATCACGGCCGGCCGGCCCGGTCGAGGCTTGTCCATCAGCCCATCCAGGCGGGCCGCGCGGACGACCGGGGCCGTCGCGGTGTCGTGGCACGCGCCGAGATCGACCGATGTGCGCTAGAACACTGCTGGGTGCTAGGCCCCTGCTGGGTGTTTCCGGAAATGCAGGATCCCCCAGGTGAGGTGGCCGGCTGCTGTCGCCTCGACCCAATGCCGTAGGCCTTCGAGCATGCGATCGACGTAGTCCTTGGAGGCCCGTCGGCACATTTCGTCGTAGCGGTGGTGCAGTTCGTCCGCAACCCGGCTGTAGTGCCACCTGAGGTGGTCGGTGAGAACCTCGATTCCGTTCTCCTGGAAGCCGATTCGGCTTGCCATGGCCCGGTAGTCGCCGATCGAGCCGAGCGAATCCAGGTTGATGCGGTCGTACACGGGTTGCAGCGCGCCGGCCGGGACCCGCTCTGCCTGCATGGGGTCGGTGAACAGCAGCTCACCGCCCGGCCGCAGTACCCGATGGGCCTCCTGGAGGACTCGCTCGCGCCGGGCGCTGTGCAACAGCGAGTCCTGAGACCAGACCGCATCGAAACCGTCTGCCTCGAAGGGCAGTTCCTCGAAGTTGCCGTCCACCACCTGGACCAGGCCGGACAGTTGCTGGTCGGCGCACAGCTGCTGGTTTCGACGGTTCTGGGTCCGGGACAGGTTCAGCGCGGTGACGTGTGCGCCGAAGGTACGGGCCAGGTAGCGGGCAGCCCCGCCGTACCCCGCGCCGAGGTCCAGAACCCGCCGGCCGGGATGCAGAGACAACCGGTCGGCGAGCTTGTGCACGGTGCGCTGGCTGGCCGTGGCGATGTCGTCGGTCGGGGTCTCGTACAGGCCGATGTGGATGTCCTCCCCGCCCCAGATGTTGAAGTAGAACTCGTCGGCCTCGCAGCTGTCGTAGTACTCCTCGGCCCGGTCCACGATTTCCTGCGGGTCACGGCTCACCCCCGATCACCGGCATTCCAGGTCTTGGTGGCGACATGGACCAGGAAATCGGGATCAGCTTCGCAGTAGGTCTCCTGGAAGTCGCCGTAGGTGTGTACGTCCTGGAACCCGACACCGGTCATGAGTTGCTGCGCATACTCGCCGCGCAACGGAAACATGTTGAGGTGAAAGCGGGATTCGTCGGGGAACGTGTAGCAGAAGCGGGCCAGCCCCTCGTCCACGTACTCCGGCTCGGCGCTCACCTGGTCACCGCAGTAGTAGTACTTGTGCTGGCTACTGAAACCATGATCGAGGATCGAATCGTAGTTTCGTTGATCGAGGATCAAGACCCCGTCGTGACGCAGTGCGGCGTAGAACTCGGCAAGCGCCCGCCGCCTGTCTCGTTCCTCGAACAGGTGGGTGAAGGAGTTGCCCAGACAGATAATCGCATCGTAGGTGTCGTGCACGTCGCGGCTGAGCCATCGCCAGTCGGCCTGCACGGTGCGCAGCACATGGCCGTGCCGGCGGGCGTTCTCGAATGCCTTGGCGAGCATCTCGGCGTTGCCGTCCGCGCTGGTGACCTCGAACCCCTCCGCCAGTAGTTGAACGGAATGAAAGCCCGTGCCGGTGGCGACGTCGAGGACCTTCTGCTTGCCCAGATCGCGTAGAAGCCGCACGAAGAAGGCTCCCTCGCTTTCGCGGCGAGCCTCCCAGTCGATCAGTTCGTCCCACTTATGGACGAACGACTCGACGTACTCACGGTGATAGTGGTCGCTCTCTCGCACGGCAAGCGGCTCGTCGCCGAAATGCTGTCTGCCGGAGCCGACGCGGCGGGGTGCGGTGTGTGTTGGCGGTGTCAAAGCGAGATCCTTTCGTGGAGTCTGCGAACCCCACCGAACAGGCCAACCGGATGGCTGATCGTTCAAAAGGGCTCTTGGACACCAGGGAACGGAGCGCTCTCCCGATGCCCGCGAGCAGGCTCATGACCTCTCGGGTCGCTGCCTGGTTCGACACCTCGCCCACCCACGGCACTATCGAAGTTAGTCGTGGCTGTCACCTATGTCCACCACCTTACGCGACCAATCTTGGCTGTTTTTCGGGTAGCACCACGAAGCCCCGCGACAGGTCGCGGGGCTTCGTGTGACTGATCGTTAGGGTGCTGGGCGAGCCCTGGGTGTCAGACCTCCTTGCGGCGGCGAGACGCGACGACCAGGCCGGCGCCACCGGCGAGCAGGCCGCCGCCGATGGCCGCAGTGGCTGCCCATTCGGCGCCGGTGTTCGGCAGCGTGGAGGACTCGGTGGTCTCACCGCCGACTGCTGCACCACCCTGGGCGGGAGCCGCCGGGGCAGGAGCAGCGGGGGCGGGAGCCGCCGGGGCAGGCGCGTTCTCGTCCCGCACCGCCGGCGGCTGCTCAGCGGCGGGCGGCTTCGGCGCGACAGAGGTGTCGCCGGGGGTGGGCTGCGACGGCGGGTACGGCTGGGCGGCGGTGGCCGCAGCTGCGGAACCCAATACCAGAGCAGCACCGACGGCGGTGCTTGCCAGCAACTTACGGGTCATGGGCGTGTTCCCCCTTTGAGGAAGCAGTTCAGACGGGTCGAGCACTCATGCTACACCCGCCGGGTCAAACGCGGCGCTACCTGAGCTAACAGAGTTGGGCGGAACGGGTCACGTTTGATGGCTTAGCCGCACGCCAAGGTCACAATTTGATCACCGTCGGGCGCGCCCGCCCGTTGATTCAACACATAGTCCGGCAATGCGCTGGAAAAGTCCGCCGGGACATCGTTACGAATTTGTACTCCAATGGCTTGTGCCGTGGCACAGGTGCCCAGGTGCAGATAGTGCTGCAGCTTGGAACCGCCGTTATCGGTCACGAACACCAGTGCCTGTTTGCCGGTCGGCGCGGGCAGAGCGCCGCTGAGCCCCGCCTGCTGCAAGGCCCGTTCTTCGGCCTCGTCCTGGGAATAGGCCATGAGGTGCTGCCCGTCGCGCAGCCCGGCCAGCGTGGTGGCCAGGTTGCGCATCGACATGTTGTCGCCCAGCCGGTCCAGCATCACCGCGGTCAGGCCGGACAGGAACAGCTGACGGGCCTCCTCCTGTCCTTCGAACCACCGGTACATGTCGGCCTGCGCCACCTGCACGAAATTGTCCGCGCCGACCACGATCTGGTCGCTCGAACCAGGGGTGGGCACGGTGATCGGTCCGGTCAGCTCCAGCAGGCGGGCGATGGCGACCGTGTCCACCGACACCACGCCCTGGGGAGGTTGCCGGCCCTGCTGCGCCCACGTGGCCAGGATCAGCCGGGCGGCGTCGGGGAAATTGGGGGTCAGGTTCGCGTTGGTGACCGGCCCCAGGCTCGGCCCGTACAAGGCGACGAAGTCGTCCTCCAGCGGGGGCCGGGAGGTCAGCGTCAACTCGGTCAAGTTCTCGTTGGCGCCGATGTCCACCAGCTGGATGGCGCCCTTGTCCACCCGCACCAACGCCCACTTTCCCGCTATTCCGCCGGTCGGCCTGGCCTCGGCCAGGTTCTCGAAGACCAGTAGGTAGTCGCGCGGTTTGTCGGCTCCGAGCAGGTCGGCCGCGAACGGGGCGTAGGCGTTGGCTTCCCGCAGGGCTTGGTCGGCTTTGCCCAGCTTGTCGGTTGCCAGTGTCACCGGCACCGATAACTGGTCGATGATCGATGCGGCGTTGATCTCGGCCAGCTCTTGATGCGACACCGAGATCGCCCGGCTGGCCCGATCCACGGTGGCGGGCGCATCGTTCAGTGCGTCGGTGTTGACCAGCGGCCGTGGCCCGTTCCCCTGTTCCGGAACGTCGAGCAGCCGGGCGGCCAGGTCCACCATCGGTACCCCCGCATCGGACACCGTGTTGTCCAGGGCGTTGGCCAGGGTGCGGGCCGCCCGCATGTCGTCGCCGATCAGCGGCAGCCGGCTGGCCACCCGCAGCGGCAACGCGTTGGACGCCTTCTTGGCCCGCTGGGCGTGTATCGCAGAGTTCCGCAGTAGCAACTCGGTCTCGTCCAGCTGGTCCGGGTCGGCGCTGATTTGCCCGAGTGGGTCCACCGCCGCGTTGGCCTCGCGTTGCAGCACGGCGATGCTGCGCCAGGTCCAGGCGATGACCGCGATGGCCGTGACCGCGAGGATGATCAGTGCCCAGCGGCGTACCCTTGCTGCGGGATCGACCTCGGACTGGACGTGCGACATGGCACGATCCTAGGTTTCCCAGGCCGCACCGCCGTGAACAACCCGCCAACGGGGCCTCATTGGCCCCCATCGAGACTGGTTCACCGAACTCATGCTGCTCACCGGAGTGCGCACCGCCCTGGAGGGCGAGGAGCGCGTCGACGAACTCCTTCAGGCCGCCGCCGCCGGCAACCGCCCGGAACTGGCGGTGTCCGCGGTGCCGGGGGTGCGGCCGGCGCTACTGGCAGCCGCCTCGGTGCATCGGCCCGCGCTGGCCGTCACCGCCACCACCCGGGCCGCGGAGGACCTTGTCGGCGACCTGCGTAGCTACCTGCCGGCCGAAGCAGTCGCCGTTTTCCCGTCCTGGGAGACGCTGCCGCACGAACGGCTTTCGCCGCGCAGCGACACCGTCGGTGCCAGGTTGAGCGTGATCCACCGGCTCACCCACCCGGACCAGCATCCGGACACCGCGCAGTTGCAAGTCGTCGTCGCGCCGGTACGGGCAGTGCTGCAGCCGCTGGCGCGGGGCCTGTCCGAGCTGACCCCGGTGGTGCTGCGCCCGGGTGTGCAGGCAGACCTGGACGAGGTCGTGGACGCGCTGGTCCGCAACGCCTACACCCGCACCGACATGGTCGAGCGGCGCGGGGAGTTCGCGGTCCGCGGTGGCATCCTCGACGTTTTCCCCGCCCACGGTGCGGACCATCCGCTGCGGGTGGAGTTCTTCGGCGACGACGTGGATGAGGTCCGCAGCTTCTCGGTCGCCGACCAGCGCAGCCTGGACCTCCAGCCGCGGGGGGTGTGGGCGCCCCCGTGCCGGGAGATCCTGCTGACCAAGGAGGTTCGCACCCGGGCCGAGAACCTGAAGGAGCAACTGCCTGGTGCCGCGGACCTGCTGGACAAGATCGCCGCCGGCATCGCGGTGGAGGGCATGGAGTCACTGGCCCCGGCCCTGGTCGACGGCATGCAACCGCTGACCGACCTGATCGCGGCCGAGGCGATGGTCGTCGTCCTGGACCCGGAACGGGTGACCGGGCGGGCGCACGACCTGGTGGCCACCTCCGAGGAGTTCCTGGAGGCGGCCTGGGCCAATACCACCGCCGGCAACTCGGCCCCGGTGGATCTGTCTAGTGCCTCGTTCTACTCGCTGGCCCAGGTCCGGGCGATGGCTCGCGGCAATGGGCAAGCCTGGTGGACGATATCCCCGTTCGCGGTCGACGAGGAACTGGTGGAGGGCGACCGCGACATCGTCCTGGGTGCCCGCCCGGTGCGCACCGCGGGGTGGTCCAGGTGCTGGCCGCGCCCGCATCGGCCGGGTTCGTCGACGAGTCGCTCGGCCTCGCGCTGGTCACCGAGGCGGACCTGCTGGGCCGGGCCGCGGTGACTGCCTCCACCCGGGACATGCGCAAGATGCCGAGCCGGCGGCGCAACCAGGTGGACCCGCTGCAACTGCACCCCGGTGACCCGGTGGTACACGAACAGCACGGCGTCGGCCGGTTCGTGGAGATGACGCAGCGCACCATGGGCGGGGCCGCCCGGGAGTACCTGGTCCTCGAGTACGCCCCCAGCAAACGTGGCCAGCCCGGCGACCGGTTGTACGTGCCCACCGATGCGCTGCACCAGGTGACCAAGTACGTCGGCGGTGAGGCGCCGACGCTGAACAAGCTCGGCGGCTCCGACTGGGCCAAGACCAAATCCCGGGCCCGCAAGCACGTGCGGCAGATCGCCGGCGAGCTGATCAGGCTGTACTCGGCCAGGATGGCCACCCAGGGCCACGCGTTCGGCCCGGACACCCCCTGGCAGCGCGAACTGGAGGACGCGTTCGCGTTCGTCGAAACCCCGGACCAGCTGATCACCATCGACGAGGTCAAGGCCGACATGGCCAAGCCGGTGCCGATGGACCGCCTCGTCTGCGGCGACGTCGGCTACGGCAAGACCGACGGTTCCAGACCGATGCGCAGGCCGAGCAGGTCATACAGGGATTGGCCGACGGCAGCATCGACGTGGTCATCGGCACCCACCGGTTGCTGACCGGCCGGGTCCGCATTCCCAAGCTGGGCCTGGTCATCGTCGATGAGGAGCAGCGCTTCGGTGTGGAGCACAAGGAGACGCTGAAACAGCTGCGCACCGCGGTCGACGTGCTGGCCATGTCGGCCACCCCCATCCCGCGCACGCTGGAAATGGCCGTCACCGGCATCCGGGAGATGTCCACGCTGGCGACTCCGCCGGAGGAACGCCACCCGGTGCTCACGTTCGTCGGCGGTTACGACAACAAGCAAGTCGCCGCCGCGATCCGCCGCGAGCTGCTGCGTGAAGGGCAGGTCTTCTACATCCACAATCGGGTGTCCTCCATCGACCGCGCCGCGGGCCGGCTGCGGGAGCTGGTTCCGGAAGCCCGCATCGCCACCGCGCACGGCAAGATGAGCGAGCAGCGGTTGGAGCAGGTCATCGTCGACTTCTGGGAGAAGCGGTTCGACGTGCTGGTGTGCACCACCATCGTGGAGACCGGACTGGACATCTCCAACGCCAACACCCTCATCGTCGAACAGGCCGACAGGCTGGGCCTAGCCCAGTTGCACCAGCTGCGCGGGCGGGTGGGCCGCGGCCGGGAACGGGCCTACGCCTACTTCCTCTACCCGACCGAGAAACCGCTGACCGAGACCGCCGCGGATCGGTTGGCCACCATCGCCGCCAATACCGATCTGGGCGCCGGCATGCAGGTGGCGATGAAGGACCTGGAGATCCGCGGCGCGGGAAACCTGCTGGGCGGGGAACAGTCCGGGCACATCGAAGGCGTCGGGTTCGACCTGTACGTGCGGCTGGTCGGGGAGGCGGTCGCCGAGCTGCGCGACGGTGGCGGACCGGTGGAGGTGCCGCCGATGAAGATCGAGCTGCCCGTCGACGCGCACCTGCCGCACGAGTACATCCCGGGGGAGCGGCTGCGGCTGGAGGCCTACCGCAAGCTGGCCCAGGCCGAGGCCGACGAGCAGGTCGAGGAGATCGTCGCCGAGCTGACCGACCGGTACGGCCCGCTGCCGGAGGTGGTGACCAATCTCGTCGAGGTGGCGCGGTTCCGGGTGCTGGCGCGTCGTGCCGGGCTGAGCGAGGTCACCGTGCAGGGCAACTTCGTGCGGCTTGCCCCGGTGGAACTGCGGGAGTCCCAGATGCTGCGGCTGAAACGGGTGTACCCGGGCTCGCTGGTCAAGCCCGCGGTGCGCACCGTCCTGGTGCCCGCGCCCAAGCAGGCCCGCATCGGGGGCAAGCCGGTGCGCGATTCCGAGGTGCTGCAATGGGCGTCCCGGCTGGTTCGGGCGGTCTTGCTGGGTGAGACCGAAGCCGAAGCTGCTGGGTGACAGAAGACAGAGTTGCCGGGTGACGGAAGACAGACCGGTCAGGCCGATCCCTGAGCCGTTGTCCGGGGACCTGCGGCGCCGGCGGGCCGCCACCAGGTGTCCCGGAACGGGCCAGATCGTCTGGAATGTCCGGATTCATAATCAACCGGACGGCCCGGCATGTCGTACCTGGTGTTTCGGAGTCCGCAGTGAGACGGTGAGTAGAGTCGCTGAAACGGACACCCGGTATCGCTGATGAGTCCGGCCGCGGGCCGGGCGCATCGCACCCGGCATCGCCACGGAGGAACGATGAGCAGACCTCAGGACCAGACCTCGATCGATGGGGATCAGGCCGAGACCTACGCGGAGGATGCCTCGATCGATCTGCGCGACCCGGCGCCGAAGGTCAGCGGCGCGGGCCAGTCTCCGGACGCCACGTCCGCGACCCGCGCGATGCCTGTGGCGGAGCCGCCGACTCGGGCCACGCCGCCCGTGCCCGAGACACCTGAAACCGCGACGCAGCCCGTACCTGTGTGGGCGCAGGGCGCCCCGCCGCCGGACACCTACATCCCTGAGGCGGTCGAGGACGGTGTCGTCGAGGACGTGGACTCCCCGCTCGTCGACTACCCGCAGCCCTATGCGCCCACCTACCTGCCCACCCAGTTCGGCGGCTGGTGGGGGGTCGGTCTGGTCCTGGTCGTCAGCGCTGTCGTGGCCGCCGGGGTCGCGTGGGCAAAGGGCATCACCCAGCAGTCCGTGGGCTGGTCGGTGCTGGCATCGGTGCTCGAGGTGAACGGGTCGGCCACAGTGCCCTCGTGGTGGACCACCGCGCTGGCGACCCTGGTTGCCGTGTGGAGTTGGGCGGCGGCCGGCCGGGCCAGGCGCAGCCGTCGCTGGGTGCGAGGGGTCGCCTGGCTGTCGATGGGCCTGGCTGCCCTGATGGCCTCATTGACCAGTGTGCTGGCCTTGGGCGAGCGGGCTGCAGGCCTACCTGCGATCACCCAGCTGGGCCTGCCCGTGCTCGTCAGTGACCGGCCGGTGGAATCGGTCATCGTAGCGTTGGGCGGTCTGGCCGCGCTGATCCTGCTGCTCGTCGGTAGCGCCGGCCAGCGCGTGCTGCTGCTGCTCGCCGCTGTCGCCTTGGTGATAGCAGCGGGCGCACTCGACTATTTCGACGTCGTCGCGCTGGCGCACCAGTCCCTGTTCCGGCTGGCCGCCGGCTGGCTCGGGGCCGTGCTCGTGATGGCCGCCGCAGCTTCCGAGCGCGCCCTGCAGCGATGGCAAGAGGTGTAGCGGAATCGCTGCGGTGTCCAGGCAGCATCCGCCGGGTCGTACAGTGCTGGCGTGAGTGACCACGCTGCTGAAGGTTCTTGCGATCCGTCGATCGATCCGCACGATGCCGGTGCGGCCGCCGCTGCGGTGGCCGACCTGCTGGTGGTGATGGACCGGCTGCGCTCGCCGGGCGGCTGCCCGTGGGACGCGGAACAGACGCACGCCTCGTTGGTGCCGCACCTGATCGAGGAGACCTACGAGGTCATCCAAGCGATCGACACCGGGACGCGCGCCGACCTGGCCGAGGAATTGGGCGATCTTCTCCTCCAGGTGGTGTTCCACGCCCGCCTGGCGCAGGAGCACCCCGACGAGCCGTTCGGGATGACCGAGGTCGCCGCGGGGATCGCGGCAAAACTGCGACGCCGGCATCCGCACGTGTTCGGTGATGCTCAGGCCGAGAGCGCGCAGCAAGTGCACGAGCAGTGGGTGCGGCTCAAACAGCAGGAGAAGCAGCGCCCGGACCCTTTGGAGGGGATCCCGGCCGGGCTGCCGACATTGGTGCGGGCCCGCAAGGTGCTGTCCGGGCTGCAGGACGCCGGCGTGTCACTTGACCTGCCAGACATGATCGACGCGGTTCACTTGTTGACTACGAATGCAACTAACCGGACGGTTGGCGAAGCGTTGCTGAGTGTGATCGATTCTGCCCGTGCGTGCGGGATTGATGCGGACGAGGCTCTGCGAACTGAACTGAGTCGCCGCACTTGCGGCGACGCGCGGGTGCGGCGTGAGTAATCGAATTGTGACATATGGATCACGGTGGGCGACCAAGGTTGACTAGGTGTGCGGCAATGCGCCGGCACAGTGCACTCACTCGTACATCTGTATGTCATCGTCGTTACGGTGCGCGGCCGTCGCGCACGATTTGTCCAGGTCGAGCACCACGAATGGAGCAGCGCGGAGAGGCGAGATCACGCTTCGAACAGATACAGTAGGTGGTGTGCCTCGGGGACGACGCGTCGCAATACAGCCGTGCCTTGCTGCAGACGCCGCGGGGCCGCATGCGTCCGATGACGAGCGCTGAAACACCGCAAGCATCGAGTCCTAGGGGGATTGACTGTGGCGATTGAGCGCCTGGTTTCAACCGACCAGGAGGCACTGCCGGTCTCCGCCGAGGCCGCCACGGAGGCCGTGGCCCACGATCTGGAACTCCTGGTTCGCGACTCCGCCGCTGCGCACGAGGTTCCCAGCCCCTTCGCCGTCCCACGCCCGCTGGCATCCAAGCAACGGCGCCGTATCGGCGGCGCCTGGGTGCCCCGGTACCAGCGGACCTTGGCGGCCCTCGACTTCGGTGCCGTTTTCGTGGCCACGCTCATCGCCTACGTGGCCCGCTTCGGCGCGGGAGCCAGCCGGTACGAGGTGGCCTTCTACTTGGCGATGACGCTCCTGCTGCCGGTGCTGTGGGTGCTGGTCACCCTCTTCGGCCGCGGCTACGAGGCCCGCTACCTGGGTGTCGGTTCCGAGGAATTCCAGCGCGTCGGTGTGATCGGGCTGTTCATGCTGGCGCTGATCGCCACGCTGTCCTACGGATTCATGCTGGAAATGGCCCGCGGGTTCGTGCTGGTGGCGCTTCCACTGGCCACCACGCTGGTGCTGTTCGGGCGGTACCTGGCCCGCAAGTGGCTGCATACGCAACGCGAGCACGGCCGATTCCAGCAGAAGGTCGTCGCCGTGGGACACATCGGCTCGGTCGAGCATCTGGTCGAGCGGATGCGGGGGGCCCAGTACCACGGCATGGACGTCATCGCCGCGTGCGTGCCCAGCGGCCGCAACGACCCCGCGCTGGAGTCGCTCGGCGTTCCGGTCGTGGGCGACTTCACCAGCGTCGCGTCAGCCGTACGGAGGCTGGACGCCGACGTCGTCGCGGTCCTGCCCTCACCCGAACTCGGCGGTGCGGCGCTACGGCGGCTGGGCTGGGCGCTGGAGGACACCCGGGCCGACCTGCTGGTCGCCCCGTCGGTGGTGGAGGTCGTCGGGCCGCGGATCGCGATCCGGCCGGTGTGCGGCCTACCGCTGCTGCACGTGGAGCGTCCGGAGATCCGCGGAGTACGGCAAATCGCCAAGTCGGTCTTCGACCGCAGCTCGGCGGTGTTAGGCATCCTGGCTCTGTCGCCTCTGCTGCTCGGTGTCGCCGCCGCCATCAAGCTCACCTCGCGTGGGCCGGTGTTCTTCCGGCAAGAGCGCATCGGCCGCAGCGGTGCCCCGTTCATGATGTGGAAGTTCCGCAGCATGGTCGTCGACGCCGATGCCCGGGTGGCCGAACTCCAGGACCAGAGCGACGGCAACTCCGTGCTGTTCAAGATGAAGCGCGACCCGCGAGTCACCAAGGTCGGTGCGTTCATCCGCCGCTACTCCATCGACGAGCTGCCCCAGCTGTTCAATGTCATCCGGGGCGAGATGTCACTTGTGGGCCCGCGTCCTCCGCTGCGTCGTGAGGTCGAGCAGTACACCCACGATGTGCGCCGCCGGCTCATGGTCAAGCCCGGGCTGACCGGCCTGTGGCAGATCAACGGCCGCTCCGACCTGGACTGGGACGAGGCCGTGCGGCTGGACCTGCGCTATGTGGAGAACTGGTCGTTCACCTTCGACCTGATGATCATCTGGAAGACGATGGGTGCCGTAGTGGCGTCCCGGGGCGCCTACTGAGGCGCAGCACGCTCCCACCAGCCGTCCTCAGTGTGTTGTCCGTGCGTGCCGCGCAACCCGCCCCGGCACGGGCCGGAACTGAGACCGGCCGGGGAGCCCCCGGCCGGTCTCGGCGTCATCCTTGCTCGGCTGCGGCCAGGTGCTCCTCCACCAACCGATGCGGCATGACGTCGTAGCCGCGCAGCTGGCGGGTGAAGGTGCCCGTCCCGTGCGACAACGATCGCAACGTGATGGCATAGTCCAGCAGCTCCAGCTGCGGTACCTCGGCGGAGACGACCGACCGGCCCGGGTTCGCGCTGGCGTCGCTGCCCTGGATCCGGCCCCGTCGGGTGTTGAGGTCGCCCATCACCGCGCCCACGTACTCGTCGTCGACGGTGATGGTGAGGGTGTCCACCGGTTCCAGCAGGGTGACGTGCGAGGTCATCTCCCGCAGTGCCAGGCCGGCCGCCGTCTGGAAGGCCATGTCGGAGGAATCTACCGAGTGCGCCTTGCCGTCGGTGAGGGTGATCTTCACGTCCACCACCGGGTATCCGGACAGCAGTCCCTTCTCCAGTTGTGTCCGGGCGCCTTTCTCCACGCTGGGGATGAACTGCCGGGGCACGGCGCCGCCGACCACGGTCTCGTGGAACTCGATTCCGGCCCCACGTTCCAGCGGCTCCACCTCCAGGTGGCACACCGCGAACTGCCCGTGCCCACCCGACTGCTTCACATGCCGGCCCTGCGCTGCCGCCTTGCCCGAGAACGTCTCTCGCAAAGCCACCTTGACCGGCGCCTTCTCGACATGGACGTTGAACCGGGACTGCAGCCGGTCCAAGGTCTGGTCCAGATGTGCCGGGCCCATCGTCCACAGCACCACCTGTCCGGTCTCCGCGTTGTGCTCCACCCGCAGCGACGGATCCTGCCCGCCCAAATCCTGTAAAGCCCGCGGCATCTTGTCCTCGTCGGCACGGTTGGCCGCGATGATTCCCACCGGCAGCAGAGCGTCCGGCATCGTCCACGGTTCCACCAGCAGCGGGGCGGACGCCGCCGACAACGTGTCGGCGGTCTGGGCGCTGGCCAGCCGGGTGACGACGACGATGTCACCGGCGATCGCTACGTCCTTGGGCCGCAGTTCGCTCACCAGCGGCGAGTTCAGGGCACTCATCCGGTCTTCGTCGTCATGGTCGTGATGACCCTCGATGTGGTGCCCACTGCTGCGCTCCAGGTGCCCGGACACGTGCACTGACGCGTCCAGGCCCAGGGTGCCGCTGAACACCCGGACCAGGCTGATGTGCCCCACGTAGGGGTCGGAGGTGGTCTTGACGACCTCGGCAACCAGTGGCCCGCTGGGGTCGCAGACCAGGTCCGGGTGCGGTTCGCCGTCAGGGGTGGTGACCTGCGGCATCCGGGCGGCGGTGGGTGCCGGGAATGCCGCCTTCACCAGGTGCAGCAGCACGTCGGTGCCGGCGCCGGTCTCGGTGCACACCGGGATCACCGGGTAGAACGACCCGCGGGACACCGCGGTCAGCAGGTCCTTCTCCAGGATGGCGAAGTCGATCTCCTCGCCCTCCAGATAGCGGTCCATCAGGGTGTCGTCCTCAGACTCTTGGATGATGCCCTCGATGAGCGGGCCGCGGTAGGTGTCGAACACCTCGGACTGACCGGCACCGGAGGGTTTCACGGTGCGGTCGCCGCCGGCATACTCGTGGATCTCCCCGAGCATGAGGTCGATGACCTGGCGCACGGCATCCCCGCCTTTGGAGACCGGAACTCCCAGCGGCTGCACTCCGTCGCCGAACTGCTGCTGGCAGTCGGCCAGGGTACGGGCGAAGTCGGCGTTCTGCTTGTCCAGCTGGGTGATGACCACGGCTCGCGGCAGGCCGACCTCGGAGCACTCCAGCCACAGCGCGCGGGTGGTGGCGTCCACCCCGTCGGCGGCGGAGACCACGAACAGCGCCGCGTCCGCGGCGCGCAGCCCGGCCCGCAGGTCACCGGTGAAGTCGGGATTGCCCGGGGTGTCGATCAGGTTGATGACGACCTCGCCATGTGTGATCGCCGCAGCCGCGAGTTCGGTCGACCGCTCGTCGTCGCGGGTGCCCACCCGGTACCCGGGCACAGCTGCGGCGACCGCGTGGTCGAACAACCGGCTCTTGCCGGAACCCGTCGGCCCCACCAGGGCGACGTTGCGGATGGCTTCCGGTGAGGAGGGGGCGGGACCTGCGTCGGCAGCTGACTTCTTCGTACTCATCGCCCTACTTTTTCACACTCTGCGACCGGGGTGCGCACCGGAGGCGAGAAGTTGCGATCATCCACCGCGACACCCCTCCCGTCGCTTGCCGATCCGGCCCAGCCGGTCCAGCGGGTGGCTGGCTTTTCGGCGCAGCAGCACCGCCCGCGGGTGGGGACTCCACGCTGTGACCGGCTTGGCCACCGCCGACGTCCCGGTTGCGCCGACCTGTTCCGGCGCAACGAGTCGACGTCAGTGTGCGGGACGGCATCGGGGCTTGCGGCGGCGCGAGCCCGCTCTTCACAAGTACGGCGTGAGCAGGCCCACCCCGCTCGCCCCGGCAACCTCACCGGCCAGCAGCGGGATCTCGACCACGGGCAGGCCGGGTAGCCGGGCTCGTAGCTGGTCCAGCTGAGGTCGCTCCTGCCGGTGCCGCGCGGCCAACAGGGGACCGGCATCGGCGGGGGAGAGCTTGTTGGCCACCAGGCCGGCGACGTGCAAGCCCGAGGTGAGCAATTCGTCGTGCAGCTCGATGCTCTCCTGCACCGGCACCCGTTCGGCCGCCAGCACGATGACGAAAGCGGTCCGCCGCGCGTCTTGCAAGGTGGTGCGCAACCTGCAGAAGCGTTCTCGCCGACGGTCCAGGACGGCCCGGATCTCCCGGTCGCGGCGGGCCCGGCGATCCGCCGACGGGTTCTGCCGGCCCGCGGTGTCCACGCCGCCGAGTCCACGCAACGCGGCCCCGAACCGTTCCGAACGGTGCCGGCTGCGCAGCAACCCGTCGGTCCAGGCCTGCATGAGTTCCGGCAACGCCAGCAGCCGCGCCGTGTGCCCGGACGGGGCCGTGTCCACCACCACCAGTTCGTCCGGCCCGCGGTTCTCGATTACCTCGGCAAGGCGTTCCAGTAAGGCAGCCTCATGAGTGCCGGGGGCCTCGCGAGCCAGCTCCAGATGACGGCGAATCTCACCGCTGAGGTGTTCGGGCATCAGCCGTTGCAGGGTGTGCCGGACCGCGTCGATGTGCGCATCGGTGGTCCGCCGCGGGTCGATCTCCAGGCCGCGCAACCGCGCGGCCAAGTCCACTTCCCGGTCGCCGATGGGCCGCTGCCACAGGTGGCCGAGGTTGTGTGCCGGATCGGTGGAGACCACCAAGGTAGGGCGGCCGGCGCGGGCGCAGGCCAGCGCCAGTGCCGATGCCACCGCGGTCTTTCCGGTGCCGCCCTTGCCGCCGACCAGCACGACTTCCCGGTCGGCGGCCAGCTCTAGTAGCACGAGAACCTCAACAGCACGAGAAGTGCTCCAGCGGCGAGCGGTCCAGCCCCATCCGTTGATGCCAGGCGTGGATCTCCTCGTAGATCACCGGCAGCAACTCGATGGTGTAGGCGCTGGCCGGGTTCGCAATCCCGAGCGCCTCACTCAGCACCATCACCATGAACAGGTCGTCCTCGTCCTGCCGGGCGCGCGCCAAGGTCCGCCGGTACGGCGCGGCGTACATTTCGGTCAGCAGCGCGGCGGCTCGCCGCAGCTTGCCGGGTGAGTCCCCGGCGCCGGTGCCACTCATGGCGCGTGTCCTCAGCTGCCGCCGCTGCTGTCACCGCCCGGGCCGAGCACGGCCTCGTCGGCGATCGCATCGGCTTCCGCGTCGTCGTCGCCGGTGTAGTGGCGGGCTGCCCGCATCGCGCCGATGGCCTCGACCACGACCAGCACCGCGGCGACCAGGATGATCACGTCCAGCACCAGCAGTAGCCAGTTGCGGTCCGACCAGAACGTCTGCAGCTGGATGAACAGGGCGTAGATGGTCATGCTCGCCAGCACCACCAGCGGGATGAGCGCCGGTAGCGGGGTGCGGCGCCGGCGGATGAGCATGATCGCGAGCATCGACAGCGTCAGCGCTGCCAGCAGTTGGTTGGTGGTGCCGAACAACGGCCAGATCAGCAGGCCACCGGAACCGTCCGCGCCGGAGCCGAAGGTCAGCGCGAGCGCCACCCCGACGGCGATCAGCGTGGCCACGCCTTTGCTGAGGCGGGTGCCGGCGATCTCGGCGATCTCCTGAACGACGAAGCGCTGCAGCCGCACCCCGGTGTCCATCGTGGTGGCCGCGAACAGGATTGCCGTGGTGGCCAGGATGATCGCGCTCAGCGAGTGCGGCAGGCCGAGGCCGGTGTCGAGGATGCGGGCACCGCCGTCGACGAAGGCGCCGACGCTGCCTGCCCCGAACTCGGTATAGACCTCTTCCCACTCGGCCAGGGTCCGGAAACCGGCCGTGGTCGCCACGATTGCGCCCAGGGCGAGCAGGCCCTCCCCGACCGCGCCGAAATAGCCGACGAACCTGGCGTCGGTTTCCTTGTCCAGCTGCTTGGACGTGGTTCCGGAGGAGACCATGCCGTGGAAGCCGGAGACCGCGCCGCACGCGATGGTGACGAACAACAGCGGCACGATGCTGGGGGTGCCCTCCGGCACCGCGTTGTTCATGGCTGGAGCGACCACGGCCGGGTGGGCGATCAGGACCGAGGCGTACAGCAGGCCGAGGGCGAGGAACAGCTGCAGTCCGTTGATGTAGTCGCGGGGTTGCAGCAGCATCCACACCGGCAGCATGGAGGCGATACCGGCGTAGCCGAACAGGATGATGATCCAGACGGCGTTGGCCGGCAGCCCGGCCACGGTGTCCGGCAGGCTGACCGGAACCCGGTCACCGAGAACGATCAGGGTGTACAGGGCGACGACACCCACCACCGAGACCGTCGGCAGGCTCCAGTTGAACCGGTAGATCGCCTGCCCGACCAGCAGGGCGACCAGGATGGCGCCCCAGGTGGGGATGACTGCGCTCGGGGTGTCCACGAGCAGGCCGGCGATGACGACGGCGAACGCCGCATTGACCATCAGCAGCAGCAGGAATACCACCACCAGGAACAGGTTCCGGCCTCGATCGCCGATGTAGCGCCCGGAAAGTGCCCCGATGGATTGGCCTTTGTTGCGCACCGATGCCCACAACGCACCCAGGTCGTGCATTCCGGCGAAAAAGACGGTGCCCACGGTGACCCATAAGAAAGCGGGCAGCCAGCCCCAGATGACGGCGATCGCCGGCCCGACGATAGGGGCGGCCCCCGCTACCGAGGTGAAGTGGTGTCCCCACAGCACATATTTGTTGGTGGGGACGTAGTCGACCCCGTCCTCCAATGTGTGCGCCGGGGTGCGGTAGTCCGGGTCGAGACGGTACACGTTGGTGGCGAGGTACTTCGAGTACAGCACATAGCCGGACAGGATCATGGCGATCCCGATCAGGGCGAGGACGACGGAGTTCATGCCACGACTCCCTAGCTACGGTGGCGGGGATCACATCACGGTAGCGTGCCGTATTGGGCGGTGGAACCTTTGGTTGCGGATCCGCAACAAGAACGATTCAGTGCTCGCCGCGTTTTCTTGCTCAGCTCAGGCTTGTGCCAGGCTGTTCAATCAATTTTTGACTGTTCAAAGAAGCCGATCAGCGCAGTCGCGCTGCGGTCGCTGGTGAACTGGCTGACCACCGTTTCCCGGCCGGCCTCGCCCATCTTCTGTCGGGTGACCGGGTCGGCGGCCAACTCGGCGAGTGCCTCGGCGAGCAGGTCGGCGCGTCCGGGCGGTAGCACCCGGCCGCTCGTCGCGTCCTCGACCAGTTCGCTGATGGCGGCGATCTGCGTGGTGACCACCGGCAGCTGGGTGGCCATCGCTTCCATCAGCACCACCGGTAGTCCCTCCTGGAAGGACGGCAGCACGAACACGTCCGCCCAGTGGTAGAGCGCGGGCAGGTCGTCCTGGCCGACGGCGCCCACCAGTTCGACGACGTCGGTCAGCCCGTCCCGGCGCACCTGCTCCACCAGCTGCGGTTCCAGCTCACCGCTGCCGACCAGCTTGACCTGCAGCGGCACCCCGCGCCGGGTCAGGTCGGCGACTGCGTCCAACAGCACCGGGCTGCCCTTCTCCGGCACCAGCCGGCCCACGTACAACACCCGCAT
>PDWJ01004925.1_pt1 | contig 17996 bp, 10 predicted proteins | sample 1430881 | NCBI WGS metagenome assembly PDWJ01 (sample SAMN01162460, study PRJNA174530) | Oral metagenome, whole genome shotgun sequencing project. | biome: Marine environment; feature: Marine mammal; material: Swab sample of the gingival sulcus; isolation source: swab sample of gingival sulcus...
AGAAGGGAAATTTAGTTATTGGGAGTCCGGTGAGGGTCAACCCATTATTGTACTACACGGTTTGATGGGAGATCTCAGTAATTTTGATGCTGTGTTCAAGTATTTTCCTACGCATGGCTATAAAGTAATTATTCCCAAATTACCTATATACACACTTTCCATTCTTAAAACTAATGTGAAAAATTTGGCCAATTTTGTCAAGAGTTTTTTGGATTACAAACAGATGAAAGATGTTGTTTTGTTGGGCAACTCGTTAGGCGGACACATTGCTTTGTTATTTTCAAAATTGCATCTGGATTATGTCAAGGCATTGGTGCTGACCGGAAGTTCCGGTTTGTATGAAAAGTCTATGGGAAGTTCTTATCCTAAACGGGGTAACAGGGAGTATCTTCGTAAAAAAGTTGAAGAAGTTTTTTACGACCCTGCTATGGCTACAGACGAACTGATAGATAATATTATGGTAGATGTGAATGACCGGCATAAACTTATCAGAACCTTGTCATTGGCCAAAAGTGCCATTAGGCATAATATGGCAGATGATTTACCTAATATGGATGTACCCGCTTGTGTTATCTGGGGTAAAAATGATTTGGTAACACCGCCCGAAGTAGCTGAAGATTTTCACCGTTTATTGCCCGATTCAGATTTGTATTGGGTTGATAAATGTGGTCATGCGGCAATGATGGAACATCCGGAAGAATTTAATGAAATTCTGCACGATTGGTTTAAATCCAGAAGTATTTAAGCGTGAATATATAATTTATTGATAGCCGTACCGGTGCACCTGTTGACAAGTCTTGTTGGCTTGGTGACAAGATAGTTTTCGCCGGGAGGACTAATGTTTGACCGGCTATCAGTAATTCAAGACAAGATAAAAACAGGACTATGTTAATTAAATCTGCAACCTTTGAGGTCAGTAACTCAAAAGCAACAAAATGCCCGCAAACACAATTGCCTGAATATGCTTTTATAGGGCGTTCCAATGTAGGTAAATCTTCATTGATTAATATGTTGATGCAGAATAGAAAATTAGCCAAAACCTCTTCAAGACCCGGTAAAACCCAATTAATCAATCATTTTTTGGTGAATAAGCAATGGTATCTGGTCGATTTACCCGGTTACGGTTATGCTAAAGTCTCAAAAACTAAAAAAGAAAAATTCCAGGGATTGATTGCAGATTATTTATTTCAACGCTCGCAGTTGGTCTGTGCATTTGTCCTTATAGATGTAAGGTTGGAACCCCAAAAAATTGATTTGGAGTTCATGGCATTTTTAGCCGAATATGAAGTGCCTTTTTGCATGGTGTTTACCAAAGCCGACAAGCTGACACGTCATCATGTCAATAAGAATATTGCCTTTTACCGTAAAGTGATGTTAAAGCAATGGGAATCTTTTCCGGAGTATTTTGTAACATCTTCTGTCAATCAATTGGGTCGGGAGGAAATACTGGATTATATCGATGGGTTAAATACCTTATACGAATCCTCATAATTTATGGCTTCTACACTAAATACTTTAGAGATTTTATACGAGGATAATCATGTGATTGTTGTAAACAAAAAAGCCGGTGATCTCGTACAGAATGACAAGACAGGGGACCGGTCTTTACGAGAATTGGTCATGCAGTATATCAAGGACAAATACAACAAACCTGGCAATGTTTATCTCGGTGTCGTTCACCGTTTGGACAGGCCGACCACAGGTGTGGTGTTATTTGCCAAAACCTCAAAAGCACTGACCAGACTGAATGCAATTTTTAAGGCTAAGGAAGCTAAAAAAACTTATTGGGCCATAGTCAATGGTAAAACACGGGAAGATAGCGGAACTTTAAAGCACTATATGGTGCGTAACCGTAAACAAAACAAATCTACTGCCCATAAAAAACCGTTACCTGATGCTAAAGAGGCTGTACTGCATTACAAGGTTTTAAAAGTGTTTGATAAATATACGCTCTTAGAAATCAATCTGGAGACCGGACGCCACCATCAGATAAGGGCCCAGATGAAGGCCATAGGGCATTACATCAAAGGGGATCTGAAATACGGTAGTCCGCGGTCCAATGCAGATGCCGGTATTCATCTTCATGCCAGACGTTTACAAGTGAAACATCCGGTAAAGGATACTGTTCTGGATATTACAGCACCTGTCCCAGATGATGTGTTGTGGCAGTTATGCGAATAACTACTGTACAATCAATTTGATATTTTTAGTGCTTTGACCTTTTGTTAATTTTACAATATAAATTCCCATAGATAAATCCTCAATCCTGTAACGGTTGTCTGCATTGGGTTTATAACTTTTGAGTTCACGGCCTGCCATGTCAAAAATTTGAATGCTGTCAATGGGTTTATTGACCGTAAAATAAGTGTTGGCAGGATTGGGATACAATATTAGTCCGGCTGTCGCTATAGCCTCGTCGAGACCCAGTCCTATCAATTTACTTCCGAAAATCCTGAATTCTCCGGCTTGTAAAGTGATAGCCATAGGCGTTGAACTGACATTGATGCTGGTTTCGTTCATCAGATTATACCAAGTGCCGGTATAGGGGAAATCTACATCAATTGTTTGTGCTTCTACATCAAAATTGGCAAATACTACAACATCCTTTAACTGGTCATTGCCCAGAGCGTCATTGGAAATATAGATTTCAGGTTGTAGTGTCCCGGAGTTGATGCTGTAATCGCCTTCAAAGACCGGTTCATTGATTTTTAGCCAATTGATTCTACTCCAGTCCTCGTAAATGGTTTGCCTGTTCGGGTCTTGAGACCAATTTTCTGCCCATTGGGGTTGTGGTTTGGTGGATAGTTTACAGTCGGGATTCACACTGCCGTCAGTACAGGTGTAAATAGAGTTATCCATCCCGAGGTCTCCAAAATGCCAAATCATTTTAGGGCCCGGAATAGTCAGGCTGACAGCTCCCAAAGCAGACATACGGGATAAGGCGGTATTCAAATCCTGAATATCATAACCGTTACCGGCATTACCGTACATCACATTTTTGTACATCAGACGTTCTTCATCATGACTTTCGGCGTAACCCATTACTCTGTGTCCTGAGAATCCTGTATGCGCGTGATACCCCATTCTGTTGATGTTTGAATTGTCTGCATAGCCCATGGTCAATTGGTTGTAAGGGTCTGTCATCTTACCCCAGAGCATTACACCTTTACCTTCGTTATAGCGATAATTGGCCCATTCTTTTTCTTCGGCATCGGTGCCGAGATGCTCAAAGATTACATAGTGGTCGGGATCTATACTCCAGGAATAATCAGCATAATCTTTGAGAATATCCACCCGGTCTTGTTGGTAGGCATTGGTGCAAGCCTCGTCATTGGCTGTGCAGTTTTGAGTAAAACCTTTGGTCAGATCCCAACGGAAACCGTCTATTTTGAATTCTTCTATCCAGTATTTAACCACATGTTTGACATATTCTTTGGTGATGTCCTGTGCATGGTTAAAGTCGTAGCCTACGCTGTAAGCATGTGTTGCGGTTTGGTTGAAGTAAGGATTGACACTACTGGGGTTACCCCAACCGTCATCATCAGGATCTGTCATCCACATACGTACCATAGGGTTTCTGCCGTAGGCATGGTTAAAGGCTATGTCGAGAATAACGGCAATGCCGTTTTGATGACAAACATCAATTAGTTCTTTGAGTTTATTGGCAGGACCGTAGAATTTGTCTAAGGCCATATGAAAGGCAGTATTATACCCCCAACTTTCATTGCCTTCAAATTCCATGACAGGCATGAGCTCAATAGCATTGATGTTTAGATTTTTAAAATAATTTATCCGGTCAATCAGGTTTTGAAATGTCCTGTTGGTATCAAAATCCCTGATTAATGCTTCGTAAGCGATAAGATCTTCTTTTTTGGGTTTTTCAAAGTCTGTCACTTGCCAGGCATAAGGGGTCTGTCCGGTTTGTAACACAGTTACTTCGCGCTCCTGTCCGTCAGGATATGCCGGTAGGTCAGGGTAGGAGGATGCGGGGATATATTGGTCGTCAAACGGGGATAAGACCAATGTGGAAAAGGGGTCAGCCGTTTTGACCAATTCAGGCGCATTGGAGACCGGAGTGGTTTCAAATACCCAATATTGATAGGTGTAAAGTTCACCGGGAGTTAACCCGGTTAAGGTCAACCAGAATTTTCCGGTAACCGGATCTGTTTTCATCAAATCAGCTGATAAAGGTTGCCAGTTGTTAAAACTACCGGCAATATAGACGAAGTCTTTGAGGGGCGCTGTGAGTACCAGTGTGGCTTGTGTAGGGTCAGTAGTGTTGTAGTTGATTCCGTCAACCATGTTTTCTGGCATATTTTCAGCAATGGATTCAGGCTGGATAATCAGGTCAAATGCATTGGTTATAGTTGTATTATTCTGGGTAGTTTCCAGCGTACAGAAGGCATTTTCAGTGATGTTTGTCAAAGTGTACTCAAAATTACTATCTGTTTCTGTGGATTGGGTGGTCAAAACCCCATTGACGTATAGTGTGTATGTCGCTGAACCATTAGTATTTGTCGCTGATATAGTAAATGAATCACCGGTGTTTAACAAGACTGTAGGCTCCGTTGGGCTGGTCAAGGTAACTGTAAAAGCCCCGACTTCTGTATAGATGTCCTGTGATTTTTTATCACCTGTACCATCCTTGGCCTTGATCAGACAGCCAAATTTACCAATACCTGTTCTGTTAAAAAAAGTCTGAGGGATAAAGGTCATGGTGTAGGTATCTGTGTCAGCATTGTAGGTAAATTTGTTAGCTTCATTAGAATTGGTCCAACTGCCGTTTGTAGGGCAATCCTGAGCGTTTTCATCGTTAGTGTCATAACTCCATGCCCAGATATACAACGAATGGTCTGTCACACCCCAAATGGATTCGTTGAGACTATTACCGTAAATCGTGATGGTCACTGACTCTGTCTCGTCAAAAGCGACAGGAGAAAAATCATAGGTTACAGTTTGCTGTTGCGCCCATATGTAGATGGGACATAAGACTAAAAAGAGTATTTTTTTCATGCTTATAAAGTTATAAAAAAAACTGCACGTCCTTTACGTGCAGTTTTTCTAGTTGTCCCGGCTTATTATTGCCAAGGATATATACCAAGCGTAGGGGGGGTGACGCTTAGGTTGAGTTCAATATTATAAATACCGGCAGATACCGGAATATTACCTGCATTGTCAGAGCTTAATAAGTATAAGTCTCCTTGCATACCACCATCACCATAATTCAGAGCCCAGGCATCGTTTTGGCGTATTTTTATTTCACCCTCGACAAGTGTAATACCGTTGATATAATACATGCCATCGTTGTTACCAAAGTCCGGTAAGAATTTGGTGTCAGGACCATCCCAACCATTAGGTGTGGCAGAGCCTACCAAGCCCCATACGTCCATACTTTCAAAAGCATAGGTTTGTTCTACAGGATTAAAAGTTACCACATAATGGCCGGCAGGAACTTCAATATTATCTCCATCGCCATCTAATGTCCCGTCAGCACCGTTGTCTCCGTAATTTTCAGCCCAGCTTTCATTTTTTCTGAATTTAACTGATGCATCTTCAGGGAAACTGATGACTGCTTTCCAATCGTCTGCATATGGATTGTAAGTCAGTTTGTGATCCGGTGCGTTCCAATCATTAAATGATCCAACCAATCCCCATGAATAAGGTTCTATAGCGTACGTTAAAGTGTTTAGGTTAATAGTGAATTTATAGGTTCCGGCTGTTATGGCAATGTTGTCACCACCTTCGTCTAATGTGCCGTCTCCACCATTATCACCATAGTTAAGAGTCCATTCATTATTTGTTCTGAATTTTACAGAACCATCTTTTACAGTACCATAAGCAACGTAGATTCCATCAACACCGGTAGTCCAGAAAGGAATATCCTTGATAGGGGTCGTAGCGGTTGCTTCCCAACCACCCGGAGTGGCATCACCTACAACACCCCATTCTGTGGATAGATCCAAACTGGTAGCAAAAGCTGTGACGGTCATTTGTACAGGTTCTGAATACAAATGTTTATAGTTGCTCAATATGGTTTCAACAATTACATCAATAACTGTTTCTGCTTCAGGTTCTACGCCGAGAGCCAGTAGTTTGGCATTTAATTCACCTACACTCAAGGTTTTTGAGAATTCTGCACCGGCAATAAATTTTTGTGCATCTGTAACTCCTTGTCCTGTAAAATTGATGAGGACATTATAAGTGGCTGCGGCGTCATAACCAAAGTCGGGTTCTGTCCAGGATACAGTAACGGCATCTTCACTAGCATTCTCTCCTAACAGGACAACGGCATTGTCTGATAATGTCACTACAGAATTGGCATTTGGGTTGAGTTCCACTATTTCTTTTTCCTCACAACTTGTCACAAGGGCAAGTAAGCCAAAAAAGAAGAGTGATTTAAGAATTATATTTTTCATTTGTTTTAAAGCCTATACCTTCCTGTATATTTCCTTTCCAGGGCCATACATACTCAGATGAGGTAAAATAACCGTATCTGACCAAATCTGTTCTGCGTTGACCTTCCCAATACAATTCTCTGGAACGTTCGTCTAAGATAAAGTCAAGTGACAACTGAGCACTACCGATATTACCACCTTCATTACCATAAGCTCTGGTGCGTAATTCATTAACCAATGCTAAAGCGATTGATTCGCTACCGCCGCCACCTCTAAGGACTGCCTCAGCATAATTGAGGTATATTTCTGCTAACCTTATCACAGGCAGGTCAGTGTCAACAAAGTTGCCGGTAGCATCATTACCCGGTTGACCGTTAGAATCTATGTTTTTAAACTTAGTAACGGCATAACCTTGATTAAACTGAGCCAAATCTTCTATCTCAAGTGATTGACCATCTGTGTGGAACATACCACGTAAATCACCTGCTGCAGGAGTTATAGAATATGTTAAATCATTGAGGTTTAAATTGACCAGATAAGTTCCTGCAGCCGGTACAGCGATATTACTACCACCTGCTTCTAAAGTGCCGTCAGCACCGTCGTCGCCGTAATTATTACCCCAATCCTCGTTTAATCTGAATTTAATTTCGCCTTCAGTAAGTTCGGCATATAGTGCGTATACATTGGTTCCTGTTTCATACAGTTCCATATCCGGACCATTCCAGCCGTTAGGCGTAGCACTACCTACAATTCCCCAATCTGAAGTAGAGGTGCCTAAACCGGCATTGAGTGCATCTAAATCAATTGCAAACTTTTCAACCAGATTACTGGTTGCTCTAAGACCTGCCCAGCCTCCGTTTACACCAAATTCTGCGGGGTTCATACTACCACCTATAGAAGCGTGGACGAGGAACGTTGTGCCTCCATAGGTTTGAGAATGAATACCGTCAAAGTTTAAGACATATATAAATTCATTTTGCGCACCATTGGTATTGTTGTCTGCCAGGAATAATTCATCGTAAGCTGTTCCATTACCATTGATGTCATTGGTGTTGATGCTATAGGTAGAATTGATGACTTTTTCAGAATAAGTGACACAATCAGCATAGCGGTCTGTACCAATCCATACTTGAGCATTGAGGTAAAGACGGGATAAAAGCGCCCAGGCAGCCACTTGATCCACCCGGCCGTATTCGTTAGCACCGGAGCTTACCAGAATGTCTTGTATGGCCAATAATTCTGATTCCACAAAGTTGAACATATCCGTTCTGTTACTCTGTTGAGGTAACTCAGTAGAAATTTCAGTGACCAATGGAACATTGGCATAAAGATCTATCAGGTTATAATAAGCAAAGGCTCTTAAAAAACGGGCTTCAGCAATAAAGACCTTAGCTGTTTCAGTATCCAATGCCGCAGCATTACTGATAAATGAGTTACAGAAAGATACTTCTTGTGCCAATCTGTAATACATGGCATCAGAAAAGTCGTTACCGGCTGCCCAATACAATCCGTGAAGGTCTTGAAGACCGGGGTCTCCCCAACCGACAACAGAATGATCTGTAGTCAATTCATTGAGATTAAACAGCATACGTGAAAATTGAGAAAAACCTTCGTCAATGTCTGCAATGTCTGCTTGACCGGCAGGACCTTGTTGACCGGTCAATGCCATACTGGCATATAATTTTGCTAGCGCTCCTTTGGCTTCAACATCACTTGAAAATACATTTTCTTCAGTAAAACTGTTAGGGCTAAGGGGTGATTGATCGAGATCCTTGTGACAAGCACTAAAGACGAGTGCTATGACAAGTACTACTAATAGTTTATTTAAAATATTTTTCATGATATATAAGTCGTTTTATCTTAAAAATCAAAGTTTAATCCTATAGTAAATACTCTAGGTCTTGGATAGAAATTGTTGTCTATTCCAGCTTTTACATCATTATTATCTAGATAATAAATTTCGGGATCTAAACCTTTGTATTTGGTAAAGGTTGCTACATTTTGGATGGTTCCAAAGATTCGTGCATCAGCTTCTTTATAAAAATCAGGGAAACTTATACCGACAGTAATGTTGTCAATCTTTACAAAAGACGCATCAGTGATGTAATGGTCACTTAATAAATTAGTTTCACTAAAGGATTGGAAACCGGTTTCAAAATAATCATTGTGCAAATTGGTTAAAAAATCCAAGGAGTTGATGTTTGAAGGGATAGCTTTACTGGAAGCCACATTATCATACATATAGTTGCCAATATTGGAGCGGGCGCTTACGGATAAATCAAGGTTTTTATATTTAAACTGAGTGCTTAATCCCATTTGAACATCCGCGATAGGATCTTTATAAAAATATTTATCATCATTGTTGATCACGCCATCGTTATTTCTATCTACATACACACCTTCTATGGGTCTACCTTCGTTGTCATAGACTTGTTCATAAACCAAGAAACTAAACGGCGAATGACCTACGGTATGGCTTTGGATATTGTTACCTACACCACCTTCGATACCACCTACGGGTTGGTCAAAAGGCATTCTGGAGATTTCATTGTCATTGTAAGCCATATTGTAGGTAATAGTCCATTTGAAATCATCATTCTGTACAGGAATTCCGGTGAAATCAAATTCAATACCTTTATTGACCATATCCCCAATGTTTTTTTCAACGCGATTACCAAAGTTGGTAAATGGATCGACCAAAGCAAAGATGATCAGATCTTTGGTTTCTTTTTTATATAGGTTAACTGCACCTGATAATCTGCGGTCAAATACTGCCCAATCCAAACCTAAGTTTAATGTACGCCCTACTTCCCAGCGGATGTTTTTATTGATAGGCTCCGGTCTGTAGGTTTGGTAGAAGTTATTCCCGAATTGGTAGTTGGCTGAAGAAGTGCTACCATTATATCTGGTTAAAAATTTATAAGATTCTAAACCATTGACGTTACCTACTTCACCATAACCAATTCTTAACTTCAATTCATTGAATTTTGTGTCTTTCATAAAGTTTTCATTATGAATATTCCAGGCTAAGGCTGCGGATGGGAAGAAGCCCCAACGGTCATTAGGGTTGAGTTTAGAAGAGGCATCAGCCCTTAGGGTTGCAGTCAGTAAAAATCGGTTGTCAAACCCGTATTTTAAACGTCCGAAATAAGACAACAGAACTGATTTTTGTAAATCATATGTTTCAGGATCATTACCCACCTCTTCTTTCTCGCTGTCATAATCATAATTGTCAATATCGAAGGATTGGTATGAATAACCACCAGTAAATACAATATTGTTTTTGTTCAAGTCCTTAGTGTAGGTTAAGTACGAATCAAACAATTTGTTGGTACGTTTGTTAGTGTATTTATTAAATGATCCATTCCAATTCGTTTCAGAAGAAGGCATATTTTCTGAAACTGTTTTTGAACCATCGCTATGTGATTTATCTAGACCTACATTAATTGTAGCTGTTAGATCTGGTAGGTAATGAAATTTATAATCCATTTTCACATTTCCAATAAAACGTTTAACGTCAGAAATGTCATTTTTTAATTGCAGTAAAGCTACAGGGTTAGTCGGTGCCAGATTGTATTGGGCGTTGGTATTGGGGTCAATCCAGGTAAAGAAATCGCCATTATCATCATAGACAGGTTGTGTCGGGTCAAATCTTGCGGCACTACCTATAGCGCCACGGTCTGCAAAACGGTTGTCTATGGTTGTCCCTCTGGCGTTAACTTCAAATTTTAAATGATCATCCATAAACGCCGGTGACACGTTAAGAGAAGCAGTTGTTCTTTCGAATGTATCAGTTTCTAAAATACCATCTTGATTGTTATATCCTACAGATAAACGTATGGGTATACCTTTAAAACTTCCCAGGGCACTGAAATCTGTGTCAAAACCGGAAGCATTGTTAAAAATTTCTTTTTGCCAGTTGGTGTTGGCATCACCCAGACGTTCAATGGCTTCTTCGGAACCTATCTCTTGTACCACATTGCGGAAAGTGGAGGCATCCATCATATCAATTTGCTCGATGACGTGGTAAAAAGATCCTTTGGTGTTCAGATTAAATGAAAAAGCTCTGTCTTTACCTTTTTTAGTCGTAATCATGACTACCCCGTTGGCAGCTCTTGATCCGTAAATTGCCGTAGCTGAAGCGTCTTTTAATACTACAAGGTTTTCAATATCATTGGGGTTGATGATATCCAATATATTTCTTGAGCCACCAACACCTGAATTGTCCAAAGGAACCCCATCAATGACATAGAGTGGGTCATTGGTAAGTGATAAGGAACTCAATCCCCTGATTTTAATAGAAGAGCCGTCGCCGGGTGCCCCACTACCGGAAGTAACACTAACTCCGGCAATTTTACCGGTAATCAGGTTTTGCGTGGAAACAATGGCACCCTGTTCAAAGTCTTTGGCACTAACCATTTCGGCTACACCGGTAAGATCTTCTTTTTTGGCAGTTCCGTAACCTATAACGACCACTTCTTCAAGGGCTTGGGCATCTTCTTCCATGCCTACATTGAGGACGGCAGAGGTGACTTTGGCCTGAAATGTTTTAAAGCCTACATAAGTAAATTCTAAAACGTCGCCTTGAGAGACATTGTCTAAAACGTAGTTACCATCAAAATCTGTGGTGGTTCCTTTGTCTGTTCCCACTATTTGGATGTTTACTCCGGGTAAAGGTTCGCCGGTAGCTGTTTCTGTGACAACACCGCTAACCTTCATTTGAGCAAATAACATTGCAGGTAGTATAAAAAGCATACCGGCAATAAATATCTTAAATTTGTTCATCGGAAAGATTATTTGTTATTAATAAAAATTAAACATAGACATTTCAAATCAATGAAATGCTTAGAATTCCTTTTCCTTTAGTCACTTTAATTTTTGGTTACCTTATCATTAAGGTTTGCAAAACACTTGTTCAAAGTAAGAAAATAAAGCCAAGTCAAAAGATGATAAAATTCAGTTTTTCTGACGAAAACGTTTGAGTGTTAATAAGTTTTTGTATTTTTATACGCTTAATTTTAAAACAATTAGCATTTCATCTATGCCAAAAAAAATCAATATTAAAACCATTGCAGCTGAATTGGGTGTTTCGCCTTCCACTGTTTCTAAAGCTTTGAAGGATAGTCATGAGATTGGAGAAAAGACGCGGCAGAAGATTCAAGCCTTTGCTAAGCAGTACCGTTATAAACCCAATAGCCTGGCGTTGAGTTTGAGGAATCAAAAGACTATGGTTCTGGGTGTTATCATTCCCCAAATCACGCACCATTTCTTTACGCGTGTGATCAGTGGGATAGAATACGTCGCCAATCAGCAGGACTATAACCTGATGATTTGTTTGTCAAAAGACCGGTATGAAAAAGAAATCCAAACGATTGAAATGTTGACTAATGGAAGTGTGGATGGTTTGTTGATTTCATTAGCCAAAGAGACTATGGAAAAAGGCGACTACAAGCATTTTGAACACTTGCTGGAGGAGGATTTTCCATTGGTGTTTTTTGACAGAGTACCTCCCGGACTCAATGTAGATAAAGTTGTCATAGATGATGAAGAAGGAGGGTATAAGGCTACTAAAACATTGATTGACAAAGGCAGGCAACGTCCTGCATTGATTTCTACGCCCGATCATATCACTGTAGGACTGGAAAGAGAAAAGGGCTTTAAAAAAGCGTTGCAGGATTCCGGATTGACTTATTATCCGCACCGGCATATCAAAGTCGATGAAAAACAAGATATTGAAATGCAGATTTCAAAACTTTTTGTCGTACAACCTTTACCTGATGCGATATTTGCCGTAAACGAAACTTATGCGGCCATAGCTATGAAATTGGCCTTAAAAAACGGCTTAAATATCCCTAAAGATATAGCTATCATAGGTTTTACCGATGGTATGATTTCAAAACTTACCATTCCTTCCATGACCACAGTCGCGCAACACGGTTATAGTATGGGTAATAAAGCGGCAGAGTTAGTGCTCAATAAAATCAATAAAAAGAGTGATGAGGACAGTGTGTCTGAACAGGATGATACCGGTCGTTCGCCGAATCAAACGGTGGTGATTTCTACTAATGTTGTAGAACGGGAGTCCACATAACTGAAAAGCTTTTAATGAAAGGCGGTTTTGTCGTGGGATAAAGATTAAGCATAAGGCTGTTGGGAATGATTTTTTTAGACATGTCGGATGTTTAAAGGTTTTTTAGAGTATTTTAATTGTTTTTTTATATCGCTGATTATAAGGTGTTTAGTTTATCTCTATTTAAATCTCTATTTTATTTTCCTAGGATTGTCAATAAAAATATATACTTTTGTCTCACTTTATTTAAAAGATTTGCAAAACACACTTTAATCATCTCAGGATTTCCTGAGTCTATTCCTATGGTATCCTATAACCGGGATATCTGTTTAAAACATATCATTAATAGTAATTGTTGATGATAGTAAATGTTAAAGTGTAATGAAAAAAAGACGACTTAATTTTTGGCAGATCTGGAACATGAGTTTCGGGTTTATGGGTATTCAGATGGGTTTTGCCTTACAGAATGCTAATGGTAGTAGAGTTTTACAGATTTTTGGAGCAGATGTGCATAATCTATCCTTATTTTGGATAGTGGCACCTTTAACAGGTTTGATTGTCCAACCAATTATTGGTCATTACAGCGACCAAACATGGACAAGATTGGGTAGAAGACGACCTTATTTTTTGGTAGGTGCGATATTAGCAGCTATTGGTTTGATACTGTTGCCCAGAGCTGATTTGTTTACAGCATTTTTACCGGCACTTTGGGTGGGTGCTGGTTTCCTGATGATTATGGATGCCTCATTTAATATTGCTATGGAGCCATTCAGAGCATTAGTTGCAGATATGTTGCCTTCAGATCAGAGAACATTGGGTTTTAGTATACAAACAGTCCTGATTGGTTTGGGAGCAGTTATAGGTTCGTGGTTACCATATGTGTTAACCAATTGGTTTGGGGTAAGTAATGTGGCTGAAGCCGGGCAAGTACCATTAAATACCATTTTATCATTTATTATAGGTGCTGCCGTACTTATAACAACCATATTGATAACTGTGGTAACGACTAAAGAGTACACGCCGGAAGAAATGAAATTGATTGAAGAAGATGATGCTTCTGATTTGGTCATACCAGAAGAAGAGAAATCAAGCATTCTGGATATTTTTACTGATTTTGTAAAAATGCCGGATACCATGCGGCAATTGGCTTGGGTGCAATTTTTTTCCTGGTTTGGTCTTTTTGGTATGTGGGTCTATTCTACACCTGCCATTGCTCATCATATTTATGGGGTGTCTCTTGAAGATACACATAGTCAGGCCTATCAAAATGCAGGAGATTGGGTTGGTTTGATCTTTGGAGTCTACAATGCAGTTTCAGCAATATTTGCTTTTTTCTTGCCTGCAATAGCTAAACAAATAGGTCGAAAGAAAACACATGCTATATCGCTTATTATCGGAGGTTTGGGATTGATATCTATATATTTTGCCCCTAACCAATATTGGCTATTAGCATCAATGTTTGGTGTAGGTATTGCCTGGGCAAGTATTCTCGCCATGCCATATGCCATCCTTGCAGGATCAATTCCGGCACGGAAGATGGGTGTGTATATGGGTATTTTTAATTTTTTTATAGTCATTCCACAAATCATTAATGCCCTGATAGGTGGAGTATTAGTAACATATTTTTATAATGGTAATCCCATTTTTGCTTTAGTAACTAGCGGGTTGTCTTTCTTTATTGCAGCCTTATTAGTGACCAGAGTAAGAGATAGAGATGATCAAATAATTACAGAACAATGAAACAACCAAAAGCCATAATTTTTGACCTTGACGGGGTTATTGTAGATACAGCTAAATTTCATTATGAGGCCTGGAAAAAAATCGCCAATGATTTGGGACTCGATTTTACCAAGGCACAAAACGAACACCTTAAAGGGGTGAGCAGGGTAGAGTCCCTCAATAAAATTTTAAAATGGAGCGGTGTAACACTGAATCAGGAAGAAAAAGATGTGTTATTAGAGGCTAAAAATAAGCATTATCTGTCTTTGATTTCACATATGGATGAAACCGAATTGTTAGAAGGTATTCCTGTCTTATTAGGGAAACTTGTAGAGGCTAAAGTGCCATTTGCACTGGGGTCTGCCAGTAAAAATGCCCGTTTAATTCTGGATATTTTACATTTATCCAACCTGTTTTCAGCCATTGTCGATGGTACAGATGTCACCAAGGCAAAACCGGATCCGGAAGTCTTTCTCATTGCTGCAGAACGTTTGGGCTATAAGCCCGAAGATTGTATAGTGGTGGAAGATTCAAAAGCCGGTATTCAGGCCGCCCGTACCGCCGGTATGGTTAGTGTAGGTATAGGTGCTGAAGATGTGTTGGGAGAAGCCGATGTGATTCTGGATGACACTTCGCAGTTGACTTATGATTTGCTGAGTGGGTTGTAGTTGGCAGTAGGCAGTGGGTAGTATGTAGTTGGCAGTAGGCAGTATGTAGTAGGTAGTGGGCAGTAGGCAGTGTGCAGTGGGTAGTTGGCAGTCGGCAGTTAGTAGTGTATAGTAGGGCTTTAGTCTTTGGGCTTTGAAAATTTTGAGCTAATATTAAGTAGCGTATTTGATAATATAAAAACCGGATTATAAAAGCCGGAATAATGACAAACGAATAAAACAATGAATAAAACATATATTATTCCCGATGAATGGTCAATCATACAACAAGGTTTTGACCGTGACCATGTAACCTCATCCGAAAGTATTTTTAGTATTGGTAACGGTTATATGGGACAGCGGGCCAATTATGAGGAAGACTATTCCGGAGAGACCCTTCAGGGACATTATATAGGCGGTATTTATTATCCCGATAAAACCCGTGTAGGTTGGTGGAAAAACGGTTATCCCGAGTATTTTGCCAAAGTGCTCAATGCACCGGATTGGATTGGTATGAGCATTGCTGTCGATGGGGAGACATTAGACCTGAATAAAGTTAGGGTGTCAGATTTCAGACAGGAACTCAACATGAAAGAAGGCTGGCTGAAACGTACATTTAAGGCGACTTTTTCAGGTGGTCAACAAATAGACGTGTGTAGTACGCGTTTGATAAGTATGACCCATAAAGAATTGGGCGCTATCCAATACCGTTTAAAAGCTTTGAATTTTTCCGGTCAATTATCGTGGTCGTCACATGTGGATGGTGGTATTATGAACTCAGATGCCAATTATGATGAGTATTTCTGGCAGGTTTTAGAGGTCAATAATGAGGTCAAAACAGCCTATGTCGTCAGTGAAACGTTTAAAACCAAGTTTAGCGTTTGTACAGCTGTCCAACATCAATTCTACCGCAACAATCAACCCCTTGATGTAGATTTTAATGTGGAGACATCAGCCAAAAAAGTGGTGCAACAATACACCTTGACACTTAGTGAAGGTGTTGAGATAACACTCTGTAAATACGCCGCTGTTACACAGTCTATGAATATGCCGAAAGAGGACTTGGTACCCAAAGCCAAAGCCGTTTTAGAAGAAGGAGTGACATTAGGCTTTGACACATTGCTCGACGAACAAAAAACAGCTTGGGCAAACATCTGGGAAACGGCTGATATTGTCATCAAAGGAGATGTCAAGGCACAGCAGGCCATCAGATTTAATATCTTTCAGTTGAATCAAACCTATACCGGTGAAGATGCACGTTTGAATATTGGTCCCAAAGGCTTTACCGGTGAAAAATACGGGGGCAGTACCTATTGGGATACCGAAGCCTACTGTATTCCGTTTTACATGAGTACAAAAGATAAGCAAGTAGCGCGAAATTTGCTGAAATACCGTCATAACCATTTGGAAAAAGCCATTGAAAATGCCGGTAAACTGGGCTTTGCAGATGGTGCCGCACTATATCCTATGGTGACGATGAATGGAGAGGAATGCCATAACGAATGGGAAATAACCTTTGAGGAAATTCACCGTAACGGGGCGATGCTATACGCTATTTACAATTATATCAACTATACCGGAGATGTAGATTATATTGCAGAATACGGTCTTGAAGTCATGATTGGGGTGTCCCGTTTTTGGGTGCAACGGGTCAATTTTTCTGAAGACAAACAGCAATATGTCATGCTGGGTGTGACAGGACCAAATGAATATGAAAACAACGTCAATAACAACTGGTACACCAATTATCTCGCACAATGGTGTTTGCAGTTTACATTAGAACATCTGGAACGCCTCAAAGCTGACCAGACAGAAGATTACCAAAGGATTGTAGACAAAACCAATCTCAAAGCCGAAGAATTAACCCAATGGCAAAACGTTGCAGAGCAGATGTATTTCCCTAAGTCTGATAAATATGGCGTCTATTTACAGCAGGATAATTTCCTGGACAAAGCCATCATTCCGGCCTCCCAAATCCCTAAAGCGGAAAGACCAATCAATCAGCATTGGTCCTGGGACAGAATACTGCGTTCATGTTATATCAAACAAGCTGATGTACTGCAAGGCATGTATTTTTTTGAGAACCATTTTGCCTCCTCAACTTTGGCAAAACACTTTGACTTTTATGAGCCGTTGACCGTACATGAGAGTTCGTTGTCACCGTGTGTGCATAGTATTCTTGCTTCATCACTGAATCGTATTGATAAGGCTTATGAAATGTATTTACGTACGGCGCGTTTGGATCTTGATGATTACAACCACGAAGTGGGCGAAGGCTTGCATATTACAAGTATGGCCGGTACATGGCTGTCTGTGGTTCAGGGTTTTGGCGGCATGCGTAATTTTGATCATAAATTATCGTTTAATCCAATCATTCCTAAAGAATGGACATCGTATGCGTATAAAATAGATTACAGAGGAGCGACGTTAGAAGTCTATAAAGACCAACATAGCTTTAAGATTACCAACTTGTCCGGAACCCCGGTTGAGGTTTGGGTCAATGGTCAAAAGCAAGTGGTTTAGACTGAACCGAAAGACAACCGGCGTGGGTTTTAGAATCCGGCAGGTGTGATAAACTTTTTTGTATCATCTCCATGAAACATCAAAGGTTACATGTGACCATAAAAAACACTAAAGATAAACACATGAAAAAATCATTAATTACCATATTATTTCTACTAACATTTACACTTATGGCACAAGAGATTGAGAGAATAGAGCCGCCGTTTTGGATGCGGACAGAAAACCCCAATTATCTGTTTGTAGAAGTCAATACTACACAAATGCGTCCGGGTGTTGTGTCATTAGATTTTTATAAAAACGGTCAAAAAACAATGTCAAGACCCTATGAGATTAAAGAGCGTCGGGAAGGTTCGAGATGCAGGAAAGGGTTTGATGCCTCAGATGTGGTTTACCTGATTATGCCGGATCGTTTTGCCAATGGTAACCCCGAAAATGATACACATCCTGATACCGTAGAACCGGTCGACAGGGCTAACCATGACGGAAGACATGGTGGGGATATTCAGGGGATTATTGATCATCTTGATTATATTCAGGATTTGGGAGCGACGGCTATCTGGTCAACCCCGTTGTTAGAAGATAATGAACCGAAGTATTCTTACCACACCTATGCCCAAAGTGATTATTATAAAGTTGATCCGC